>OIFE01001276.1_pt1 | contig 12238 bp, 5 predicted proteins | sample 1581921 | NCBI WGS metagenome assembly OIFE01 (sample SAMN04414075, study PRJEB24778) | human gut metagenome | material: faecal | host: Homo sapiens | reverse complement strand
ATGCTGTTTTGACTCGATATTGGCAATAGTTTTCAGGCTGATGCCGGTTGCTGATACATGCTATACAAAGACAACTACAGACTACCGGCGGATGATAAGGAACTGAAAAGCAGCCGGCCAGAGTTCTTTCAAAAAGTAGCATTTCATCTGGCATTCGCAGCAACGGTCCGAATAGGAGAGCTGCTTGGGCTGACATGGGACTGTGTGGATATATCAGAAGAGGCTATTTCAGAGAACAGGGCATATGTCTTTATTAACAAACAGGTGGAGCGTGTATCAAAGGAAGCTGTTGAGGAGCTGGATTCAAAAGAAGTCATTCTGATCTTCCCCTCACAAAGGAAGAATAATAAGACGGTCAGGGTGCTGAAAACACCAAAGACCGATACCAGCGAGCGCAAAGTTTATATACCGGGATTTGTGGCACAGTGCCTTATTGATATAAAGAAGGAACAGGATGAGGTAAAGGAGGCACTTGGCAGTGAGTATACCGATTACAACCTGATAATGGCGACTACTTTTGGAATGCCGATCAATAGCAGCTATATTCGGGATCAGCTGCAGAAAGTAATTGATAGAGAAGGTCTTCCGGATGTGGTTTTTCATAGTCTGCGCCATACAAGTGTCACATACAAACTGAATGAGCAGAAAGAGGAAGAAAATAAGATTACCATACCGGAGGGAGTAGATCCCGAACTGCTGATGAAAGTACTTGGCAATCCGGAGATGGCGGCTTTGCTTACTTCTCTGGCGAAGACAATGAAAGTATAAATATAGAAGAACGATATTGTGTGGAGTAGGAAATCTATGCAGTATCGTTTTTTTCGTTTCTTGTGAAAAAACTTTTTTGAAAAATTTTGCGTTTTGGGTGAGAGTATTTTCGATTTTTTGTACCTATATAAGTGAAGGGGTTTTTAAGCCGCATTTCAATAAATCCAGAGAGAAGGTTCAAACGAAATGTACGATACCGCAAAACGAGTCGCACTCGTCAAGCAGCGGGTGCGGGAAAACACCCGCCGGAGGCAGCGGCGCGGTATATATGGGCTGAGCGCAGCGTGTATGCTGCTGTTCGCGGTGATGATGCAGGCGGTGGTCGTTACCGTGTTTTGCACACGATTGAGAAAAAACAATAAACAGCAGGAACAAACCAAGGAGGATGAGGAAACATGAAGAAAAGATTTTTAGCGGCGCTGCTGAGCCTGTGCATGACGCTCACGTTGCTGCCAACTACGGCGTTTGCAGCGGTGAGCGATTCGCTGGGCAACACACCCGAGGAAAATCAGGCGATTTTGGAGCAGGTCTCTGCCCTGACCGGCGATAGCAGCGACCAGGTGCTTTCCATGCTGAACGCTTTGGGGCTGCTGGATGAAGACGGCAATTTCAAGGTGGATCAAACCATCACGCTGGACGGCCAGGTGTTGACACTGGCGGCTGTCATGGAGCTGCTGGAAAATCCCACCACGGATCTCACCCGTATAGCCGACGTGGATGGGACTCCGGTGGCGCTGGGCGATTTGAAGACCATGATCCAAATCGAACAGGAGCTGCAGCGGATCAAGGACACCTATTTCTCCGGCAGGGAGTTTACCGGGGAAGCACTGGAGAATCTCAATAGCCTGATGGAGCAGCTGGAGCTGCAGGGCATCAGTTTGCAGTATTCCGCCTCTGCCACAGCGCCTGTGGGCGTTGAGACGGTGGATATGAGCGGCATGATGAGCCAAACGCTGGGGGATCTCGCAACCAACAGCTGGAGCTCCGGGACTTTTACTGTATACGGCGGAAAACCGGTCGGCTTTTCCTACCGCATTCAAAAAGGCCAGCTCAGCGATTATATCACCGATGTGGAGGTCTCGATAGGCGAGACGAGTGGGGTCGCCCAAGGCGACGGGTCCTACAAGCTGACCTATGACGTAGGCTCGACTTTCAGTTTAGGTGGTTGTAAAATCACTGTCAAAGTTACAACCAAAGGAAGTACCCAAGCCTGGCACGATAATTCTTATTCCTATGGTGACCTGCTGGGGATGATTGAATTTTACGATGCGGAAAATCTGGTGTTCTATGACGGCGCCGGTTATGCCGACCACTGTCAGCTCAAGCTAAAAAAGACGGTTGACGCCCCCACAATACAAACATCAATGACCGCGCCGAGTTATGTTGAAGAACTCAAAAATACAACCGTATTATATGATGATTTGTTTATTCCTTTGCTGGCAGAAAGCTACACTGGCGGCAGTGCCGACAATTCGGACTTTATTGCGCTAAGCAATACCATCGGAATTTTGGAGGGTGCCCGCAACTCGGTGTCTTCCAGCAACTCCACCAAATCTTATCAGCCATACCAAATCGACGCCAGCATCGAGTTTAGCTGGAGCGGAGACATAGCTGCCTATAATGGCTCTGCGCCGTATGGCAATTATATTTCTGCAAACCCGATACCCTATGCCCCGTTCTGTCTGACGGAGTACAAGCTCGATGGAACAGCTCTGACGCTCACCACCGACGGAAAGAAAACGGAGAACTGTACGATTAACAATGGCAGTACGGTCAGCATCTCCCTGCAGTCTACCACGCAAAACAGAGAGAATCATCAGTACTATCTGCCCTTCGAACTGTATCTGAAGAATGTAAATAATAATATCCCAAATTCCACCACCACCGCCAAGACCAGCAAAGTTACAGCCAAGCTGGTGGACACGGACAATCCCACCATTCAAAGCGTCACGGCCACGGCGGGAACCTATACCAGCGGACAGCACGTGCCCATCACAGTTACCTTTAACGAGTTCGTGGATCTTAGAAACGCCAGCGTGACCATCAATGGCAAAGTGTATACCGCCGCTGAGCTTTCCATGAACAACTACGGTGTCACGGCAATGCTCTGGTATCCGGTGCAGGATACGGATGCCACCACGGTCACCGTCAATGATATGACCGGTGTGGAAGATGTTTTCGGCCATACGCTGGATACCACACTCTATCCAAGCGACTCGATCAGCGACGTTACGCTGAAGAGCGTCTTGATGCGCAACGCTCCCACCGAGCTGACGGCCACCTACGCCAGCGGCAAGGCATCGTTCACGATGAACGCCAACATGGAGCAGGCCTACAAGACCGTATACAGCAATTATCACACCCCGGCAGGCACAGAGCCGAGGGAAGCCCCGTTCCGCCTCGAGCTGAGGTACGACTCCGCGGTTGAACCAATCTATCTGCAGGTCTATCTGGACACAGAGAAGGAAGCCTTCACCATTAGCGACTATGCAATCGCACCCTCTGCTTTCGACCGCACCTATACGGTGACGCTGCAGGCCAACGAGGGCACGAAAGACGCTCCTGACTGGGTGAATGTTCTTCCCCTGACCCGGCAGTTTACGGTGGCAAAGAAAGTTTCCGCGCACACGGTGAAGGTCGTCCCGGAAGCGAATGACGCCGACTATACGATTTCCCTCGGCAAAACCACCCGCCCCACGCTTAAGGCAGAGGTTTTGGGGGCAGGCGGTGAGACGGCCAGCTACACCACCGGCAAATGGAGCAGCAGTGACACGCTCATTGCCACCATCAACGAGGATACCGGCGTTGTTGCCACCACAGGAACCAAGGTGGGAACCGTCACCTTTACCTTTACGGCGGACAACGGGACTGAGGACACTGCCGATGATGTGACGGGCAAGTCAAAGTCCTATACCGTGACGGCAGGCGATTCCCTGGCACTGGTGATTCCCGGCGGCGCGTCCATCGTGACGCGGGTAAATCAGCCCGCCACCGTGCTGTGGAGCTCCAACGCCGCGCTGATGGCGCCGAACAAAGAGTTCAATTACAGGATCGACCTGTATGAGGGCAACTACGCGAATGAGGCGGCGCTGAGCGGCCGCAAGCCCGTTGCGACTTATACCGTCGGCAAGGATAAAAACAGCGTGCGGATCGGGGAGAATGTGCTCTCCAAGCTCTCCAACGGCAATACCCCTGCCTACACGGTATTGGTCTCCATGCCGCACCCCAACGCCGGCGGTGAGGACGTCCGCCTGTCGGCACTTGCCTGGATCATCGTGCAGGCACCGCCTGCCACAGCCAAGCTGACACCGCCCCAGAGCATTTACCTCAAGGATACCGACGGTGCCGTCAATATCGACTGGTCGGTGGAAAACACCACTGAGGGCGCCCCTTTGCAGCCCTCGCTGACCATCACCCGGGTCACAGAGGACAACACCACCACCAAAGTGGTGGACAGTGAGCGCCTATCCGGCACCTCCGGGAGCTTCCCCCTGTCATTACAGAGTGTGAAAGCCGGCAATCTGAAGGACACCTATCAAGTGGTTTTGAGCGTGGAGAATCCTGGTGAGGAATCTCCCAGCACCGACTCCTTCCCCCTGTATGTCTACGATGCCGACGCACTGAAGGTGCAGAACGACAAAGGAGAAACGATTTCTAAGCTGACCATGGACAATACCTCCAAGGTCAGCGGCAGCCTGCCCACCGTTACAGCTGAAATTATGCAGCTGCGCCAGGAGTTGGGGTTGATCGAGTACATAGGCATCAACTATGACGAGTACGGATGGAACTCCTTTAAAGACGGCATCCGGTGGCTCTCCAGCAACAACAATGCCATTTCCGTCAACTACAAGCAGGGCGGACTGTATGAGGACATCAGAAACTTCTCCTTTGATTCCTACCTTCCCGAAACCAAAATGGCGCTGTCCGGCTTGGCCAACGGCACCGCAACCGTCACGGCTACCCATGCCGCCACGGGCATGAATGCCGCCGTACAGGTGACAGCGAAAACGCTGCAAAATAAGTTCTATCTCTTCCAGCTGACGCCTGCAGCGGAAACTACGCTGCAATACACCGACGGCAAAGGTGTGCCCAAAACGGTCACGACCAACAGTGAAGGCGTGCTGGCGCTTTACGAACCCAACGGAATCGCCAGTGAGGTGTCTCTGCGGTCCGGCTCCGGCGCGGATATTTATCTGGGCACCATCTATAAAGAAAATTTGCGTTCCGGCGAGCGGGATGCCACAAAACTGCAGCTTTATCCCTTGAATACCTTCAGCCTTCGGCGAGTCGCCCGGGCATCTGTGACGCTCATCACGCCGGGCGGCGATCCGCTGGCGAACAAGACGGTGATCGTTCGTGGCGGCGTTTATAAAAACGGAGGCTACTGCCAGACAGCTCTGCTGGGCTCCAGGGCAGGAGCACTTGTCAGCGGCATCACCGGCGACACCTATACCACGGATGCGGCGGGAAATATAACCGTCTATCTGGATTCCACCCAGTTCTGGTCGGCCGAAAAGGGCGAGAGCAACACCACGGCGCTTTCTGCTCTGGATCAGCTGGAGTACATTCTGGAGATCAGCGCAATTGACGGCGACAAGTACTATCCGCTGCTGCTGACCGTCAACGGCAAGCTGGGTGTGGACGATGTAATGCGCACCGCAGAGGGCGTTGTCTCTCTGGAGCGCGTGCCGGCGGGGGAGGAAAACAAACCCTTCATTGTGGCGCAAAGCGTTGATTACGGTCTTGCCAACGGTCAGAAGGTGGATGTCCGCAGCTCGACTGGGAAGATTGGACCTAACAGCAGCTTTAAAACAGCAAGACTGCACACCACCATGTTCCTCTGGGGCGAGAAGATTGCCAACGCGCGGAATTACAGTCTCAAGCTGGCGGACGAATACGGCGTTATTCCTGCCGCCCAGAGCAGCAGTACCAAGCAGTATCCCTTCTCATCCATCCCCGTAGCGGAAAACGATCTGACTCTCACCGAGACCACCATGACCACCTCTGGATGGATCGCTGACGGCAAGGATGTGGGTATGAAAACGCAGCTGAGCCTGAACGGCAGCCTGCTGCAAGAGAAAATAATGCCCTTCCGGGTCGTTGATCTGACCCGAGTGCCCAAGGTGACAGAGGATGACCGCGTCACCGGTATTCTGGCGACGATGGGATCCTCCAGTGGAGTGAATCAAGTCGACTTTGGCGGAGTGGGCGATAGTAACATTCTCAAGGTGCTGACCGGACGGCTGGATGATCTGAGCGGTCCGGTGGACACTTCCGTGTTCAAAATGATTATCACCCCCAGCGAAGATCCCTCCGTGTTCCGTGCCATGATTTGGGCCGGGTACAATACGCTGGAGATGGAGGACATGGACTATTCCGAGGACGGCGTGGCGTTGGGTGCGAATGTGCTGACGCAGAACCTGGAAGTGGGTGTGCCCGGGACCGGGGATCTGAGCCAGATGGCCCAGGGCACCTATGATCCCAAGGGGGACTACAAAACCAACTCCATAGCCGACAATGTCACCAGCACGGATCTCAACTTGCAGTTGGAGGGCTTTTACGAAGCGGAAATCCGCTATAACACCGAAAAGAAGGAGTGGGAGGTTTTCACCGTAGGCGGCGGATTTACCACCGGCGTTGGTGTGGGCTTCTCCTTCAGCGTGAACGCCATGGCTGGTCCTGTGCCGTTGACAGCAACCTTTGAGCTGGGTGGTGCCATTCAGCTGGATTTCCGTACCGCAGTGCGCTACGGCCGGCAGGGCGAGGGTACAGAGCTTGCCTGGAGCGATCCCACGGCCACGGCAGTGAATGACTTTTTGACCACGCTGCGTATCAACGCCTATGTCCACGCGTTTGGCGGTATTGGCTTTGACTATTCGGTCGTGGCGCTGAAGATCGGCCTATTCGGCAATTTGGATGTGGACAGTCAGAATAAGTTCCTTTCCCGCACCTATCTTGCCGACGAGACAAAGCGCCAGATCAATGGTCAGGCTCTGGGGATCCAAAGCGAAGTGGGAATCAAATTTGTGGCAACCTTCCTGTTTATCTCCTACGAGGCGGTGATCGCCTCCGGAACCCTTGGAGCCACCAGGACTTTTAATGACTGGAAAACAATCGACGACTACTGGAATAGCGCCACCAGTGGGCTGAGCCTTGCTTCGCTGCGGATGGCAGCGGCCCAGAGCGGAATGCAGGTGGCTTCTGGCAGTGCAACGCTCCAAAGCCGGGACTATCTGGAGCAATATGCCCGTACCTGGGGCCAGCCCCAGCAGCGGATGATGCTGTTCTCTCTGAACTCCACCAGTGGGCTGGAAAACATCCAGACCAATGCCAACCCCACATCCTATCCACAGCTCAGCGATGACGGGAAGGTATTGACCTACATCAACGACGGCAACAGCAGCAGTATTTACGACAGCCGGGCGCATTTTTCCACCCTCAATGGCGGCGTCTATACTCCCTCCAGTGAAATTGACGCTCCCACAGGGTTCCCCGGCTACGGCGACACGAGCGTTTCTTTGTCCGGCACTGGCAGCTTTGCGGCGGCGGCTTGGGTTCGCATGGGCACCGACCTGCCGGGTAAAAATGCCGGTGATGCCGTGACATTGGAAGAGCAAAACCTGCTGATGAACAGCACGGAGATCGTAGTGTCCGTCTGTAACGGCTCAACCTGGACATCCACCCGCCTAACCAACGACGGCACGCCGGATCTGGCCCCAGCCACGGCAGTGGGCGGCGACGGCAAAGCCATCGTGTTCTGGCGCAACGTCTACACCCCCGATCCCGGTACGCAGGGCAGCAACAACCTGCTGAACTTCACGACCAGAGATTGTATCATGTACAGTTGCTATGACAGCACTAACGGCACCTGGAGCAAGGCAAAAATGCTTTATAACGGTGCTACTGGCAGCGTGAAGGCACTGCAGGCGGCCATGCTGCCCGACGGAACCGCTATGGCGGTTTACTCGCTGGACCGCAGCGGAACCGGAGATACCTCCGCCTACGAGATCGCCTATTGTACCGTGGCTGCTGACGGAACTCCCGGTACAGCCATGTTGGCGACCTGTGACAGCAATCTTGACGAAAACCCCCAGGTCGTTGCAGCCAACTTCGGCAGCGGGGATGACCGATTTGTCATCGGTTGGCACAGTGTCCGAGACGGCAGCAGCGATATTCAGCTGTTGGCTGTGGACGGCAGCGGCACCATGTCCAACAGTTTCCCCGGCTCTCTGTCGACCCTGACCAGCAGCGGCAACGCCGTCGTGGGCGGAGACTTCCGCTTCGCTTCCCTCAGCGGGGATCATCGCAGCCGCAATGATCTTACCATCGTCTGGAATGAGACTGTCAATAACGCCAACGGCGCGGTAGATCACGGCATTTTGAAGGCGGCCAAGCTGCGCTATGCCACAAATACCTACACTCTGTCCGCACCATTGGAACTGGCAGAGCTGCCGGATCGCACGCTGGCTGACCACTTTGATGCCTATGTCAGCGGCACCAATCAGGTGCAGGCCGCCATTCAGGCCACCCGGTATGACGATGAAAACCCGCAGGTAATCGGCGGCGTGACCGTTCCGGGTGAGGAAACGATCCTCTATACCGCTACTTCTGATTTTGTCACCGATGCGGTGGCAGTGGAACAGATCGGTGTGGATTATGCAACGCTGGCGTTGAACAGCCTGACACCCATTCACTTTACCATCCGCAACACCGGGCTGAACGATGTGACAAACTTAACGGTCAGCCTTGGCAGCGGGGAAACCGCTACCCTTACGGAAAAACTGCTGCCCAATGAAAGCACCACCCTTACCGTCTGGCACCATGTGAAGGACCGCGTGACCGACCCGGGCTATACCATCACCGCCGCCGGCGGCATCCACGAAAACGGCACAGTGTATCTGGATTATCCCGACATTGGAATCTCACAAATGGAAGTGATTGCGGAGAGCGCCGGCAAGCGCACGGTGCGCATGACCCTCTATAATTCCGCTGCCGCCACGCTGGCCGGCGGAAAGAGCCGCGAGGTGAAGCTTGCGTTCTATGCGGATGATCTGCATACCGAACCTGCAGAGGTAGCCTGCACCACAAACGGCGTATCGGTTAACGGTAATGAAATCACCATTTCCGAAGACAGCGCCCTCGCCCGCATTGATCAGGGAACCTTTACACTGGATCTGACCTATGATCTGGGTGAGTATATGACATTCATTGGCAAAACCGAGATCCCCAATGTGGGTACCTATCTGTACGCCGAGGCGTGGGCGGAAGGCAAGGTCGGTGGAACGGGAAGCAATCAGCGCCTGCCGGAGTATAACGGCAGTGACAGCGAGGCCAGCGTCCATATGACCGGCGCACTGGCCCGCACCGGAGAGCAGCTGACGATGGATGTGACACAGGGGAACGACGGCAACGGTCACAGCACCGCCGCCATTACCCTGCGCAACAACTGCCTGCAGTCTCAGACTGGCGCAGAGCTGGTGGCCACGCTGCTGGATGCTGCCGGGACCGTTCTGGAAACGAAAAAGACCAGTATTGGCGGTGCCATCTCCGGGGAAACCTTCCAGACAGAAACCGTCACCTTCTCCCGGCTTGGCACCCGCGTAGTGGTGCGGGCCGCAGTGCCCGGTAAAGACCTTCTGACCTTTGAAGGTCTGGCAGTGGGGCTCGGCGATTTTACCGCCAACGGAACAAACTATACCTATACGCTGCAAAATGATAGCGGAGCAACATCTACGCTAGTCACAGCGGTGTCTGGAAACGGCGAGCCCGTGAGCATCAACGGACAGGCTCTGTCCACCGGCGGCAGCGCAACCGTTGCCATCCCCAACAGCGGCACAACCGACATTGTCGTGAGAATCGGTGCTAAAACCTACACGCTGACGATTCTGCGCAATAGCGGCACAGGCGGTAATGAAGGCGGTGGCGGAAGCGGTAATGAAGGCAGTGGCGGAAGCGGCAGCACCGGCGGAAGCGGCTACAGCTACTACACCATCAAGGCAACTGCCGGGGCTGGCGGCTCCATTTCTCCCTCCGGCAATGTCAGCGTCCGTGAGGGCAGAGATCAGACCTTCACAATCACTCCGGATAAGGGCTATGCTGTCGCCAACGTCAAGATTGACGGCAAGAGCATTGGCGCGGCGAAGTCCTACACCTTTGAGAATGTCAGCAGAACCCATACCATCGAGGTCATCTTTATGAAAGCCAACGGCAACCCTCAGACCGGCGTGTTTGTGGATGTAGCCACCGGCAGCTATTATGAGGACGCTGTGGATTGGGCTGTTCTCTTTTCGCTACAAGAAACAAATCAATGACATTTTGAGCTGCGCCGCTATCCAAGCGCGGCAAGGAGACAGCATTATGAAAAGAATCACAAGAATCATTCGTCCGATCATCTGCATAGTTGTCCTTCTCGTTGCTATGACCACGGCAGTCAGGGGCTGCTATCAGAGAGAGACAGAGCCTATCGACATTCCCGGCACATCTGCGCCTCAGCCATCAGCGCCTCTCGCGGGCGAAGTTATCCCCTCGGTGGACAGGCAGACAGAGTTGGCGGAAGCCAGAGCGAAGAATCCCGACACCGTGGCGTGGCTGTATATCCCCGGTGCGGAGGTGGACGACCCTGTGATGCAGGCGGAGGACAACGGCTATTACCTAAAGCTGGATGAAAACGGTGAGTACGCCATGTGGGGCTGTTATTATGCCCATTGTGAAAACGAAATCGGCGGCAGGGATAAGCTGGACAAAAACACCACCATTTTCGGTCACTCCGCCAGCAACTGCGACCCGGACGGTGTGCGGTTCACCAAACTCTACCGTTATATGGACGCAGACTTTGTAAAGGAGCATCCGTATATCTATCTCTCTGTGGATGGTGAGGACATGATCTTTCAGATCACCGCACTGTTCGTCACGGATATTGGTTTTGACTATATTGCGCCTGATCCCACGGGAGATGATCTGACCAGCTTCTTTGAGACGATTGCGCGGAAAAACTGGCTTGACTTTGATGGCGTGACCTTCTCCGAGGAAGATACTGTTCTGACCCTCTCCACCTGCTGCCGGAAGTATGACAAGGCCAACAGCGGTAATCAGCGGCTGGTGGTCATGGCAAAGCTGCTGCCGGAGGGCGCAACCGCACAGGAGTTCAGCGTATCCCTTGTGGATAGTCCTGAAATGCCCTAAAAGAAATCAGAATACGACGATAACAGGACACCCATCCTTGCGGTACTGAAAAGCAGCGTATGATATAGGGAAAACGGCGGCCGCCCCGTACAGAGCAGCCGTGGTTTTTGCTGTCCCTACATTTAATAGGTTGCCAAAATAATTTGATCAAAAAACATCGACATCCCTTGCTCTACACGCTATAATATAGATAATCTAATAAGAAAACAGTGTTATCATTACCGCATATTGAGTGAGAATGGTAGCCATAAATATGAATTCGTAGGAACGGAATGGTTGAACCCTCAGGGTGACAATGTCACTCATTTGTCAGCGAGAGGTGCTTAACTTAGATGATTTTCAGTTTTCTTATTTTGACATGGATTTACAGGAAGGGTAGAAAAATCAATGATTTCATTGACTTATCTTAACTCAAAATAATATAAGTTTCCAACGGGGACTTGAACTCCTAAGACTCTATTGTAGGTTCGATTCCTATAGGAGACGTTCATTTTTAGCGGTAATGAAGACAAAATCATTGCCGCTTTTTTCATGCTTTTTTTTGATTTTGATGGCAAATTTGTCAGCGAAAAGTGATTGAAAAATGGATTTTGTCAGCGAAAATGAAATCTTGTCATCAGGATTTATTTTTCAGATCGTCACCCGGAGAGATAAGGCACAATGTAGGATAAGAATTGGGGTGTAAATCAGAGTAAAAGTAACACTATTTTCTTGCCTGGTATAAGGCCTGTCGGAAGAGTCCGTTCAGATTAGATAATAACAATCTATTCTGGACGGGCTTTTTTACGTTCAGGGAAAGAAAGTTGCCTATGGCAGAAAAAACAGAATTATTGGAAGAAGATGAAAAAGTAGTTGAGATTGAGCTGGAAAGATTGAGAGGATTTGAAAATCATCCATTCAAGGTCAGGGCAGACAGCCAGATGATTGAATTACAGGAGAGTATCAAAAAGTATGGTATCTTAAATCCTTTAATAGTAAGACCGAAGAAAGATGGATGTTATGAGATTATATCCGGGCACCGAAGAAAATTTGCTGCTGAGAAAATAGGATATAGAAGGGTTCCTGTGATAATACGAGTCCTTAAAGATGATGAAGCTGTTGTATTAATGGTTGATTCAAACCTACAAAGAGAAATGATCAGCCCAAGTGAAAAAGCATTTGCTTATAAGATGAAGTACGAAGCAATCAAACGAAAAGCCGGAAGAAGAAAATGTGGTCAGGTGGACCATAATTTAGTGTCTGCTCATTAAGCAACTTATTTTTTCGGTTCCATACGACAACTTTAACT
>OIFE01001270.1_pt1 | contig 12292 bp, 14 predicted proteins | sample 1581921 | NCBI WGS metagenome assembly OIFE01 (sample SAMN04414075, study PRJEB24778) | human gut metagenome | material: faecal | host: Homo sapiens | reverse complement strand
ACCGAAGCTGTGCTGTATGACCGCCCACGCAAGGCAGACATTGCATATTTTACCGGCAAGACCATCAGCGCCAGCGCGAGTGCAGCCAAGGCCATGGGCGGCGTGGGCAAAGCGGCGGGCGGTACGGCGAAAAAGGTCAAGGACGCCAACGGCGAGCTGGCCGCTTTTGATGAGCTGAACGTGCTGAACAAAAAATCCGACGAGGACAACGGCGGTTCCGGCGGGGGCGGCGGCAGTGCGGGCGACATTGTGCCCGACTACGATTTTACCGCGAAAAGCCCCTTTCTGGACAGCATCCTGGACGCGGTGGAGGCGGGCGACTGGTACAAGGTCGGCCAGCTCATCGGAGAGAAGCTGCGGGACAGCCTGAACGCGATCCCCTGGCCGGATATCCAGGATAAGGCCGTGCAGTGGGCCACGAACCTTGCCACGATGCTGAACGGCGTTGTGGAGACGCCGGGCTTGTGGGAGGTCATCGGCCACACGCTGGCCCAGGGGCTGAACACGGCGCTGCTGTTCTACGACACCTTTATGCAGACGTTCCACTGGGCCAGCCTTGGCGCGGGCCTGGCTGCCGGGCTGACCCAGGCCATTGCGGAGATACAGTGGGACACGCTGGGCCGCGCCCTGACCGATGGGATGCGGGCGGCTATCATGACGCTGTACAACTTTACGATGACCTTTACCGGCTGGACGGATTTGGGCAACGGCATTGCCGCCTGTCTGAATGCCGCCATCAACAACATCCCCTGGCAGGAGGCCGCCGTCGGCATGAGCAAGCTGGTCATCGGCCTGCTGAACACGCTGATTGCCGCCGTGCAGGGCACGGACTGGACGACCTTTGGACAGAACGTGGTCGGGATGATCGGCGCACTTGACTGGGCGGGGCTATTCGCCGCATTAAGCACGCTGTCTGTGGCGGTGCTGACCGCCATCAACGATATCCTGGGCCAGGTGGATTGGGCCGCCGTGGGCACCACACTGGTGGGCTGCCTGCAAGCCATTGACTGGGCGGGCCTGCTGACTCAGGTAGGCACGTTTATCGCCAACAGCTGGCCGGTGATGCTGACTGCACTGGCGGCCAGCCTGCTGCCGCAGCTGGGGGCCTTTATTCTCGGGACGGTGCTGCCGTCTCTGGTGGGGCATCTCGTTACGCTGGGCGCAACGCTGCTGGGCCAGGTTGGCACCTGGCTGACCGGGACGCTGCTGCCCGCTATTATGAGCGGGTTGTCGGCCCTGATTACGGCGATTGTGGGGGCTATCGGCCTGTGGCCTGCCGTTCTGTTGGCTGTGCTGGCAGTGTTGGCGGCGGCCATTATCGCGTATCTGGTGACGCACTGGGAAGAGATCAAGCAGAAATTCAGCGAGACCTGCGAGATACTGACCGAGAAGATGCGCAGTGCGGGCGAGAATCTGAAAGCCATCTGGAACGCATTCTGGCTGACGATTAAGCTCATCGGTATGCAGATTTGGGAGAATATTGCCACTGCCTGGAGCAATTTTTGGCAGGGGCTGCACCGGTTGCTGAACAGTGCCGGTGCGGCGCTGCAATCGGCCTGGTCGTCCGCCTGGACGGCGCTGGGCAACACGGTAAAGAAAATCTGGGACGGCATTGTCGGGACGATAAAGACCGCGGTCAACAGCGTGATTTCTCTCGTCAACGGTATGATCTCGGCTGTGGTTGGCGGTGTGAACGCCGTCATCGGGGTTCTGAACGGATTCTCCTTCGACGTGCCGGAGTTTGCGCAGGGTGCGCTGGGCACGGCGAAAATCGGTTTCAACATCGACCCTATCACTGCGCCGCAGATACCCTACCTGGCACAGGGTGCGGTCATTCCGGCCAACCATGAATTTTTAGCCGTGCTGGGCGACCAGACCAATGGCACGAACGTCGAGGCCCCGCTGGAGACCATCCAGGAGGCGCTGGCGGAGGTGTTGGCCGCCCAGGGCGGGCAGGATATCACAATCCGCTTTGCGGGCGACCTGGCGCAACTGGTGCGGCTGCTGAACCCCTACATCGACAAGGAAAACAACCGTCGCGGAGCGCGGCTGGTGAGCGGAGGTGTGTACTGATGGTCATTGTGGATGGCATTGGCTACGACATTGACGTGCTGCATCTGAAACGAACTGCCGATTTTCTCGACAAATACGCCGAGCGCACGGAATCCGGCGATTTGAAGCGCGAGCTGATCGGCGTGTACTTCAACTACAAGCTGGAGCTTGGGCCGGGCATCAAGCCGGACGAGTATGCCCGGTTCTGGCGCAAGCTGACGGAGCCGGTGGAGTTTCACACCGTCACGGTGCCCGACGAGGCGGGCGACTACACGTTCAAGGCGTACTTCGCTAACGTAGGCGACGAGTTGCTGCGCAAGAAGGGGGCCAAGAACTACTGGAAGGGCCTGACCGTGAACTTTATCGCGAAGGAACCCGCAAGGACGTAAGGAGGCGGACAAATGCGCACCAACACGCGCGTGGAATTTGGTCTGTACGACGTGACGGCCCGAGGTGACAGCAACCCCACCTGCGACGCAGCGCAGCCGTTCTGCAGCCTGCGCCGTGACCTGCTGGTGGAGGCTGTCCCCAGCCAGGTGAAATACGGCACGCTGGAAAGCCGCCAATGGCTCATGGATGGGAGCTTCTCCTTCTTTCCCGAGGTGCCCGAGGCATACTTCTGGGGGCTATGGAGCGCCGTGCAGTCCGGCGAGAGCGGGGCCTTTACCGACCCGCCTGTGCTGGACATCCAGTTCAGCCAGGCGCACAGCAGCAGCGGCCTGACGCTGCACTTTTACGCCCCCACCGGGGACTGGGCCAGCAAGCTGAAAATCCAATGGTACGGCGCAGACGGCGGCCTGCTGGCCTCCGCACTGTTTACGCCTGACGCCGTAGATTTTTACTGCGCCAAGAAGGTAGACCGCTACCGCCGCATCCGGCTGACGTTCCTGGAAACGAACCGTCCCGGGCGATACCTGAAATTGGCGGGGCTTGACTACGGCGTCTACCTGCACTTTGCGGGGGACGAGATCGTCAAGGCCCATGTGCTGGAAGAATGCGACCCGCTGAGCGCGGAAATCAGCATCAACACACTGGGGCTGACGCTCTACAACAAAGAGGGTCGATTCTCCATCCTGAACCCCGAGGGCTACTTTGATGTTTTGCAGCACAAGCAGAAGCTGACCGTCTGGGAGGATGTGCGCCCTTCGGCACGCAGCACCAGCAGCACGAGCTACTGCATGGGCACGTTCTACCTGAGCGACTGGGAGAACAGCGGCGACACGCTGGCGGACTTTACCGCCGTGGACGCCGTGGGCCTGCTGGACGGCGCACCCTACGACGGCGGCGTTTATGACACCACTGCCGGGGCACTGGCAGCGGACATCCTGGACGGATACAGCTACACCCTGGACGCGGAACTGGCCGCTGAGCGGGTGCAGGGATACCTGGCCGCGGGCACACGGCGGGAGGCTTTGCAGCAGTTGGCCTTTGCCGTGGGCGCGGTGGTGGATTGCAGCCGCAGCGACCTGATACGCATTTCTCCTGCCCCGGCCCGGGCCAGCGGTATGATCGCCTATGACCGCAAATTCCAGAACGGCAGCAAGGTCACGCTGAATCCCCTGATAACCGCTGTGGCCGTAACGGCCCACCGCTACCAGGCCGAGGATGCCTCCAGCGAACTGTACAAGGACACGCTGGAGCCGGGCACCTACCAGGTCACGTTCAGCGCCCCGGCTGTGGCCGACAGCCTGACCGTGACCGGGGCCACCCTGGCCGGGCGCGGCGTAAACCGCTGCACCCTGGCTGTGTCAAAGGCCGGTGAGGTCTGCGTGACCGGGCGCAAGTACGTGGACAGCACGATCATCCTGCGCCGGGCCGCAGCCAACCTGCCGCCCAATGCCCAGGACAACGAACTGACCGTGACGGATGCAACGCTGGTCAGCCCCGACCGAGCCACCGCGGTAGCAAACCGGGTGCTGGACTACTACGCACAGCGGTACGAGCAGACCTTCCGCATGATCGCAGGGGATGAAAAGCTGGCCGATCGCCTCATTGTGCAGAGCTTCGGCGGCGAGATGGTACGCGGCGTGCTGACCAAGCTGGAATTTGACCTGACCGGCGGCTTTGTGGCAGACGCCAAGGTCGTGGGGCGCAGGCTTCCGGGCACGGCAGCTGCCTACGCCGGGGACGAAATACACGCCGGGGAAAGGAGCCTGATCTAAGTTGTGGCAGATTCCCATTTATGACCGCACGGCGGCCAACGTGGCCGAGGGCGCGGACAAGTGCTACATGAACGCCGAGACACTGAACCGCATCGAGGGCAACACCGCCTATATGGCGTCGCTGCTGGGGGCGAAAGTGGCAACGCGGCACTGGGAGGCGACGGATTTTCTGACCCGCAGCGAGATGGAGAGGATCCTGCAAAACATCCAGGCTGTGCGGGACGCCTACTTTGTGCTGCCGGGCACATCCGATCTGCCCGAGGAACCCACGACACTGTACACAGGCATCAATGCCATGGAGGAAGTGCTGTGGAGCCTGCATGAGCTGTGGCGACGAAACAGCATACGGCGATATACCGGCGAAATCTGCGCCGGGCAAGCGATAGGAGTGATCTGAATGTTTGAGAAAAAGACCTGGGTCAACCGCCAGAGCGAGCACCCCGCCCGCCGACGCCTGACCCCCACCGGTAACGACAATGAGTTCGACGTAGCCCGCGCCGAGGGCGTCATCATGGAGGACGGCGACGCTTTCGACGCCGAGACGATGAACAACCTGGAAAAGCGCGTGGCCGAGGGGTTCTCTACGCTCGACCCTGCTGATTTGGGCGCGGATGTCTGCGTGCAGGTATACGCCTGCGTCAAGTCGGGCACGGTTTATGAATTGACAGGCTCGGGTGCGGTGGGGCGCTGCAAAATCCCCGCCGCGTGGAACAGCGGCGATACCTGGTCGGTGAATGGCAAGGCCGTCCCTGCATACTGCGGTGCGGACGCCGTGGACAGCGACTGCATTGTAGCAGGGCGCTGGGTGCTGTTTACCTTTGATGGGCAGCGCCTGGATTTTAACGGCGGCGGTGGATTATCCTCCGGCAAGCTGGCACAGGCCACCGCCGCGGAATCCGATGTGCTGTCCGGGAAGAAGTTCTACGCTGGAAACAAGAACCTGAAAACTGGCACGCTGGCGCTGAGTGGCAGCGCAGGAACCGGAGACGTGCTGAGGGGGGCAACCTTCTACAAGGACGACCCGAAGTCGAAGCTCACAGGTACGCTGGCGCTCTCCGGCAACGCCAATGCCGCGCAGGTGCTGTCCGGGTACACGTTTTATAAGGACAACGCTAAGTCGAAGCAGACCGGGACGATGACGAACAACGGTGCAGTGTCCGTGACCCTTAACCCGGGTAGCAGCTACGTCGTCCCTGCGGGGTACCACAATGGCGGTGGCAGGGTGAGGGCGAACAATGTCGGTGTTAGCCTTGCGGGAACCGGCTACACCACTAGTGCGTCGGCTCTTAATTGGAGCACGACGGTCTCTGGGGCCAATGCGTTGCTTGTAATTGTCTATGGCTCAAATATGACCAAGGTTAACACGCCTACCGTCAGCAGCGGAACTGTCACTAGACTCTCAGATTGTCCTTGGCGACAGTACAATGGCGACGGAACCTACGGCGCACGACAAGCAGCTTTTGTCTATGCAGTTACAGGCATTAGTGGAAACTGCACTATCAGATGCACCACAAGTAACTGGGACTGGGGCTTCGGCGCGACAGTCTATAAAATTGCATAAGGAAGGAGAAACACCATGAAGCTGATCGATGCAACCTGGAAGGGCGGCAGCGCCTACGAGGTCTTAATTCTTGCGGACAAGACCCCCGCCGTGCTGCCTACCAGCGGCAAGGACGTGGACGGTATGAGCGATTCTCACACCTTCGCACCCATGTCGGTTCTGTACGTGACCGACCCGGAGGCAGAGCACAAGTTCTACATTGCCAACGAATCCGGTCAATTTGTGGGCCAGTAAGGAGGGTTCCGAATGGACTTGAAAGCAATTCAAGCCGCGCTGATTTTCGGCGGCGGCAAGGCAGACGACAGTGGTCGGGATAACGCCCCTAGCGACTGGGTAGAGGCTGTCTGCGAGCGGTTCACTACCAGCGGCGAGACAATCACCTGCAGCCCGCTGGCCGGGCGTGCACTGGCAGTGACCGTTCAGGGAAAGACTACCCAGGCGGGCGAAGGCAAGGCCCGCCCGGATAATATCCGTGCGTTGAGTGGTCTGGGGGAAAGCGGCACCTTGACGCTGACTGCCGAGGGCGGCAAGACCCGCACCGTGGAGATTCCGCTCACCGGGCCGCTGTACACCGGGGACATGGTGGCGCTTGACGATGAAGGCAAAGTCGTGGAGACGCACCGCGCCATCAAACTGACCGTGGACGGCAGCGAGAACTGGATCACCTGGACGAACCCGCGGGACACGGCGGATATCACCGTGCCCGGCACCATCGGCAGCCTGAAGGACATCCTGTGCAGCCATTACAGCACACTGGAGGGCACGCTGTCCTCGGACGCGGGGCTGTACACGGTCAGCACCAACACAACCGCCGAGCCGGGCAAAACGCGGATCATCCTGCGCCACGGCTTCAAGACGGGGGCGCTGCTCAAAGAATACCTGAAAGCCCAGGCCGACGCGGGCACGCCGGTGACGTTTGTGTACAAGGTGAATGCGGCGACCGAAACGCCGACGGTGACAAAACACACCACCAAACCGCTGTGCGCCGTACCGGATGCTGACGGCCTGTGTACCGTGCAGGGCGGGGGCACCCTGACCGTGACTGGGTACGAGGATCCCCGCGCCACCCGCCACGCCCTGGAAAAACGAATTACTGCACTGGAGGCGAAGGCATGAGGCTGGCAAGCATTTTCTACGGTCGCGTGCAGGTCGTGTACAGCTGGGGCCGCTACGGCTGGACGCGCGGCGGCGGCAAAGTCTGGCACGGCGGCATCGACCTGGTAGGGCTGGACGACAAGACCATCCGTATGCCCTACTACAAAGGCAAGAAGATCACAGGCAAGGTCGTCCGGGCGCGGATTGTGCTCGACCGCAGCAACAAGACCTGGGAGTGGGGCTACTACGTTTGTGTCCAGCTGGACGCAGACCAGACGCCCGATGCCGTCAATTTCCTGTACTTCTGCCATTGCTCGTCCCTGCTGGTGCAGGTCGGCCAGAAAGTCAGCAGCGGTGACGCGCTGGCTGTTATGGGGAGAACTGGCAACGCGGCACTGGGGGACTGTCCCTACGACCACTGTCACTTGGAAGTCCGTGCCACGGCGACCGGCAGGGGGCTTGACCCCACCGCCTACGCAGGCTGCGACAATGCCGTGGGCGTTTATGGCACGGCGGTGTCCTCCGCCCCGACAGAGAGCGGGGAAACCGTCATCGACGTGTCTTACCACCAAGGCGTCATCAACTGGACGAAAGTCCCCTACCGCGCCCTGATACGCATCGGCTACCGTGGGTATGGCACCGGCGCACTGATGAAGGACGAGCAGTTTGACGCCAACCTGGCCGGGGCCAAGGCCAACAACAAGCTGCTGGGGTTCTACTTCTTCAGCCAGGCCATCACCGAGGACGAGGCCCGCGCCGAGGCGGACTTCTGCGCCAGCCTGGCCCCGACCGGCTATCCCTTGTTCTTCGACAGCGAATGGGGACACACAACCAAGACCGGCGTCCACGATGGCCGTGCGGACAACCTGACCAAGGCGCAGCGCACGGCCTGCGCCCGAGCGTTCTGCACGCGTGCCAAGGCGCTGGGCTACCAGCCGGGCGTCTACACGTTTACGTCGTTTGCCACGGCAAACATCGACTACGAGGGCCTGTGCAAGGACTACATCGGCTGGCTGGCCGACACCCGCACAAACTACGACACGACCCTGCCGCGGTACATCCACCAGTACGGTCAGACCGCCAAGGGCGGTGTGCAGGGCATCGGGCCGGAAACCGACCTCAATCGCATCGTCAAGGCTCTGCCGACGCTGGACAAGCCCGCCGAGCCGACCCATCAGGAGATTTGGCTCGACCACGTTGTGCTGCCGAACGCCGCGGCGATGGAGTTCTACACCGTCGCCAAGAAGTACGGCCTGGACAACGATAAGGCGTACCACGCCAAATTTGTGGAGGGCTGACCGTGCCGGAGTGGATAGCAAAATACTGGATTCAATGGGCCTTCGGCATCATCACCGGCGCACTGGGGCTGGCGTACAAGCGCCTCTCGGCTAAGGTCAAGAAGCACGAGGAAGAACGCCAAGCCAAAGCCAAGGCCCAAGAAGCGGAAATGGCGGCCATCAAGGAAGGCTTGCTGGCAATCCTGCACGACCGCCTGTATCAGGCCTGCACTTACTACATCGCGCTGGGGTACATCGACACCGCGGGCCTTAAAAACATCGAGTACATCTACAGGGCATACCACACCCTGGGCGGCAACGGTACAGGCACCGAGCTGTACAACCGCGCCAAGGCGCTGCCCCTGAAGGAGGACTGACCCATGAATGATTTCTGGAAGAACCTGGCGGCACTGGTTAAGGTCAAGACCATCGTGACACTGATCGTCGTGGTCGTTTTCGCAGTGCTGGCCCTGCGCGGCGGCTTGCAGCCCGACACAGTAATGACTATCGTCACCATGGTGGTGGCGTTCTACTTCGGCACGCAGACGGAGCAAAAGAAGTGATTCAATAAAATGAACCCCTGGGACGCTGAATCCCAGGGGTTCATTTTATTGAATCGGAGGCCTGAAAATAGTACCCACTTTAGTACCCACTTTCAGTTCCAGCAGTGAAAAGGCTGTCCCCGAGCATTTAAAAATTGCTCTATTATCGCTTAATAATTCCGCTAGTGAACCGTCAATTCCGCTAGAGAAGCATTCAAGTAGGGTTCGACTCCCATCAGCCGCTCCAAAAAGAGACCCCTGTGTCGTGTCCCGACGCAGGGGTCTCTTTTTGGGATTCGGGGATGAGAAGTCGAACAGGGCGACGGCACCGCAGTGCCGGGGCGAACAGTCCTGCGGACTGTTCGCCAGCCCGCGGGAGGCGGACATCAGCCGCTCTGGAAAACTCCCTATGTCATATTCCGGCATTGGGAGTTTTGCTTATTATGCCAGCAAAAAATTCTGAAACCCGCTTGACAGTATCTTCACCTGCCGGGGTGGCGGTTCTTGCTTTTTACGACCAACTTTAGCGTAACGGTCTTGAAACCGATATGGAAAGTCAATGTAAAACGCATTGCCTCACCCCCTTTCGGGAAGTGTGGCTGACCGCCTGCCGTTTTGTGCAGCGCCTTACCGGCGAAGCGGTATGTTTAGAATATCATATTTCGACACACCACGCAAGTTATTCATGCAAAAAGTTCCCGACGCTTTTTGCATTTTATTGTACGGTGCTCCCGTCAAATTCCTGATAGGGTTCGGGTATCCAACCGTATACGTTAAAGTCGTAGTCTGCGACAAAGACCCAGTCACCGTCGCCATAATGACCGTACAGTTTATCACCCGCGCTGACCCACACTACGTCATCACTATTGACGCTGGGCGTGGATTTTAACACATAGTCCGTATTCACGACAATGGGCCATCCATCCGCACTACACGGAATCACAACTCCTACTACCGCAAGGCGGCGGGCTGTCGCAAATTCAGCTGGCGGACAAGATTGACATAAGCCTCACCCATATGTCCCGCATCGAAAACAGTGACTGTGCGGTCTCGCTGGATGTGGTCTTTCGCATTGCACGGGTGCTGGATGTCCCTGTGTGCAAACTGTTTGAGTTCCGATAAATACAGCAAAACGCCCATCGGCACAAAACCGATGGGCATTTTCGTTGTAAATATGCAGTTATGGGGAAGTTGCGGGCTGGGCATGCCCGGCCCCTACGGGGCGGCGACATAGACGTGGTATTGTCTGCCTTACAGCTTCACCAACTCCGCCTTCATGTTTTTCAGTTCCTTTTCCAGGCGGTCTTTCTCTTTGTTGTAGTCCTGGTAGGCTTGCAATTCAGCCTCGACGGCGGGGTCCTCGGCGGTCAGGTAGCCGCTGTTCATCGAGGCCGTGTAGCTGAACTTTTTCAGCGTGCCGTTAAAGTCGATGACCATGAACTGGCCCTCGGCGGGCCGGACCGTACCTGCGCCGAACATCTTATGGCTGATCTTACAGTCAGTCAGGTCGGGCAGTTTGGCGGGGTTGACCCGCATCTCCTGCAATTTCTGCTCGCATTCACCGATGCGGATGCACAGCTCGGCGCGGGTTGCTTTCTCCTTAGCGGCCTTGGCGCGTTCCTTTGTAGTGGCGCTGCGGGCATAGCCGCACGGGTAGAACTGCTGGGTGTAGGCCGTGTGCAGGATATCGTACACCAACAGATGCAGTTGGTCATTGATGCCGCCAAGTTCCTGCGCCACATAGGCCTTGTGCAGGGCAATAAGTTCCGGGTAGCTTTCCAGCTCGGCCAACAGGTCGTTGCACATAGTATAGTAGCGCGGCAGATCCAGTGCCGTGCCGCCGCCGAAATCGGCCTCGTAGTCAAAATATTCTGCCCAGGCCCTGGCCTCGGCCGCATTATAAAAATAGTTGTCGTGGGGTTCCCACAGGTTCAGGAAAAACACCGCGTTGGCCGCGTTCATCGTGTACTTGGGCATCCGCGGGAACACGCGACGGAACCGGCCGTTGATCTGGTCGGCAAACAGCTCGGCGCGGCCGCGGCGCTTGGCGATATCGCCGTCATCTTCTTTGAACAGCCAGCGGAAGCACTCCCGCACCAGCTCTACTTCTGTCTCCCGCAGCATCAGGGTCTGCACGCCGCCGATGGGCTGCAAGGCCGGGTTGTCCAGCGCCAGCTGTGCCTGCTGCATGGCGTCCGCAAACATACCGGGGAAGTCGCTGTCCTCGATATCCCAGTTCACGCCGAAGCAGTCGGCCGCACGCCAGACCGTTCCCTCTTCGGCGGCGGTGCGGGTCTTGCAATATTGAATGTACTGTGCCAAAATCCCATTCAGATTTTCCGTGTTCAAGTGAACTCCTCCTCGTAAAAATCAGCCTTCCTATTATAAAAGGTCGAACAGGATGCGTCAACCTGTAAAAGCGACAAAAAAGCCCCCTTGGGTAAGGGGGCAAAATGTATAGAATTGTAAGGCTCGGGGCCGGGCGAAGTCCGCCCTCATCCGGCCTGCGGCCACCTTCTCCCTCAGGGGAAGGCTTTACAGGCTCGAATAGCCGAAGCTGTTGACGAGGGCATCGATTTTTTTGCCCTGTTTGCACCAGGGGCAGCTGTGGGAATCGTACGTCTCATAGTCGGGCAGGTCGTGGGTGTTGAAGATGCTGGCCACCGGGTAGCCCGCGCACTCATTCACCGAGGCGAAGATCGCCGCAATGCCGACCGCCTCGCCGCCGTAGTAGCGGATGGCCTCGATCGCGCCTTGTACAGTGTAGCCGGTGGTGACGGACGCCGCCAGCACCAGGATATGCTTGCCGGAGATCATGGGGGCCGTGTTCTCGCGGAACAACAGCTGGCTGCCGGTGGTATGCTCCGGCGTGACAACGTAGATGGTTTGGTGGGCGTTCATGTTGGCGTAGCCGGACTTGGTCAGCTCACTGGCCATGCAGGCACCGATGACTTCAGTGCCGTCCAGACAGAGGATGGTATCCACGATGGTCGTCGCCTTGTAGGCGCGGATCAACTCTGCGGCGGCGGCACGGGCCTCAGACAGGCGGAACTTGGTCAGCGTGACGTCGATGTAATAGTTGATATGGCTATGGCTGGTAGCATAGTGCCCCTTGCTGACGCGCAGCTGCAGGTTCGGTTTGCCGGTGGGCAGTTTAACAAGATTCATCGCCATGGTGGAGTCCTCCCTTTAACTCTTTATAGGTATATTGTACAAATTTTCACAGTGAAAAACAAGGAACGCTTTACCCAAAATCCAAGGGCGATTTTTGGGCAGTTTTGCGGGGAAAACTGGACACGGCGGCGGAAAAATGGTATACTGGATATAAGTTTAAAGTGGGGAGGTTTGCGGACATGGGTTACAAGCTGGTGCCGTACAACGGCGATACGGTGGCGGTGCCGCAGCTGGTGTTCACCCACCTTGCCCAGGCCGGCGGCGACACAATCCGCGCGGCGCTGTACATTTTACAGACCGGCGACACCGACCCCCGCACGATGGCTCGGGCGCTGGGGCTGCCCAGCATAGAAGCCGCCAAGCGTGCCCTGCAATACTGGGCTGGTGCCGGATTGCTGGAAAACGAGCGCGGCGGCTCCCCTGCCCCGG
>OIFE01001267.1_pt1 | contig 12350 bp, 10 predicted proteins | sample 1581921 | NCBI WGS metagenome assembly OIFE01 (sample SAMN04414075, study PRJEB24778) | human gut metagenome | material: faecal | host: Homo sapiens | reverse complement strand
AGTCCGCACGTCTCGATACCATGAACTGCTGTCTGTTCGATGTCGGAAACGTTTTAAAAGGCGGTTTCGAGATGGGAAATGTCTGGTACAACGAGCCGAAGACACTCGACACCGCATTTGATGTCATGGGCGATATCGTCCTCAGCACCGCTGCACAGCAGTACGGCGGCTTTACCGTGCCGGAGGTGGACAAGATCCTTGCTCCGTACGCACAGAAGAGCTACGATTACTACGTAAAAGAGTTCCTGAAATATACCGACGCATCCTGGGAGGGTGCACAGGAGAAAGCCATCGAGTATGCGATCGACAAAGTAAGAAGAGAGTGCGATCAGGGATGGCAGGGAATTGAGTATAAACTGAACACTGTTGGATCTTCCCGCGGTGATTATCCGTTCGTTACCGTGACCCTCGGCCTTGGAACGAGCATGTTCGAGAAGATGATTTCCATCTCCCTTCTCGAGGTCCACAAAAACGGACAGGGCAAGAAAGGCCACAAAAAGCCGGTGCTCTTCCCGAAAATCGTCTTCTTATATGACAAGGCAATTCACGGAGAGGGCGGCATCGCAGAAGATGTCTTTGAGGCAGGACTTGACTGTTCCTCTAAAACCATGTATCCGGACTGGCTGTCGATGAGCGGCGAGGGCTACATCGCCGAGATGTACAAGAAATACAAGAGAGTCATCAGCCCGATGGGATGCCGTGCTTTCCTTAGCCCGTGGTACGAGCGCGGAGGCATGGAGCCGGCAGATGAGAACGACAAACCGGTCTTTGTCGGACGTTTCAACATCGGAGCCGTTTCCCTTCATCTTCCGATGATCCTGGCAAAATCCCGTTCCGAGAACCGCGATTTCCACGAAGTGCTCGACTTCTACCTCGAGATGATCCGCGATCTGCACAAACGGACCTACGATTACCTCGGCGAGATGCGTGCCTCCACGAACCCGCTTGCCTACTGCGAGGGCGGATTCTACGGCGGACATTTGGGGCTTCACGATAAGATCAAGCCGCTCTTAAAGCCGATGACCGCATCGTTCGGTATCACGGCGCTGAACGAGCTGCAGGAGCTTTACAACGGAAAATCTCTTGTTGAGGACGGACAGTTCGCACTCGACACGCTGAAATATATCAACGACAAGGTTGCCGAGTTTAAGAAAGAGGACGGCATCCTCTATGCGATCTACGGCACACCGGCAGAATCCCTGTGCGGCCTGCAGATAGAGCAGTTCCGCAAACAGTACGGTATCGTCCGCAACGTTTCGGACCGCCCGTATGTGAGCAACAGTTTCCACTGCCACGTAACCGAGGACATTACCCCGATCCAGAAACAGGATCTCGAGGGACGTTTCTGGGAGCTCTGCAACGGCGGAAAAATCCAGTACGTGCGCTATCCGGTCGGCTACAACAAAGGCGCGATCAAGACACTGATCGAGCGTGCGATGGAGCTTGGCTACTACGAGGGCGTCAACCTGTCCCTGGCTTACTGCGATGACTGCGGCCACCAGGAACTCGACATGGATGTCTGCCCGGTCTGCGGTTCCAAGAACCTGACGAAGATTGACCGTATGAACGGCTATCTTTCCTACAGCCGTGTCCATGGCGACACCCGTCTGAACGAGGCGAAGATGGCAGAAATTGCGGAAAGAAAATCCATGTAATCATCCATGAAATAATCAATGGAACAATCAATGGAATAATCAAAAGCCTCTGAGAAAAGTCCGGTGTGAATGTGACTTTCCTCAGAGGCTTTTTGGGTATTGCATCCGGTGGAAGCTGCCGGCGGCAGGGACTGCAGATAATGTGAGAATTAATCTTCGATATCGCGGGTAATATTGCGAACCCAGATGTACTTTTTATAATGATGATAAACGGCAGGAAGCTTTACAATTTCATCGAGATTTACAATGCAGTAAACCACCATAACCGGAAGCTTCAGCCAGAAGGCGGCAAGAAAGCCAAGCGGTACAGAAAAGCACCACATAGCGCCGATGTTTCCCTGCATATCAAATTTCGCATCGCCTCCGGCACAAAAGATACCGTCGAGAACGGTGGTGTTGACCGATTGTGCCATCAGGTTCAGACCGCAGAAGAGAAGCATGTACTGCAGGTACTCGGCTGCGGTATCGGAAAGTGGGGCAAAATGAACGATGGCTGGGGAAATGAGCATCAGCAGGCCGCCGGTCACAATGCCGATGGCAATGGAGAGATGGCTTAAACGTCCTCCATACTCGCGGGCTTTTTCCAGCTCGTTCGCGCCGAGCAGATTTCCGATCAGAACCCCGGCACCACCGCTCACACCGCGGATCAGGCAGGAGAGGAGGCTCTTGGCAATCGAGGTGATGGAGTTTGCCGCAACGGCATCGCTTCCCATATGTCCCATGATAACGGAGTACAGAACGTAGGCAATTCCCCAGACGAGGGAGGCCGCAAGCACGGGAAGCGTGTAGCGCCAGAAGTCTTCTGAAAGTATTTTCCCTGCGGAAGAGAAGAGGCGGTTCCAGAGAATCCGTACACGCTCCGGTTTCTTTGTCTCGAGATAAGCCCAGATCAGTTCCACAACGCGGGCAGCTACCGTTGCATAAGCTGCTCCGCGGATCCCAAGTGCCGGAGCACCGCAAAGACCGTAGATGAGGATGGCATTTAAAATGATGTTCAGTACAACCGCAGTGGAACTGATGCGGGAGCTGACTGCTGCATGACCGGTGTTTTTCAGCAGGATCAGATAGACCTGCGAGATACCGCAGAGTACGTAGGAGAGTGCAACAGCGCGTAAATACTGGCTTCCGCTTGCAACCAGGGCCGCATCATTTGTAAAGATGCGCATCAGCATTTCGGGACAGAAACCGGCAAGGATGGTAAACAGGCCGGAGAACAGCAGGTTGGTGCGAAGTGCGATCGGAATCACTTTTTCGATCGAAGCGGCATCCTGTTTCCCCCAGTACTGCGCTGCCATAATACCGGCGCCCGCCGCGATGCCTGAGATAAAAAGGCTCAAAACAAACTGCACCTGTCCGGCCAGTGAAACAGCAGACAACGAAGTCTGATCAATCCAGCCCAGCATGATCGCATCCGTTGCGCTGACGAGAGCCAGCATAAAATTCTGGATCGCAATCGGAAGGACGAGGAGTTTTAGTTTCTGGTAAAATTCGTCCTTAAAATTCATTCGTGTTTTCATAAAAATTCCCCCAAAGTATAAATAGTAGTTTTTGCTGTATTATAGCGGAAAGAAAATGGAAAAACAATGGCTAAAACAAGCTATTTTCTGGTCAATGTTGACATTCCCTGTATAATATAGAAGAAAAAGAACTTTTCCGGTGCCCGTGTCCGGTACGCCGGAAAGCGGAGAAGAAGTTTGATCAGAAAATCAGGTTTCCTTCAGCAGAAACTCCAGGATTTCTGCTATCAGAATAAATATGCCGGCAGCGGCTGTCTTTATAAAATCCAGAAATCCATGCAGGAGCTGGAGAAGCTTTTGAAAAAGAAAGATAAGAAACGGAAGTAGGTTCGGCTGCCATTGGAGCCGTCGTCGAAACAAACGGAAATATACGAAAAAATTGTGAAATTTAATAGAATTATAAGACCTGTTTTCGCTGTTTTTAACAAAAGTAAAGAAACAGTGAAAAAAAGGTTGCTTTTTTCGGCAGAATCCTTTATAATCTTATTTGTGTTCAGCGAGTGGATCATCCAATGAAACACAGAAAAACAAAAGTAAGCGCCTTTAGCTCAGTTGGTAGAGCAGTAGACTCTTAATCTATTTGTCCAGGGTTCGAGTCCCTGAAGGCGCATCGAAAGCACTGTTTTTGCAGACCTGAGAGCTGCGGGGACGGTGTTTTTCTTGTTTTACGGGCGGAATACCGAAAATCTACGTATCAACTTTTCCTATCATCATAGCATCTCCAAATGAGAAAAACCGGCAGCAGAGGGATCCTTTCTGACATGGATCTTTCCGCTGCCGGTTTTGTCTTTCAGAGCAAAAAATTTAGTAGTTCTTCAGCCCGTTCGCCGAATCAATAATGATCTGGCAGCCCGGCTGAACATTTTTCAGAATCGTGATCATCTGGTCTTCCGGGACAGAAATGCATCCGCCGGTCGGCCGGTTTGTGCTGCAGTGCAGGAAGATGGCAGAACCGACACCCGGAGTGCAGTTTGGATTGTAATCGAGGGACAGAACGTAATGATAGGCCGGATTGATCTCGATGATGTGCTCCGCGGAATTCCAGGCTTTCGGTGTTGTCTTCGTCGTGACGAACTGATTGTAGTATCTGGAATTTACATCATCGACCCAGTAATACGTATCATCCACCTGGGTATAGGAAAGTTCCGTTCCGGGATTCGGGAGAATGCCGAAGGCATACGTAAAGCTGAACTGTCCGCGCGGTGTTTTGCGGTTCCATTCGGTAGTTTCGCCTACACCGCCGTATCCGACATAGCCGCTTGTACAAAGATCCTCGTTCCAGGTGCCGTCCGCATCTTTCGTTACCATGGCCACTGTCACACTGGTGCCGCCAGAACTTTTCTTTTCATTTTCAAATCCCCCTTACATGCAGAAATGTTTTTTACAGAAACCGTGCCTCCATCTTACAGATCGGGTTTCCGATTGAGGAAAACTTCTCCTCATATTCCGTCATTACATTTCCTTCTGAGAGAATCACATCGTGGTGCAGATCGTATGTGAATGCAGTGAGTTCCCATCCCTCTGCATTTTTCATCTCTTCAAGAGAGAAGTCAAACAGATCTTTATTATCGGTTTTGAATTCCAGTGTTCCGTCCTTCTTTAAAATCTTCTCGTACCGTGCAAGAAACTCATGCGACGTCAGTCTCCGCTTCGCATGGCGGTCCTTCGGCCACGGATCGGAGAAGTTGAGGTAAATGCGGTCAACTTCGCCTTCTGCGAATACTTCCGGAAGCTGGCGCGCGTCCATGCGGATGAAAAACAGGTTTTTAAGTTCTGTTTCTAATTTTTCACGTTTCTGTACCGCGCGGAGCAGTACGCTGTCGTACATCTCAATACCAATGTAGTTGATCTCCGGATGCAGAACCGCCATATCCATCAGGAAGCGTCCTTTTCCCATTCCAACCTCAATATGAATCGGATTTTCATTTCCAAAAACCTCAGCCCACCGTCCCCGGCAGCTCTCCGGTTCCTGCACAACGAACGGACAGGAAGCAATCACATCTTTTGATCCTCTGATATTTCTAAGGCGCATATGCGTAAAATTCCTTTCTTAAGTGATAAATATTAGAATAAAAGCCAATCATATCTAGTATATCATAGCTCCCGAAAAAGCAAAACAGAAAAATCCCGTTTTCAAATTTTCGAAGTTTTCAAAATACTGTATACAATATCAACCTGCACATAGCATTTCTTATCAGCAATATGACAATCGGATTGGATCCATATCGAAATCATATGAGGGGCCATCTTTTGGCTATTGATATTGGAAGAAAAAATATGACCCATTGTCTGTTTTTAATCAAAAAGTCGATCGAAATCCCACTTTTTTTTACGATTTCAACATGTCAACTTTGGAAAAAAAGGTGTAGAATACTAACAGCAAAGATGCAGGAGTTTCTCCTGTACTTTTTGCCCTGTATATCAAAATTGGTCAGTGGACCAGGTTTGATTGTTATGCAAATATCATAAGGAGGGAAAGCGATGCTATGGAATCTGTAATTAACAAACTTGCAGAGATCGAAACGGCTGCTACTAAGATTATGCAGGCTGCCGAGAATCAGAAGAAGCTCCAGGATGAGCAGCAGGAAGAGCGGATTGCAAAATTCGATGCAGATCTGGAAGCAGAAACGGCAAAGCGGATTGAAGAGATTACAACGAAACTTCATTCTACTACAGATGCGGATCAGAAAAAGCAGCGGGACTCTGCCGCCGAACTTCTATCTTCACTGGACGCTTATTACGAACAGAATCACGGAACACTGTCCACGCAGATTTACGAAAACATTATAAGGAAGTGAAACGATGAGCGGTCTATTATCCTACAGCGGCCTTACCACAAAGATAAGAGCCATGCAGAGCCATCTTTTAAACGACCAGAATTTTCGGGAAATCGTGGAACTGGAGAGTGTACCGCAGGCAGTTTCTTACCTCAAGCAGCATAAAGGCTATGAGGATCTGTTTGAGGGCTACAACGAAGCTGACCTTCACCGGGGTCAGATCGAGAAAATGCTGCGCCTGACGGTGTACCGGGATTTTTCCAAGCTGTACCGTTTTGCAAATGTAGAGCAGAGAAAGTTTCTTGCACTCTACTTCAAACGATACGAAGTGTCCGTTATCAAAGAATGCCTGAACACGGTATTTGATCACCGTGATGTGGTATTGAACCTGTCCATATTCGACGAGTTCTTTAACAAGCATTCCCAGCTGGACATCAATCTTCTGGCGTCCTCCAGGACGATCGAAGAACTGATTGCGAACCTGAAAGGGACAGAATATTATGCCCCGTTGTCGCAGCTCGCGGATATCGAGCGTCCGACCCTGTTCGACTATGAGATGACCCTGGATCTGTATTACTTTGCACAGATGTGGAAAGACAGATCAAAAGTAGTGACAAAGCGGGATCTGGAAGAGCTGACCGCTGCATGGGGAAGCAAGTTTGACATGCTGAACCTTCAGTGGATCTACCGTTCCAAACGCTATTATCACATGACCAGCGCACAAATCTACGCCCTGCTGATTCCGGTTCATCACCGGCTGAAAAAGGATGTGGTAAAGGCACTGGTAGAAGCCGAGAATATGAGTGCATTTTCCCAGCTGCTGGAACAAACCTATTATGCGAAACGGTATGATTCCTTCAAGGTCGATACGCTGGAATCCATGTATGCAGCCATTATGAAGCACATACTTTCCAGTGAATCCAGACAGGATCCTTATTCCGTTGCCACAATATACTCATACCTCTATCACAAAGAGCACGAGGTAAACCGGCTTATTATTGCACTCGAGTGCGTACGTTACCGTATCAGCGCTGACGAGGCAATGCAGCATATCGCAAAAACTTAATACACGGGGAGGTGTACTCATTGATTGTCAAGATGAAATTTTTGAGCATCACCGGGCCGAAAGCCGACATTGACCGTGTGGTCAACACTTATCTCTCAAAATATGAGATACATCTGGAAAACGCTCTGACGGAGCTGTCTACGATGCAGAATATCACACCGTATATCCAGATCAACCCATACAAAGAGACCTTAAAACAGGCGGAAGATTTTACAGCACTTCTGCCGGAAGAGAAGCGTACCACCACGAAAAGACTTTCCCTGGAAGATGCCATCAACTGTGTCCATGGTTTGGATCACACCCTTGGCCAGTTGAACCAGGAGCGTACAGAACTGGAAGCAAAAAAGAAAGACTTGATGGAAAAAGCACAGAAAATCGAGCCGTTCCAGGATCTGCACTGCAATCTTTCCTCCATTCTGGATTTCCACTTTATTAAATTCAGATTCGGAAAGATCACAAAAGAGTATTACAACAAATTTGAGAGCTACTGCTATGAGAACAGCGATACGGTATTCTACCGCTGCCATTCCGATGAGCAGTATGTATGGGGCATTTACTTCTGCCCAAGAGATCAGGTCACGAAAGTGGACGCCGTATTCTCATCCCTGCACTTCGAAAGAATCTACGTTCCGGACGAGTACAGCGGAACGCCGGAGGATGCTTACGCAGCACTTCAGGCAGAAATCAAAAAGACAGACGATGCACTCAGCGAGTGCTCACGGAAACTGGCAAAATGCCTTTCGGATTCCGCAGAGGATCTGGTTGCAGCAAAAGAGCAGTTAGAGCAGCTCTCCGGCAACTTTGATGTCCGTCGCCTGGCAGCCTGCACGAAATCCAAGAAGGAAACCTTCTATATTCTGTGCGGCTGGATGTCGGAAAAAGATGCCGATTCCTTCCAGAAGGACATCGAAAACGACACAAATCTCTTCTGCTTTATCGAGGATGATGCAAACAACGTTCTGCGTCAGCCGCCGACAAAGCTGAAAAATCCGAAAATCTTCCGTCCGTTTGAGATGTACGTGAAGATGTACGGACTGCCAAATTACAATGAAATTGACCCTACGATTATCGTAGGACTTACCTATGCATTTATTTTCGGAATCATGTTTGCCGATGTAGGGCAGGGACTGTGTCTGCTGATTGGCGGCGCACTGCTGTACCACTACAAGAAGATGGATCTGGCAGCGATCATGAGTACCTGCGCGGTATTCTCTGTGATCTTCGGATTCTTGTTCGGCAGCTTCTTCGGATTTGAGAATGTCATACCGGCCCTCTGGCTGCATCCGAAGGAAGCGATGACAACGCTTCCGTTCATCGGTTCGATGAACACCGTATTTGTCGCAGCGGTTGCATTTGGTATGTTCATGATTCTGACAGGAATGGTTCTGCATATGATCAATGCAGCAAGAAACCATAAGCTCGGCGAGCTTCTGTTCAGCCAGAACTCCCTGGCAGGCTTCATTTTCTACGGAGCCCTTGCCGTTACACTCGTTCTCCTGTTCAGCGGCCATAAAGCTCCGGCTGTCGGCGTGATGGTAGTCATGTTCGGTATTCCGCTTCTTGCGATCTTCTTAAAAGAGCCACTGGAGCGTATGGTAGAGAAGAAGGGCAATGCATTTCCGGAGACCGGAAAGGGAATGTTCTTTGTACAGGCATTCTTCGAACTCTTCGATGTGCTTTTGAGCTACTTCTCCAACACAATTTCCTTTGTCCGTGTCGGCGCATATGCAGTCAGCCATGCGGCTATGATGGAGGTTGTCCTGATGCTCGGCGGAGCAACAGGCGGCGGCAGCATCAGCTGGCCGGTTATTGTTCTCGGAAATGTCTTCGTTGCCTGCCTTGAGGCACTGCTGGTAGCGATCCAGGTACTGCGTCTGGAGTATTACGAGATGTTCAGCCGGTTCTATGAAGGAGATGGAAAACCGTTTGTTCCGTTTTTGAAAAAAGGCGAGAAATAAAAGAGGATTCAGAGCCATGCAAAATGGAAGCGAATATGGCGGGAAGCTGTATCGGGAAAAAGTGAAAATGGCTCCGGATCGCAGCAAAGAGTAAATTTAATGAATTAACTTCAGGAGGAAAACTATTATGAACTCAGCATTTGTACAGGTACTTACTGCAATCGCAATGGTATTAACCATCGTTGTTCCTATGACTTATTACTTCAAAGGTGAGCACAACAAAAATCGTTACAAAAAATCTCTGGCAGCCAATGTAAGCGGCTTCTTCGGCCTTCTGCTGATCGCAACCGTTGTTTCCTTCGCAGGCGCAACAACTGCATCTGCTGCAACAGAAGCAGGCGCTGGTCTTGCAACCGGTCTTGGTTACATCGGTGCAGCTCTTGTTACAGGTCTTTCCGGTATTGGTTCCGGTATCGCCGTTGCATCTTCCGCAAGCGCAGCTCTTGGAGCAATCAGCGAAGACGGCAGCATCTTTGGTAAATCCATGATCTTCGTAGCTATGGCCGAAGGTATCGCTCTGTATGGTCTGATCATCTCCTTCATGATTCTTGGTAAACTTTGATTCCAAAACCGGAAGGTATTGATCTTCACCTTAAGTTGGAGGAATCATAAATGAAAATGTTCTTGATCAGTGATAACGTAGACACTCAGACGGGCATGCGCCTGGCCGGAGTGGAAGGCGTTGTCGTTCATGAGCGCGAGGAGCTTTATGATACACTGCAGAAAACACTGGCAGACAAAGAGATCGGAATTATTCTCCTTACAGAAAAGTTCGGGAAGGAATTCCCGGACATTCTGGAGGATGTCCGCCTCAACCATAAGCTTCCGCTGCTCATTGAAATTCCGGACCGTCACGGTACCGGAAGAGCGCCGGACTTTATCACTTCCTTTGTAAATGAATCTATTGGATTAAAACTGTAAGAATGCCCTGGAGGTGACACACATTGACTACTGAGGAAAAACTTCAGAATTTTTATAATCATTCCCTGGACAGTGCAAACCGTGAAGCAGAACGTGTGATCGGCGATCACCAGAAAGCTCTGGATAAGATCTTCGAGGAGCATAAAGCAACCGCAAGACGTCAGGCAGAAGAAGAAGTTGCTGCCGAGACCGAGAAAGCAAAACGTGATGTCAATAAGACACTGTCTGCGGATCAGCTTCATATCAGACGGAAGCTGTCCCGTAAAAATCTGGAATTAAAAGAAAAACTGTTTAAAGAAGTTCGTGAAAAACTTACCGCTTATAAAAAGGATCCATCCTATGAGGAGTATCTGGAGCGCAAAATCCGCGAAGCCGTTACGTTTGCCGGAAATGACAAACTGACCTTATATCTGGATCCGTCAGACGAAGCTCATAAGGCTTCCCTGGAGCAGAAACTCTCCGTAACCCTTACCATTTCGGCCATGCCGTTCCTTGGCGGCGTGCGCGCGGTCATTCCGGAGAAAAATATTCTGATCGATAATTCCTTCGAGACCCTTCTGAACGAAGAGCGGGAGAATTTCATCTTTCACGGAGGTGTAGAGCATGAATAAAACCGGAGTTATCTATGGAATCAACGGTCCGGTCGTATATCTGAAAGGAAACACCGGATTTAAAATGTCCGAGATGGTTTACGTTGGTAAAGAACGTCTGGTCGGCGAGGTTATTGCCCTGACAAAGGATACCACTACAGTACAGGTTTTCGAGGAAACCACAGGACTGAAACCAGGCGAAACAGTTACCGCATCCGGAGATGCCCTCTCTGTTACACTGGGACCTGGAATCCTGAACAACATTTTTGACGGTATTGAGCGTCCGCTGTCCGAGATTGCAAAGCAGTCCGGTAAATATATCAGCCGCGGTCTTACCGTAGATTCTCTGGATACAGAGAAAAAATGGGATGTCCATGTAACTGTTTCAGAAGGCGAAGAGCTGATGGGCGGCGCAATCATTGCAGAGACACAGGAGACCCGTTCCATCGTACACAAATCGATGGTTCCGCCGGATGTCAACGGCACGGTTATCTGGGCTGCCAAAGACGGAAAGTACACCATCCTTGACCCGATTGTAAAACTGAAACTGGAAGACGGCACCGAAAAAGAGATCACACTGGCACAGAAATGGCCGATCCGTGTACCGCGTCCAACCCTGAAAAGATATCCGGCATCCGTTCCGCTGATCACAGGACAGCGTATCCTGGATACGATGTTCCCGATCGCAAAAGGCGGCACAGCAGCCATCCCTGGCGGATTCGGTACCGGAAAAACCATGACCCAGCACCAGATCGCAAAATGGTCTGATGCCGATATCATCATCTATATCGGATGTGGAGAGCGTGGAAACGAGATGACACAGGTTCTGGAGGATTTCAGTAAACTGATCGACCCGAAATCCGGAAACCTGATGATGGACCGTACCACTCTGATCGCCAATACTTCCAACATGCCTGTAGCAGCCCGTGAAGCATCTATCTACACTGGTGTCACCCTGGCTGAATATTACCGCGATATGGGTTATGATGTAGCGATCATGGCAGACTCCACTTCCCGTTGGGCAGAAGCTCTTCGAGAACTGTCCGGCCGTCTGGAGGAAATGCCTGCAGAGGAAGGCTTCCCTGCATATCTGGCATCCAAGCTGTCCGCATTCTATGAACGTGCAGGAATGATGCAGAACTTAAACGGAACCGAAGGCTCTGTCTCCATTATCGGAGCAGTTTCTCCACAGGGTGGTGACTTCTCAGAGCCTGTCACACAAAACACCAAACGTTTCGTCCGCTGCTTCTGGGGACTGGACAAATCCCTTGCCTATGCCCGTCACTTCCCGGCTATCCACTGGCTCACCAGCTACAGTGAATATCTGGAAGACCTGACTCCATGGTACAGAGAACATGTTTCCCCGAAATTTGTAGCAGACAGGAATCAGCTCATGGCAATCCTGAATCAGGAGAGCTCCCTGATGGAGATCGTCAAGCTGATCGGAAGCGACGTTCTTCCGGATGACCAGAAACTGACGCTGGAAATTGCCAGAGTCATCCGTCTGGGCTTCCTCCAGCAGAACGCTTTTCACGCAGAAGACACCTGCGTACCAATGGAAAAACAGTTTAAAATGATGGAAACGATCCTCTATCTTTATGAAAAATGCCGTGCACTCATCAACCGTGGAATGCCGGTTTCCGTACTGAAAGAGGATAATATCTTCGAACGTATCATCGCCATCAAATACGAGGTTCCAAATAAAGAGCCGGAGCGTTTTGATGAATATCATAAAGATATCGACCGCTTCTACGACAATGTACTGGAAAGAAACGGTTAAAGGAGGGATCAGTTTATGGCAATCGAATATCTTGGCCTGAGTGAAATAAACGGCCCTCTTGTTGTCCTTGAGGGTGTAAAAAACGC
>OIFE01001262.1_pt1 | contig 12409 bp, 8 predicted proteins | sample 1581921 | NCBI WGS metagenome assembly OIFE01 (sample SAMN04414075, study PRJEB24778) | human gut metagenome | material: faecal | host: Homo sapiens | reverse complement strand
CACCGCCGTGTTGGCCGGGTCCAGGTAGGCGCCGGTATCGGTGTATTTGACCCAATCGGGGTGCAGCTTGGCCGGGCTGATGCCGCAGAGCGCCGGGGTCAGCCCAGCCTGGATGCGGTAGGGGTTGACCCAGGCTTCCAGTGCAAGCCCCCGGTCGTGGGCGGCCTGCACCAGCAGGGCCAGCGGGTCATAGCCGGGATCCCGCCCCTGCTGCCCGGTGCAAAGGTGGCTGAACGGGTAGTAGCTGCTGGGGTAGAGTGCATCCCCAAAGGGCCGCACCTGCGCCAGCACGACAGTGGCCCCCAGGTTCCGGATATTGTCCAGTATGACCGCTATATCGCCAGAAAACGTCTCCGGCGTGGAAAAATCCACCTGCTGCCATTCCAGGTAACTGACCCACACGGCGCGGTATGGCGCGGCGGCGGTTGGTTCTGCCGTGGCCGTGGGCGCAGGGGTGGCAGCGGGCACAGTCTCCCCCCGCCGGGGCAGTGCTGCCAGCGGGGCCGCCAGAAAAACAGCTATTATAAATAGATAGAATACAACTCGGCGCATAGGTCGTCCCCCCTCACGGTACAAGCCTATGCGGCGCTGCCCACGGTTATGTACGACATCGCCACAAACAAATTGACATTTTTCGCCGCACGATGTTATACTGTTGTAGTATATAACACAATAAATCCACAAAAGGCGGCAGAATATGACCAGAGAACAGGTCGAAAAGGAAATGGCCCAATACCGCACGATTTTTACGGTCGTGCGCCTGTTGGAGGCTGCGCAGGTCGGCAGTGACAAGACCCTCAGCGACTACTGCAAATGCTACGACTTTTGGCAGAAGCACACCCAGTGCCAGAACTGTATCTCGGCGCAGGTCCTGCGCGACCACACCCAGCGCACCAAGCTGGAATACATGGGCAGCCAGGTCTTTCAGGTCACGGCGGTCTACCGTGAGGTGGACGGCCAGCCCTGCGTGATGGAGCTGATCCAGCAGCTGGACAGCGAGACCCTTATCGACCCCGAAAACAGCAACCGCCTGATGGACAGCGTGACCGGCTACCACTTCAAGCTCTACCACGATGCCCTGACCGGCGGCTACAACCGCCGTTATTTTGAGGATGTGCTCAAGGACAAGACCGCCCCTGCCGGTGTGGCCGTGCTGGACCTGGACGACTTCAAGCTCTACAATGATACCTACGGCCACCGCGCGGGCGATATGGCCCTGCGCACCGCCGTGGAGGTCGTGCGCGCCAACATCCGCAAAAGCGACAGCCTGATCCGCTACGGCGGCGACGAATTTCTGCTGGTGCTGCCGGGCATTGAGCGGGGCGCGTTCAACGCGAAATTACAGCGCATCTGCAAGAAAGTCCACGCCGCCACCGTGCCGGGGTACAGCTGTCTGCAGCTTTCGGTCAGCATCGGCGGCGTGATGTCCCAGCCGGACGAAACGGTGGAGCACGCCGTTGGCCGCGCCGACAAGCTGATGTACCAGGCCAAGAACCACAAAAACACGGTCGTGACCGAGGACACCGCCGCCCCCAGGGCCAGCACCGCCGCCGGGCGCGAGAACCAGACCCGCCAGAACATCCTGATCGTTGATGATTCCGAGATGAACCGCGCGATTTTGTCGGAGATTCTGGGCAGCGACTACAATATATTGGAGGCCGCCAACGGCGAGGAATGCCTGGCCATGCTGGAGCAGTACGACACCGGCATTGCGCTGATTCTGCTGGACATCGTCATGCCGGTGATGGACGGCTTTGAAGTGCTGGCTGCCATGAACCGCAACCACTGGATCGAGGATATCCCGGTCATCATGATTTCCAGCGAGGACTCTGACCCGGTCGTGCGTCACGCCTACGAGATGGGCGTCTCGGACTATGTCAGCCGCCCCTTTGACGCGAGCATCGTCTACCGGCGCGTCTTTAACACCATCAAGCTCTACGCCAAGCAGCGGCGGCTCATCTCGCTGGTGACGAGCCAGACCCGCGAGAAAGAGAAGAACACCCAGATGATGGTCTCGATTTTGAGCGAGGTCGTTGAGTTCCGCAACGGCGAGAGCGGCCTGCACGTGCAGCACATCGGCACGCTGACCCAGCGCCTGTTGGAGCGCCTGACCCAGAAAACCGACAAGTACGACCTGCCGCCCGAGAAGCAGGAGCTGATCGTGCTGGCGTCAGCGCTGCACGACATCGGCAAAATCGCGATAGACGACAAGATTTTGAACAAGCCCGGCCGCCTGACGCAGGAGGAGTTCAACATCATGAAGACCCACACGGTCATCGGCGCGAATATGCTGGACAAACTGGGCATATACCGCAGCGAAGCACTGGTGCGCACCGCGTATGAAATCTGCCGTTGGCATCACGAGCGTTGGGACGGCCGCGGCTACCCTGACGGCCTGTCCGGGGACCGCATCCCGATTTCGGCGCAGGTCGTCTCGATGGCCGACGTGTACGACGCGCTGGTGAGCAAGCGCGTGTACAAGGCCGCCTACGCCCCCGACACCGCTGTACAGATGATTTTGCACGGCGACTGCGGCACGTTCAATCCCCTGCTGCTGGAATGTCTGGTGGAGATACAGGACGTGCTGAAAGAGGATGTTACCGAGGCGGAATAGCGCCCGCAGAGAATGTAGGGGCGAACAATGTTCGCCCCTACAAATTATGCCGCCCTATTTCTTACAGATTTATTACGCTTCAGCGGAACTATGTTGAAAATCGCCTCGTTTTGTGATAAAATACAGTGATATGTGTGTCATTGCATTGTATGCCGCCGCTATCATGCGCGGCATCTGCCACTATATACGAGAGGAATCTTCACCGATATGACGAGCAAACGTGAAAAATTACAGTATGCTTATGTGTTTCTCACCGATTTTGTGACCACGGGCATCAGCGTTGTGCTGGCATGGCTTATCACGGATAACGTGTTCAACAAGCTGCAAGATTACGCAACTTTTGACTGGATCCAGGCGCTTTGCCTGCTGCTGCTGGCCTTTGTGCTGACGTTTTTGTGCTTTGACCAGGATCAGAACATCGTGACCCGCTCCAAGGGCGACGAAATCATCCTGGCGCTGAAATTCAACGTCGTGCTCGGCGTCGTCAATGCGGCCTGCCTGGTGCTGGCGAAAGCCACGCTGCTGGACTCCCGCTATTTTGCGGTCATGGTCCCCATTGTGAACGTGGTGCTCATGCCCATCACCCATGGGCTGCTGAAGAAGTTCCTGCTGAAATTGCAGCACAGCCGCGGGTCGGAGAGCCTTGTGGGCTTTGTGACGACCGGCGACCGCGCCGAAAAGCTCATCGCCGAGATCCGGGGCGACTGGTCCCGCCGCATCATCGGCGCAGCCCTGCTGGAAGCCACACCCGAAACCGTCGGCACCAGGGTGGCCGGGGTCGAGGTCAAGGCAACGTTTGATGATTTCATGGCCTGGCTGCGGCGCGAGGCGCTGGACGAGGTCTATGTGGACGTGCCGATGGACAGCGGCGAAAGCTTCATCCCCTACCTGGAAGAGATGGAGAGCATGGGCTTGACCGTGCATTTCCGGCTGCCGCTGCTGGACCATATCGAGGCGCGCTGCTGCGACGAGACGAGCTCGGCACGGCTGAGCCGCACGCTGGGCCGTTGCGCGGGGGGCAACATCGTGACGATGGGCACCGTGGAAATGAAGCTGCGGGACCGCGTTGCCAAGCGCGCCATGGACATTGCCGGTGCCATTGTGGGCTGCGCCATCAGCATCCCCATCATTGCGGTGGTGGCCATCCCGCTGAAGATCGAAAGCCCGGGGCCGCTCTTCTTCAAGCAGAAGCGCGTGGGCCTGAACGGCCGGTATTTCTACATCCACAAGCTGCGCAGTATGTACATGGATGCCGAGGAACGCAAGAAAGAGCTGATGGCCAAGAACGAAATGAACGGCCTGATGTTCAAAATGGAGGACGACCCCCGCGTGACGAAGGTGGGCAAGTTCATCCGCAAGACGAGCATCGACGAGCTGCCGCAGTTCTTTGATGTGCTGCGCGGCGACATGAGCCTCGTGGGCACCCGCCCGCCGACGGTGGATGAGTACAAGCAGTACGAGAGCCACCACAAGCGCCGCCTGTCGATGAAGCCGGGCATCACCGGCCTGTGGCAGGTCAGCGGCCGCAGCAACATCGAGGACTTTGAGGAAGTCGTCAAGCTGGATGTGACCTACATTGATAACTGGTCGCTCTGGAACGACGTAAAGATTTTGTTCAAGACCGTGTACGTGGTTTTCGCGGGGCGCGGCGCGAAATAAAAGCACAATCCCGGGCGGCTCACCGTGAGCTGCCCGGGATTTTTTGCGGGGAAGTTTTTGGCAGTCTGTGCCTTCCCCCTTTTGGGGAAGGTGTCTGCGGCCCCGACCGCAGACGGATGAGGGGGAAGTTCACGGCCACAGCCTGTTTGCGTGCAGCCTCGGCAAGGCTTGCCCTCATCCGTCACCTTCGGTGACAGCTTTCCCCGTGGGGGAAGTCTTTTCCTCCCACGCCAAAATGGGGTCTGCTTTGCGGCAGGCCCCATTTTGGTTGGTATAGGAAAATAAGGGAATGGCTTGTTTTGCCCCGCGTTACACGATCTTGCGGGATTTGTGAACGCCGGTCTTTAAGAACTCGACCCACTCGGCGATATTGACCGCGTGGTCACCCAGGCGCTCTAGGTATTTGTCGATCATGAACAGATCCAGCGCCGTGCTGGCGTCATCGGGGTGGGCGGCGATGTAGGCGGCAATTTCCTGGGAAATGCGGCTGAACATCGCGTCACACTCGTCGTCGCGGGCAATGACCTGGGCTGCGGTGGACAGGTCCACCTGCACGTAAGCGGCAATGGAATCCTTGACCATCCGCAGGGCGATATCGCCCATGGCGTACAAATCATCCAGCACGCCGACGGTGCGCGCCCCCTCGGGGTGCAGATGCAGGGTAATTTCGGCAATATCGCTGGCCTGGTCGGCAATGCGCTCGATATCCGTGACCATTTTTAAGGCCGTGGACACCTTGCGCAGGTCGCCCGCCACCGGCTGCTGCCGCAGGAAAAGCGTTAAGCAGCGGTGCTCGATCTCATGCTCGGCGGAGTCGATCTCGCTGTCCCGGGCGATCACGCTGCGGGCCAGCTCGGTGTCGCCGGTGCGCAGGGCAGTCATGGCGCTCTCGATGGCACCGCCCGCCGCATGGCCCATGCGGGCCAGCATCGTGTCCAGCTGCAACAATTCCGCATCGTACATTTTGCGTACACTTGTACCCATTGTAAACCTCCTCAACCGAAACGGCCCGAGATGTAATCCTCGGTGCGTTTGTCCACCGGCGTGGCAAAGACGCGCTCGGTCGGGCCCATTTCCACCAGCTCGCCCAGCAGAAAAAACGCCGTCTTATCGCTGATACGCGCGGCCTGCTGCATATTGTGGGTGACCATGACGATGGTGTAGTTCTCTTTCAGCTCGGTCGCCAGTTCTTCGACTTTCGAGGTCGAGATCGGGTCCAGGGCGCTGGTGGGTTCGTCCATCAGCAGGACCTCCGGCTCGACCGCCAGGGCGCGGGCAATGCACAGGCGCTGCTGCTGGCCGCCGGACATACCCAGTGCGCTCTTGTTCAGGCGGTCCTTGACCTCGTCCCAGATAGCCGCGCCGCGCAGGGATTTTTCGACGATCTCGTCCAGCTGCGCCTTATTGCGGATGCCGTGGGTGCGCGGGCCGTAGGCAATGTTGTCATAGATCGACATCGGGAACGGGTTCGGCTTCTGGAACACCATGCCGACGCGCTTGCGCAGGACGTTGACGTCCATCTTATCCTTATAGATATCGACGCCGTCCAGTTTGATGTCGCCGGAGATGCGGCAGCCCTCGACCAGGTCGTTCATCCGGTTCAGGCTCTTCAAAAACGTGGATTTACCGCAGCCGGAAGGCCCGATGAAGGCGGTGATCTCCTTCTCCGGGATGTTGATGTTGATGTTTTTCAGCGCATGGAAACTGCCGTAGTACAGGTCCATGCCGCGGACTTCAAATTTGTTCATGAAATGACCTCTTTGCTATATCCTTGTTTATAGACCGCATATATGCCTTTGCCGAGCCGTAGGGGCCGGACATGTCCGGCCCTCAGCCTTACGGAAGCAGAGCGGTAATGGGTCTACCGAGGGCCGGGCATGCCCGGCCCCTACAAGCTGCTGTGTATGCAGGGGGCGGCGTCCTCGACGCCCCGCAGGCGGCTTTACTTCTTCGCCAGCTTACCGGCCAGAAAGCCGGACAGGCAGTTGATGACCAGCACCAGCACCAGCAGCACCACGGCGGTGCCGTAGGTCTGGCCGATGTAGAGACCCTCGTTGGAGAGCAGGTACATATGTACGGCCAGCGTGCGGGTGGAGCTGAATACGCTGGTGGGGATCTTGGCGACCGAGCTGGCCGTGTAGATCAGCGCGGCAGTCTCGCCCACGATGCGGCCCGTGGCCAGAATAACGCCGGACAAAATACCGGGCATGGCGCTGGGCAGGACGATGGTGAACACCGTGCGCAGCTTGCCGGTGCCGAGGCCGAAGCTGCCCTCGCGGTAGGAGTCAGGCACGGCGATGAGCGCTTCCTCGGTCGTGCGCATGATGACCGGCAATACCATAATTGCCAGCGTGAACGCACCGGCGATCATGCTGTAACCCCAGTGCAGCTGGGTGACGAAGAACAGCATACCGAACAGGCCGTAGACGATGGACGGGATGCCCTGCAAGGTCTCGGTGGTGACGCGCACGACCTTGACGAGCTTGCTGCCGCGGCGGGCGTACTCGACCAGCCAGATGGCGGCAAAGATGCCCAGCGGCGTGGCGATGAGCAGCGCGAAGGCGGTCATCAGCACGGTATTGATAAGCGCGGGCATCAGCGAGACATTCTCGGAGTTATACTCCCATGCGAAAAGCTCGGGCTTGAGGTTGGGGATGCCCATGACGAGGATGTAGCCAATCAGGAACACCAGCACGGCGGCCGTCAGGAAGGCTGCGATCCGCACCAGCCACCGCAGCGCGGCAGCCTGTGCGCGGGCAGCGCGGCGGTTCTGCCTGCCGCTGGGCATGAACTCATGGGGTTTTGCGTAGGTCATATCGGCAGCCGTTTGCGTTGCGGCAATCTCAGGCATGGTCGCTGCCCCCTTTCACAAGGCTGAAGCAGAGGTTGATGAGCAGGATAAAGATGAACAGCACAACGCCGGTGGCGATCAGCGCCTCGCGGTGGAGATCGGCGGCGTAGCCCATCTCGATGACGATGTTGGAGGTCATCGTGCGCAGGCCCTGGAACAGGCCCTTGGGCATCCAGGTCTGGTTGCCTGCGACCATGACGACCGCCATCGTCTCGCCGATGGCACGGCCGATGCCGAGAATGACCGCCGACAGCACGCCGGACTTGGCGGCGGGCAGCACCGCGCAGAAAACGCTGCGCTCATGGGTCGCGCCCAGGGCCAGGCTGCCCTCATAGTAGCTGTTGGGGACGGCGTCCAGGCTCGTCTTGCTGACCGTGATGATGGTGGGCAGGATCATGATGCCCAGCAGCACGGCGGCGGTGAAAAGGCTCATGCCCTTGCCGCTTTTGACGTGGAGCACCGTCTTGAAGAAGGGCGTCTTGACCATGGCCTGCACGGCGGGCACCAGCACGATCATACCGAAGAAGCCGTACACGACCGACGGGATACCCGCCAGCAGCTGCACCGCCGGGAGCATGATTTTGTTGATGCGGGGCGAGGCAAACCTGGACATATAAATGGCGGTCAGCAGGCCGATGGGCACGCCGACGAGGATAGCCCCCGCCGTGACGTAGATGCTGCCCAGGATCATCGGCAGGATGCCGAAGATATCGTTGCCGGGCTTCCAAGTGGTGCCCAGCAGGAACTTGAGCGGGCCGATTTTGAACAAAGTAGGCACGCCGTTCGCAAACAGGAAGATGCAGATCAGCGCGACCGCCAGAATGGATACACAGGCGCAGAGGGTAAACACCACCTGCATGACGCCTTCTTTTAGCTTGGAGGTCATTTCCTATACTCCTTTGGTTATATGCCATGTAGGGGCCGGACATATCCGGCCCGCGGCCTTCCCATAACCGCGCGGTCACGGGTACGCTGCGGGCGGGGCATGCCCCGCCCCTACGGTGCTGCTATACTTTACTGCACGTCGCTCCAGGTGGTCAGCTCGCCGGTGTAGATGCCCTTGATCTGGTCAACGGTCAGATCCTCGGTGGTGTTGGTGGGGTTGACGACGACTGCGATGCCATCCAGTGCCAGAACGGTAGCCTTGGCACCGCCCTCGACCTCGGAGTCCTTCAGCTCACGGCTGGCCATGCCGATGGTGTAGGTGCCGTCCAGCGCACCGGAAACACCGGTGGTGGAGTCGGTGGTCAGCAGCTCAAGCTCGGCGTTGGGGTTGACGCTCTTGTAGGCCTCGATGAGCTTCTCCATCAGCGGAGAGACGGAGGAAGAACCACCGACGGTGATCTTGCCGGCAGGCTGGGCGGAGGTGAAGTCCGCGCCGTCCTCGCCGATGTAGCCCTTATCGGTGGCGAGTGCCTGGCCGTCCTTGCTCAGGCAGTAGGCGATGAAGTCCACGGCCACAGGGTCGGTGGCATCGCCGTTGGTAACGATGTTGAACGGACGGGCCAGTACATAGCTGCCGTCCTTGACGGTCTCGGCGGAGGCGGCCACACCGCCGACCGTGACGGCCTTGACGGTGTCGTTCAGAGAGCCAAGGCTGATGTAGCCGATAGCGGTCTCATCGTTGGCAACAGCGGTCATGACGCCGTTGGTGCTGGACTGGATGGCGGCTGCCTCGGTGGTGTTGTCGACCTTCTTGCCGTCAGCGTTCTTCTCCTCAACGCCGGTCAGCTCAATGAAGGCGCCGCGGGTGCCGGAGCCGTCCTCTCGGGAGATGACGGTGATATCCTGGTCGGGGTCGAAGTCGCCGGTGCTCTCGGCAGGGGCAGCCTCGGAAGCAGCCTCCGAGGAGACAGCCTCGGTGGAAGCCGCCGTGCTCTCGGCGGCGGTGTCAGCGGTGGAATCAGCGGAGCCGCAGGCGGCAAGGCTCAGTGCCAGAGCGGCAGCGGTAACGGCAGCGATTGCAGAAGTACGTTTCATGTAAAATATTCTCCCTTTTCCCCAATATTGTTTTTGGTATAGTGTTTTGGGTGTGTTCTCATCGGAACGACCCTATTGTACCGCCTTTTTTTGCGGGTATCGACCATGGTACGGTACAATCGCGGTAAAGCTTTTGCAAAGATGTCCCCGGTTTTGTGTGGGAACGGTAAAGTTTGTAAAGAATATGCAAAAACAGCGGGGGTGCGGGATGGGAAGAGAGGCGGAGGGGTGAGGGCACCCTGCCCTACACACGGATTTTTAAGTGGGGTTGTAGGGCGGCCAGCCCTCTGGCCGCCGTGGCTGTTTGCGGCGGCGGGAAGTGCCCGGGAGGGATGAATCCCGCCCCTACGGATTAAACCGTGAAAGGGATTTGGCGGTAAGTTGCGGGCCGGGCATGCCCGGCCCCTACAGGGTGGTGATGGGGAAACGGGATGTGGCGGCAGGTTGGCGGGCCGCATATATGCGGCCCCTACAAATAGGCGGAAGTTTACAACTGCGGGGGTTCGGGGCGCTTGGCGGCGCGCAACGAGCGCCGCCAGCCAGCAAAGCTGGCCCGCTCGTGCGGTTGCTTGCCCCGCAGGGGCAAGCATTGTTCACTACCCCAGTTTCGCTCCGCTCAACTGTGGCCCCTCGCTCGCAACCCCGCAACACCCGAATTTAAAGTGGAGGAAGGTTCGGCGGCGTTAAGAACGGACAGTAATACTGCGTCCGTTTAGCCGCCGAAACTTCCGACCTCCGCTTTGGGGTTCCTAGGGGCGTGCAGCCCCTAGGTCGCGGGTCCGCTGCGTCGAAACAGCGGCAGTTTTCTTTGGTTCTTTCTTTTGCTGCCAAAAGAAAGAACAACCTTCCGGGAGACTGCCGCTCCCTGCGGCTTTACACAAATTTTACACAACATTTACTTTCCTGTGGTGGTGTAGTCTGCACGCATACATTATAATAGAAGGCGGTATAGTGTAAACAAAATAAGAGAATGGATGTGTAACACCGGATGACCATTTTTAATGTGTTCACCCTGATGGGCGGCATTGCCATGTTCCTGTATGGCATGGACCTGATGGGGAAAGCGCTGGAGCAGACCGCCGGCAGCAAATTACAGGGTATCCTGTCCACCATGACCAGCAGCCCCATCCGCGGCTTGCTGCTCGGCATGGCCGTCACCGCCGTCATTCAGTCCAGCGGTGCCACCACCGTTATGGCGGTCGGCTTCGTCAACTCCGGTTTGATGGAGCTGCATCAGGCCATCAGCGTCATTATGGGCGCGAATGTCGGCACCACCGTCACCGGCTGGCTGCTGTCGCTGTCCGGCCTCGAGGGTGACAGCTTCATCACCCAGATGATGAACCCCAATGCCTGGAGCCCGATCCTCGGCTTTATCGGCATCTGGCTGTATATGATCGGCAAGGACCGCAAGCGCGGCGTCGGTAAAATCCTGCTGGGCTTCTCTATTTTGATGGCCGGCATGAACACGATGTCCCATGCCATGTCCCCGCTGGCCGATGAGCCGTGGTTCATGGATCTGTTCCTCAGCTTCAAAAATCCCATCCTCGGCGTTATCGCGGGCGCAGTGCTGACGGCTGTTTTGCAGTCCTCGTCGGCCTCCGTCGGTATCTTGCAGGCGTTGACCAGCACCGGCGCCGTCACCTACTCCGCCGCCGTGCCCATCATCATGGGCCAGAACATCGGCACCACCGTCACAGCGCTGATTTCCTCCGCCGGTGCCAACAAAAACGCCAAGCGCACCGCCTTCGTCCATCTCTATTTTAACGTTATCGGCACGATCCTCTTCCTGTGCGGGTTCTACGGGCTGAACGCGCTCATCCAATTCTCTTTCTTTAACGAGACCGCCAACACCTTCGGCATTGCCATCGTTCACACGGTTTTCAACGTGGTAACGACCGCTATTTTGCTGCCCTTCAACCGCCTGCTGGAAAAGCTGGCCATCCTGACCGTGCCCGACTCCCCCGCCGACAAAAAGCAGGAGAACACCCTGCTGGACGAGCGTCTGCTCACCACCCCCTCTGTGGCTGTTGGCCGCGCCATGCTGACCGGCAGCGATATGGCGGAAATCTGCCGCACCGCGCTTTTGCAGGCCATGTCCACCACCCGCGTCTGGAACGACGCCATTGCGGATGAAGTCCTGCGCAAAGAGGACGCTGTTGACCATTACGAGGACGTGCTGGGCACCTACCTGGTCAAGCTGAGCGCCAAGCATCTTTCGGGCGAGGATAACCGCACCATCAACACGCTGCTGCACACCATCGGCGATTTTGAGCGTGTGTCCGACCACGCCGTGAACATCATCAAAACGGCCGAGGAGATCCGCACGAAAAACATCAAATTCAGCGAGGAAGCCCTCAACGATTTGTCCGTTCTTGAAGCCGCCGTGCAGGATATCGTCAACCGCACGGTAGACGCATTCCAGAAGGGCGACACCTACGCCGCCGGCAAAATCGAGCCGCTGGAGCAGGTCGTGGACGGCCTGGTGCGCGAGGTCAAGACCCGCCACATTGCCCGTTTGCAGGCCGGTGTCTGCACCATCGAGTACGGCTTTGTGCTGGATGATCTGCTGACGAACTACGAGCGCATCGCCGACCACTGCTCGAACATTGCGGTCGCGATGATCGAGGTTGCGGCGGACAAGTTCGACACCCACGAGTATCTTGCCAACGTCAAGCACGGCGGCAGCGTAAAATTTGAGCAGCGCTACGAGAAATACCGTGGCCGCTACACCTTCCCGCCGGAGGCATATTCCGAGCCTGCGGAGAATCAGGCCGAAGGCTGAAAGCCTTTCCCCGAGGGGGAAGCCTTTTTGTAGGGGCGGGGCATGCCCCGCCCGCAACAGAAAAGCAGCCGCCCGTTATCGGACGGCCACGCAAAGCCGCGGGCCGGGCATGCCCGGCCCCTACGTTTATAGTAAGGGGTATTTACTATGATCTACATCGTCGAGGACGACTCCAGCATCCGTGAGCTGGAGCAATACGCGCTGCAGTCCAACGGCTATGACGCACGCGGCTGCGAGGACGCGGCCAGCTTTTGGGCTGCACTGCGCGATACCCGGCCCGAGCTGGTCATTCTGGACGTCATGCTGCCTGACGAGGACGGCTACCAGATTTTGACCAAGCTCCGCGCCAACACCGCCACGGCGTCCATCCCGGTCATTATGGTCACGGCCAAGACCAGCGAGATCGACGTCGTCAAGGGGCTGGACCACGGCGCGGACGACTACCTGTGCAAGCCCTTCGGCATCATGGAGTTCATCTCCCGCGTCAAGGCTGTGCTGCGCCGCGCGGGGGCGGCCGCCCCCG
>OIFE01001261.1_pt1 | contig 12428 bp, 11 predicted proteins | sample 1581921 | NCBI WGS metagenome assembly OIFE01 (sample SAMN04414075, study PRJEB24778) | human gut metagenome | material: faecal | host: Homo sapiens | reverse complement strand
GCTTATGGCATGATTTGGAATGCGTTGCAAAATGACAGTGCGTTACGTTTCCATTTCTTCGCTTATGTGTTGCTCACCCTCGCTATTTGGGTATTATTCGTCACCTTATGGCAAAATTGGGCAAAAGTAAGACTTGCCTATTTCGGGATGATTCTTGCACACTGCGGTGTGGCGATTGCCACAATGGGCGCCGTGATGAGTAGTTACTTTGGCAGTGAATTAGGTGTTAGACTCGCGCCACAACAAAGCCAACAATTAGGTCAATTTGAATTCCACTACGATCGTTTTTCCAATGAAATTGGACCAAACTTTACCGCCGAAGTCGCATTCTTTAGTGTGTCAAAACAGGGCAAACCTTACGCAGAAATTGTACCGGAGCGCCGTTATTATGATGTTCGCACCATGACCATGAGTGAAGTGGGCTTAGACGCAGGCTTTTGGGGCGATTTATATATTGTGATGGGCGATAACTTAGGTAAAGGTGAATTCACATTCCGCTTACATTACAAACCGCTTATTCGCTGGTTATGGCTCGGAGGCATTTTAATGGCACTTGGCGCATTATGTTCAGCCATCAATTTGAAGAGAAAACGCGATGAATAAAAAGTTTATTTTGTTTTTACCACTGATTTTATTATTAAGCGTTTGCTTACTGCTTTTTGTTGGTTTACATAAAGATCCAAAACAAATTGCCTCTGCACTCATTAATAAGCCCGTGCCGGAATTCTATCAAGCAAATTTGCTTGAACCGAGTCAAATCGTCAGCCCAAGAGATTTCCCAAAGAAACCTTTCCTACTTAATGTTTGGGGAAGTTGGTGTGGCTATTGCCAACAAGAACACCCTCTCTTGATGGAAATTTCAAAAGACGTGCCCATTGTGGGAATCGACTATCGTGACAAACCACAAAACGGTATTGCGATGCTAGAACGCATGGGCAATCCATTTATACTCACCATTGACGATAGTCGTGGTGAATTTGCGATGCAATTAGGCGTAGATGGTGCACCAGAGACCTATATTGTCGATGAACACGGCATGATCCGTTATCGTCATTCAGGCTATATGGATCGTGAAACGTGGCTTACCGAAATCAAACCAAAACTTGATGAATTAACTAAAAAGTAAAATGAAAAAATTAACCCGATTTCTGACCGCACTTTTACTGACTTTCAGCCTTTTTGCTCACGCAGAAATGGTGGACACCTATGCGTTTAAAAACCAAGCCGATCGTACTCGTGCTGTTGAACTGGCAAAATCCTTACGTTGCCCACAATGTCAGAATCAGAACTTAGTTGAGTCCAATTCGCCGATTGCTTATGACTTACGTATTGAAGTCTATAAAATGGTGGATGAAGGAAAAACGAATCAGCAAATTATCGATACGATGACTGCACGTTTCGGTAATTTCGTGAACTATAAGCCCCCTTTCCAATGGAATACCGCACTCCTCTGGCTATTGCCTATTTTGCTATTAATTGGTGCTTTTGCGTTGATTTTGTTTTCCACCAAAAAATCAGAAGACGAACCCAAACCACTTGAAAATCAACCTCATACAGCGCCTAAAGAAGAAAAGAGTGCGGTCAAATTTGAAACCAAATCCGCCATTTGGGTCTTTGCTATTTTATTGGTTCTTCCTTTAAGTTATTACTTCTCCCTTGATCGTTTTGAGCGTGTTCAACAAGGTGAAAAAGAAATGATTGAGCTTGCCAATAAAAAAGCCGATACATCAATGGTGCATCAAAAAGAAGATATGGTGCTCAAAATTCAAAATAAAATTCGAGAAGATGTGAATAACCCTGAGCTTTGGGCTCAGCTAGGCGATGCTTATATGCAAAATGATGAATTTGATCATGCGCTCATCGCCTATAGCAATGCAGAAAAAATTTCAGGCACAACACCGGCTATTTTAGGATTAAAAGCAACCGCACTTTATTATCAAGCCGGCCAAAACATCACACCACAAATCCAGCAAATAATGGATGAGGCGTTAAAACAAGATAAACATGAAATCTCGGTAATCACATTATTGGCGACAGAAGCTTTTAAAAATCATGAAGCTGAAAAAGCCAAAGCTTATTGGCAGCAATTATTAGATTCAGGTAATGCTGCCGTGGATCGTCGTACTGTTATCCAACGAATCAAAATGATAGACTATTTTGAAAAAGGACAAACCTCACAATAAGCTATGTCTCATTATTCAGAAAATATCATTATTGGAGCCGGTGCTGCCGGCTTATTTTGTGCCGCACAGTTAGGAAAGCTGGGCAAACAAGCCACCATTTTTGATAATGGTAAGAAAATTGGCCGAAAAATTTTAATGTCTGGCGGAGGATTCTGTAATTTTACCAATATGGAAATCACATCTGGCCGTTATATTAGCCAAAACAAACACTTCGTCAAATCTGCCTTAAAACGTTATACACAATGGGATTTTATTGCTTTAGTCGCTGAGTATGGCATTCCTTACCACGAAAAAGAATTAGGTCAGTTATTTTGTGATAACGGCGCAGAAGATATCGTGAAGATGCTCGGAACCGAATGTGACAAATATGATGTAAGCATTCAACTACGTAGCGAAGTGAGTGATGTTGAAGCGGTTGAAAACAACCCTAAAGTGCGGTTTAAATTAAAGGTAAATGCGGTTGAATGGCAATGCCAGAATTTAATTATCGCCACAGGTGGGCTCTCCATGCCCGGTTTAGGTGCTTCGCCTTTTGGCTATCAAATTGCAGAACAGTTTGGATTAAATGTAATTCCTCCGCGTGCAAGCCTTGTACCGTTCACATGGCGAGAAAGTGAAAAATTCTACGCGGCACTATCCGGTATTTCATTAGATGTGGCGGCGACAAATCAAAACAAAACCTTTACTCATCAAATGCTATTCACCCATCGCGGTTTATCTGGTCCTGCCATTTTGCAAATATCCAATTATTGGCAACCGGGTGAAAGCATCCATTTGGATTTATTGCCTTATAACAATATTCGCCATCACCTAGATGAGATACGTCAATCTTCGCCAAAATTGCAATTAAAAACCGTATTAAGTCGCTTATTACCGAAAAAATTAGTTGAGCTTTGGTTAGAACAAGGCTTGATTCAAGACGAAGTGATCGCGAACTTAAGTAAAGTGCGGTTAGAAAATTTAGAGAATTTAATCCACAATTGGCAATTTATGCCTAATGGCACTGAGGGCTACCGCACGGCTGAAGTCACGATGGGTGGTGTCGATACTCATGAAATCTCATCTAAAACCATGGAAGCGACAAAGATTAAAGGCCTCTATTTTATTGGTGAAGTGCTCGATGTTGTCGGCTGGTTAGGTGGTTACAACTTTCAATGGGCATGGAGTTCTGCTGCCGTTTGTGCAATGGGGATTGCTGAAGGCTAATAATTCTCTGCATTAATTATTTTCATCATAAATGAAAAAATCATTACTTTGATTATGAAATATCCTTACGTTAAAATCATCATACTAAAATTAAAAAAAGGATATAAACATGACATCAAAAACACTTCCCTTCCACGCTGATACTGTGGGCTCATATTTACGTTCTCAACCTTTAAAAGAAGCCCGTGCAAAATTTGCAGCAGGCGAACTTTCTCGTGAACAATTAACGGAAGTTGAAGATCAAGAAATTGCTAAATTAGTACAAGCACAGTTAGATGCCGGTATTCAAGTGATCACAGATGGGGAATATCGCCGTGCATTTTGGCATATTGATTTCTTAGAAAACCTAAATGGCATCGAAGGTTATCACCCTGAACACGGTTATAAATTTAATGGCGTGGAAACTAAACCTTATAATACTCGATGCTGCGGTAAAGTGTCTTGGAATCCCAACCATCCATTTATCGAACATTTCAAAAAATTAAAAGACATTGTTGGGGATCGTGGCGTCGTAAAATATACCATCCCTAGTCCAAACCAATTAATGTATCCAATTCAATGGGATACGGGCGTTTATACGACACGTGCAGAATTTGCCAAAGATGTTCAACAAGCTTATAAAGATGCAATCAAAGCCTTCTATGATGCAGGTTGCCGTTATTTACAATTTGATGACGTGTATTGGGGCTCACTCTGTAACAATCACTTAAAACCAGAATTTGAAGCAGATAAAGCACAAGCTCTTGAAAATATTCAAGTTGTATTAGCTGCTAAACCAGCAGATATGGTTATCACAACGCATGTTTGTCGTGGCAATTTCCGTTCAACCTATTTATTAACCGGTGCATACGATCCTATCGCGGATGCGTTATTCGGCCAAACCCAATACGATGGCTATTTCCTTGAATATGATGATGAGCGTTCTGGTGGGTTTGAACCATTAAAACACTTTGCCAATAATCCACACAAAGGCCGAGTCGTATTAGGCTTAATCAGTTCAAAATTCCCTGAATTAGAAGATAAAGCCACTATCAAAGCACGCATTGAAGAAGCGACTCAATATGTTCCACTTGAGCAGCTTTGCTTAAGCCCACAATGTGGTTTTGCTTCAACCGAGGAAGGAAATATCATGACCGAAGCACAACAATGGGCAAAAGTTCGTTATGTTGAAGAAATTGCCAAAGAAGTATGGGGTGAGGATTAATTCTTTCACACCTGATGTTAAAAATATGCTGTTTTTCAACCGCACTTTTATCGACTGAGAGCGTAGCAATACGCTCTTTTTTATTACTACCTTTCAATAAATAAAAAAGCTGATGTATTAACATCAGCTTTTTCATTATCAATTTGTCACTAGATTTGCGTTAAATCGACGTTTTTCGTTTCTTTTGAGGCTAATAATGCTAACAAGGTTAAGAATGCATTAATGGCTAAATAAATCCCCACGCCCATTAAGCCATAAAGCGCATTGATTTTTAATGAAATCATTGCCGCAATGGTTGCCCCGATAATGGATGCAATATTGTAGGCTAAAGAAGCGCCAGAATAACGTACTTCCGTTGGGAATAATTCAGGTAATAACGCCGCCATTGGGCCAAATGTCATGCCCATTAATGCCATACCAATTACTAAGAAAGCAAATACAGAAACTGGTGTACCGTTTCCAAGGAATAATGGCATACATAATGCAAAAATTAAAATGCTGACCGTTGTCCAAATTAACCATTTGCGACGACCGATTTTATCTGCATAAAGACCTGAAATACTGATAAAAATCGCAAAAACGATCGCACTCATTAAAAGTAATCCTGTGAAGGTATTGGCAGGAATGCCTAACCCCATAGGATAGCCCGCTTCTGAAAGGGTTGCCGGTGTACGAGAATACGCTTGAGCAAAGGCGGTCATAATATAGAACAAGGAATAGGTTGCTACCATAATAAAGGTACCAATCACCATTGGTTTAAAGTGTTTGGTAAAAACCACACTCACCGGTGCTTTTAATTTTTTCCCTTTTTCTTCCGCTTCAACGAAGACATGGCTTTCATGTAAAGTTAAACGAACATACAACCCAACTAAAACTAAGGCTAAAGAAGAAACAAACGGGATACGCCATGCCCACTCAACAAGGGCTTGTTGCCCCCAGAAATAGCTCACTAAGAAGAAGGTCGCATTAGCCACAAATAAACCAATTGGCGCACCTAATTGAGGGAATGTACCATACCAAGCACGTTTTCCTTCTGGCGCATTTTCTGTTGCCACTAAAGCAGCGCCGCCCCATTCACCACCAAGACCAATACCCTGACCGACTCGGCAAATACATAACAAAATCGGTGCCCAAATACCAATTTGAGAATAAGTCGGCAATAAACCGATAACGACCGTAGATCCGCCCATTAAAACCAAAGAGGCGACCAAGGTTTTCTTACGACCAATCTTATCACCAAAGTGCCCAAATAAAGCTGAGCCAATTGGACGAGCAAAGAACGCTAAGGCTAGTGTTGAAAGAGAAAGCAAATCATCTGAAAGCGGATCGCCACTATGGAAGAATTGCGTGTTAAAAACTAATACTGCCGCAGCGGCATAGATATAATAATCGAAGAATTCAATTGCGGTACCCACCATAGATGCTAAAGCAACCTTAAGTGGATCATTACGAAGTTGTGAGGACATTTTGCTTCCTTAAGAGTCAAATAAAATGAAAGGGCTAAATCCTAGCATTTCCCTTAAGGTTGAGCAATTTTTAATACGATATTTTCGATTTTTTTAGCAAAATATATTGGATTTTCTAAATGGGCATTATGGCCAGCATCAGGAATAATCGTTAAATCAAGTTGATTATCCTCTGCCATTTGGCGAAACTTCTGATCTAGTTCACCACAAAAATAAAAAAATGGCAGCAAACTTGACCGCACTTTCTCTCGAAAATCAGGCTGTTTGGCAAGACTAGTGGCTAATAACATATGACCAATATTTGCCCCACAATTGGCTTTTCGCTTTTCAATTAATGCCTTACGTTGCTGTTCATTTAAATGAGAAAAAACAGGTTGTTGATACCAATCCTCGAGCACGGTTTCAGGCTTTTCATGGAAAAAACGCTCAGCCCACATGTTGTCATTAACTAGACGGCTTTGTTTTTCTTGTTCAGATTGCAAACCTAAATTCGCCCCTTCTAAAATGACTGCCTTTAAATGCCCTATCTTCACTCTAGCTTGCAGTGCATAATATTGTGCGATTCGTCCACCAAGTGAATAACCGATTAAGATATAAGGCTCATCTTTTATGAGATGTTGAATTTGTTCTTCAAAGCACTGAGCGGTTTGCTCAAAATCTTCAACGGCAACATCTTTATTCTCTCCATGAAACGGTAAATCGAGAGAGAGACAACGAAAGTGCGGTAGATTTTCAATGACTTTTTGCCAATCTGATTTCGTACCTAATAAGCCATGGAGAAAAACAAGATTCATCATAATAATGCCATATAAAGAAATCCCCTCTATATAAGAGGGGAAAGAAATTATTCACCAATCACCGCGTGGCTGATTTGTTCAATCAAGCGCTTATAGGTTGCGCTGCCATCACTTGGGTTTGTTTTGATTTCAATTAATGTCGCACGGCGGCGAGTATAAGCTTGTTTTAACACGGAGCTTAAATCTGCCCAGGTGTAAGGCAAGGCATATTTTAAGCCAAACATTGCCGAGACTTGAGAGAAATCACCATTATGTGGCAAGCGATAGAACTGCTCTTTCACCTCTTCATCCACCGGCAACATATCAAAGATTGCGCCACCATTATTGTTAATCACAAAAATAATGGTTGGTTGAGTCACATTCTTAAATAATGCTAAAGAGTTCAAATCATAAAGCGTAGACGTATCGCCAATCATGGCCACCACAGGTTGATCGGCACCGATACCAATACCTGCAGCCGTTGCTAATAAGCCATCAATTCCGCTTGCACCACGGTTGGTATAAATCGGATACCCTTCGGGTAATTTGGTTAACGCATCAACCAAACGCACAAAAAGACTGTTTCCTAAGAACAAAATACCGTTGTAAGGTAAAACACGCTCAATATGATGTGCTAATGAGGCTTCATTAAGATTACCACCAACTTGTTGTTCGATAAAGGTTGCACAGAATTTCGAAAGTGCAAGAGGTTCGAGCAACCAAGGCTTTTGACGCAATGGCGGGTGTGCACGCAACCAATGATGAGCTTTGGCGTTAAAGCGAGTTTGCGTATGGTGGTTTGGATCAACTGCATTTTGACTTTGCTCCACCACCCAAAATTCGCCTTGGAATTCCGCTAAGAATTGGTTAATACGTTTACTAATAAAACGAGAACCAAATTGAATCACGATATCAGCTTGAAGTAATTTTTGTTTCACCGTTTGGTTTGCTAACCAAATATCCGCATAAGGCATGAGAGGCTCAACACCTGATTGAATATCCGTAAGCAAAATCCACCCCATGGTATTTGCCCATGAGTTAATGCCCATTGCTTGTTCAGGCGTTAATTGCCCTGCCACAATCACACCACGCTTCGTACGCCAAGTATCCCAATTCTCGTGCATTAACACTTCTTGCTGTAATGGTTGATGATCAACCCAATTTTTAGGCTGACTTAACCAACGTTGAATTGGCATTAACCATGGATGACCGTCAATTTCTTGCTCTTGAGCATTATAAAGTGGCTCTGCAAACGGCACATTGATATGTACCACACCTGGTTGTTGTTTTTGTTTATAGCAAGCTTGTTCTAACGTAGAAATTAACCATTTTGCCGCATAATCTGCCTGAGGTTTAGGTAGATTGACACTTGCCACAGGGTAATCGGCAAACATATTTTGTTGCACGATAGCTTGATTCGCCCCACATTCCCATAATTCAGGTGGACGATCAGCGGTAAGAATAATTAAATTCACGCCTGTTTGACGAGCTTCGATAATTGCTGGATATAAATTTGCTGCTGCGGTGCCCGAGGTGACAATCACGACAACAGGTGCTTGAGTAGATTTTGCAATCCCCAACGCAAAAAAGCCTAAACCACGTTCATCAAAGTGACTATGGCACGTTGCACGAGAAGCATTTTGTAAACGCACAGCTTCTAGCGTTAAAGGTGTTGAGCGTGAACCTGGCGCAATACAAAAGTGACTCACGCCTTGGCGAACCAAGGTTTCTAAGATCACCTTTGACCAACAACGATTAAATACGCTTACAGACATTCTTCTTATTCTCCGTTATTCTCTGCAAACAGGGAAATCAGCCCTGCCGCTTTACGTTCAATTTCTAACCACTCTTCTACAGGTTGTGAGCCTTCCACAATACCGGCTCCAGCAAATACACGTACTTGGTTTTCTTCGATAAAAGCCGAACGAATGGTGACACAAAATTCTGAGAGATGCTGACTCATCACACCTAATGTTCCAGCATACCAACGACGATCAAAGGTTTCTATTTCAGCTAAAGCTTTCTTCGCTTGTTGCTGTGGTAAACCTGATACCGCTGCCGTTGGATGAATAGCCTTCAGTAAATCAGCATCCGTACAAAGTGCGGTCAATTTTGCTTGCATTTTTCGAATCAAATGCTGCACTTTGCGTAATGACTTTAATGCGACATCATCAACGGTAATTTGTTCCGCTAAGTGACTGATATTTTGTGAAATATCTTCAACCACCAACCAGTTTTCATTGAGGTTTTTTTCATCATTTAATAACCAATTCGCACGTTCATTATTTTCACTTGGATTATCACTAACAGGTGCAGTGCCCGCAAGCGCCTCCGTAAATAACTGACGATCATCTCGTGCGAATAAGCGTTCAGGTGTCGATCCCACAAAACAGTTTTCACCATTATCTGCCCATAAAAAATGGTAACAACCACTATTTTGTGCTTGGCTTGCGGCAAGAAAATCTTTTCCGTTTAGCTCACCCTGAATACCAAACACGGTTTCATTGGCTAAAACAAGCTTGGTTAATTCCCCTTTTCGAATGCGAGTGAGTGCTTGATTGACCCAGTCACACCAAGCTTCTTGGTTTGCTTTTAGCACCATGCTTTCGATGGTTAATTGATTAAGTGGTAAAAGTGCGGTCGTTTTTTCAAATGAATTCAATACCGCTTTTGCTATATCAAGCTCATTTACTTCAACAAAAACTGAAATCTCAGTCTCTCCATGTTGTTGTTCAATTAAAACTTGAGGCAAAATAAACTGGCTTTCACCTTGAAACTGTAAACCGCCCACTAAAGGGAAATCATGCTCTTGGATAAATTGCTGTGCCAAATTCACATCTGAAAATGACCGCACTTTCCCCACCGCTGCGACAGTTTTAGCTTCATCACGAAAACGTAAATAAAATTGTGGATAAACAAGTTGCCCTTTCATCCATGTCAAAAGATCAACACCCAATTTCATCTTCGTTTGAAGACGTGCAATAGCAGGTTGCTGATCAGTTGTCGCCAAGGTTTCAAACTGGCGAATTAGCTCAGATTTAGCTTGTTCTAAAGGGCCCATGAAAAATAATAAAACACACAAAAAATTAGCCCATATTCTACCGCACTTTAATACATTCAAAAAATTTTTTTATTAAATCTTTTCAAGATAAGAATTTAAGCGTAAATTAGACGTAATTTTTGAATGAAAATCTAATTATCATAGGATGTTACTAATGAGATCTTTTCCGAAATCAGACAAATTAGAACACGTTTGCTACGATATTCGTGGACCGGTTCACAAAGAAGCTTTACGCCTAGAAGAAGAAGGCAATAAAATTTTAAAACTGAATATCGGCAACCCTGCCCCATTTGGTTTTGAAGCGCCTGATGAAATTTTAGTTGATGTTATCCGCAACTTACCATCTGCACAAGGTTATTGCGATTCCAAAGGGTTATATTCGGCACGTAAGGCTATCGTGCAATACTATCAATCTAAAGGTATTCATGATGCGACAGTAAACGATGTGTACATCGGAAATGGTGTATCAGAATTGATCACTATGTCCATGCAAGCACTTCTCAATGATGGCGATGAAGTCTTAGTTCCAATGCCAGACTATCCATTATGGACAGCGGCTGTGACGTTAGCGGGCGGAAATGCAGTACATTATTTATGTGATGAAGAGGCTGGTTGGTTCCCTGCTATTGATGATATTCGCGCAAAAGTAAATTCCAAAACCAAAGCTATCGTCGTGATCAACCCGAATAACCCAACAGGTGCGGTTTATAGCAAAGAATTACTTGAAGAAATTATCCAAGTTGCACGTGAAAATAATCTGATTATTTTTGCAGATGAAATTTATGACAAAATTCTCTACGATGGTGCTGTCCACCATCATATTGCTGCTCTTGCACCAGATGTATTAACCATTACATTCAATGGCTTATCAAAAGCGTATCGTGTTGCGGGCTTCCGTCAAGGTTGGATGATTTTAAATGGGCCGAAACAACATGCTAAAGGCTATATTGAAGGCTTAGATATGTTGGCGTCTATGCGTTTATGCGCAAATGTGCCAATGCAGCATGCCATTCAAACCGCATTAGGTGGCTATCAAAGTATTAATGAATTTGTTCAACCAGGTGGTCGTTTACTGGAACAACGCAATAAAGCCTATGATTTAATTACTCAAATCCCGGGCATTAGTTGCGTAAAACCAATGGGCGCGATGTATATGTTCCCGAAACTCGATATCCAAAAATTCAACATTCATAGTGATGAAAAATTTGTGCTCGATTTATTACGTAAAGAGAAAGTGCTTCTTGTTCATGGTAAAGGCTTTAACTGGCATTCACCGGATCACTTCCGTGTGGTGACACTTCCTTATACCGGTCAATTAGAAGAAGCCATTGGCAAATTGGCACGATTCTTAGAGACTTATCGTCAATAATAAAAAAGAGCGGTTAATTAACCGCTCTTTTTTTATTTCATGATTTATAACTATGCCCAGAAATAGCGCACCACATGGAAGAAAATTGGTGCGGAGAAACACAGTGAATCCATACGGTCTAAAATACCACCATGGCCACTGATCATATTCCCCCAGTCTTTCACGCCCATACTGCGTTTCATTGCTGACATCACGAGCCCCCCTAAGAATCCCATTAAGCAAATTAACAGACTCATTAAAAAGGCTTGCCATGCATTAAATGGTGTCAGCCAATGAAGCAACATACCTAATAAACTTGCGCTTAATACCCCACCAACAAAACCTTCTACCGTTTTAGATGGCGATAAGGTTGGTGCAATTTTATGCTTACCGAAAAGTTTGCCCCAAACGTATTGCAATACATCGCTGGACTGTACTACCAAGATTAAGAAGATCATTAATAAAAGATTTTTTCCTTCATAACCTGAAATATCAAGGGTCAATAAAGCAGGGATATGTGAAATACAGAATACACTAATCATCAATGCCCACTGAATTTTCGTTGAACGGTCTAAGAAATGTGCTGGATCGCCGAGTAATGCCGACAGAATAGGTAAAAATAAGAAGCCATATACCGGAATGAAAATCGTGAACATGCTAAACCAATCAATGGCGACTAAAAAATATTGCAATGGCAAGATCACATAAAAACAAGCGGCTAGCGCAAGATGATCGCCTCGACGAATATTCAATAGAGAAAGAAACTCACGCAATCCCATAAATGAAATAATCAAAAAGAGCCCAATTACGCCATAAAAGCCCAATAAACTCGCAATAAAGATAATCCCAATCATCACCCACCAAGCATTGATGCGTGCATTCAGGTTATCAATAACGCTATTCGGTGTATCCACACCCGATCTGCGTTTTAAAATATATCCCACTGAGGAAGCAAAAATTAAGGCGATAAATAAACCACCGAAGAGTTGCCATATTTCTGTCATCATTTGCTCCTAAGATTTGCCTTTTTCACTGACATTTAAACTTAATAATGCCGATTGAGCACGAGTCAGAAACACCTCTTTAGTTTCATCAGTCCCAATCTTTAATAGCTCACCTACATAAAGATCACATAACAATGGGATCGGTAAAATAAAGCCTTTTGGTAAAACATTATTCATATT
>OIFE01001260.1_pt1 | contig 12432 bp, 8 predicted proteins | sample 1581921 | NCBI WGS metagenome assembly OIFE01 (sample SAMN04414075, study PRJEB24778) | human gut metagenome | material: faecal | host: Homo sapiens | reverse complement strand
TTCCAATATTCGGTATTGGGAACCGCTATATTTATTTTTTGTCTGCAGGTCTGCTGCCCAGTGTCAGATTCAGCTCGATGGATACATATTCACCGTTCTGAGGTCTCTGTACCGTTACGGTTACGGAATCACCGACCGCATAATACTGTAACGTTTTCTGCAGATCAGAGTAAGAAGAGATACTGCTGCCGTCAAATTTGGTAATGATATCACCTTTCATGATACCGGCATTGGCTGCTGCGCTGCCTTCCTCTACAGATACTACATAGATACCTTCCGGCATGTTGTACATCTGGGAGATCTGGGAAGTTACTTCCTGCAGGGAGATGCCGATGTAACCGACTTCATCCTCAGCTACCTTGGTTCTGGTCTGACGCTCCATCAGATCTGCAATGATAGGACTTGCCGAAGTAATCGGGATAGCATATCCCATACCTTCTACGGCAGTACCACCGATCTTGTTGGAGTTGATACCGATAACCTCACCATTCATGTTCAGCAGTGCACCGCCGGAGTTACCGGGGTTGATGGCTGCGTTGGTCTGGATGAAAGTACCGGTAGAGCCGTTCTCCAGACCGGTAGAGCCGTTCTCCAGAGTGATCTCACGATTCAGGGCACTTACAATACCGTTGGTAACAGACTGACCATAGCCAAGGGCATTACCGATAGCGATGACCGGCTCACCAAGCTTCAGATCATCACTGCTGCCAAGTGTTGCTACTGTAATAGCATTCTTGGTATCATCACTCAGATCATTTAAAGATACTGCGATCACTGCCAGATCCATGTCGGAATCCAGTCCTTTGACCTGTGCCTGTGCTTCACTGCCATCGATAAAAGTAACGGTCAGAGTATCTGCACTCTCTACTACATGATTATTGGATACGATCAGCAGTTCATCATCGGTCTTACCTACAATGATACCGGAACCACTGGCTGCTTCTTCCTGTGTGTACTGCTGTCCGAAGACATTGGCTGTCTCGGTAAAGTTATTTACGATGGATACCATGGCAGGCATTACTTTTTCTACCACATTGGATACATCGGACTCTACATAAGTAACATTGGTAGCCAGCTGTGCACTCTGGGTACTTTCTGTCGTTGCCTCAGAAGCGATCTCATCTACCACTGCGGTATCTGTGCTGGTCGTAAACATCCCGGTTCCCTGCTGTACTGCATAGAAACCGATTCCTGCGAACAGTCCGAAGAACAATCCCAGGCTGACACTTACCATTGCCTTCCGGAAGTAACCGCCATGTTTTTGGGTTTTCTTAGGCTCCGTATTGTTGCTGCCTGTGGTTCCGCCCATCTGATAAGTGGTGTAACCATTCGTGCTTCCTGCTGCACTCTGGGTAGTACTATGATTTTCATAGCCATAACTGTTTTCTGTTCTTGTCTCATTCAGATCTGCTCCACTGAATGTACCGGTTGTATTTTCATTGCCGGTTCCGTAACCGGAAAAATTATTATTCTCGTACATATTGCTTCCTCCTATCCTGTTGCAAGTGAGAAACTCTTTTTACCATTACCTGTTTCATTTCTTCCTCTCACCTTATGAACACAGTATATCCGTCAATTGTGTCCGAATTGTGATAACTTTCTGAAGCAATTATGAATCCTGAAAAAACAGAGAGTCTGTTCTGCCTGCAAGCAGTCTCTCTATGGGTAAGTTATTACACTCTACTCAACAGTAACGGATTTTGCCAGGTTTCTGGGTTTATCCACGTCACAGCCGCGTCCCACTGCCACATAGTAGGAGAACAACTGCAAAGGAATGATTGCCAGAGAATTGGTAAAGTACGGATTGGTCTCGGGGATGTATATTACATAATCCGACGCTTTCTCAATGGCCTTGTTGCCTTCAATGGTGACTGCCATAACAAAGGCTCCTCTTGCTTTTACTTCTACCATATTACTGATGGTCTTCTGGAACAGATCCGGCTGGGTTGCCAAAGCCACTACCAGCGTACCATCTTCGATCAGAGAAATCGTACCATGCTTCAGTTCTCCAGCTGCATAAGCCTCGGAATGAATATAGGAGATCTCCTTCAGTTTCAAGGATCCTTCCAGTGAAATCGCATAATCAATACCGCGTCCGATGAAGAAGATATCTCTTGCTCCCACGTAACGGTTGGCAAAATGCTGGATCTTCTCCTTCTGTCCCAGAAGCAGTTCAATCTGATCCGGCAGGCATCTTAAATCTGTCAGCATACCGGCGAACTTCTCCTGATCAATAGTACCACGTACCCTGGCGAATTTCATAGCCAGCATGTAAAGTGCAGTTAGCTGTGCACTGTAAGCCTTGGTGGTAGCCACTGCGATCTCGGGACCTGCCCAGGTATACATAACACTGTCTGCCTCTCTGGCAATGGAGCTTCCCACCACATTGACAATGCCCAGTACCTTGAATCCCCTTTCCCTGGACTCTCTCAGTGCTGCCAGAGTATCTGCCGTCTCACCGGACTGGCTGATGACAATGACCATATTACCCTTCTGAAGAATCGGATCACGATAACGGAATTCACTGGCCACATCCACTTCTACCGGGATTCTTGCCAGACCCTCGATCACATATTTTGCGGTAACTCCGGTATGATATGCGGAGCCGCAGGCCACAATATGGATCTTCGTGATCTCTTTGATCTCTTCATCACTCATGTTCAGTTCTTCGATCACAATATCATTATCCTTGATTCTCGGAGAGATGGTATCGTTGATGGTCTTCGGCTGCTCATAGATCTCTTTCAGCATGAAGTGCTCATATCCAGCCTTTTCTGCCGCATTGGCATCCCAGTCAATGGTCACCGGCTGCTTCTCGATCTCTTCCTCATCCACGGAGAAGAAACGCAGACTACCCTGCTGTAATTCCACAACTTCCTGATTGTCTACATAATATACGGTTCTGGTATATTTCAATATCGCAGGAACATCGGAAGCGATAAAGCTGCCGTTGTCGCTCTTTCCTACGATCAGCGGGCTGTCCTTGCGGGCTGCAAAAATCTTATCCGGCTGATCTGCAAACATGATTCCCAGCGCATAAGATCCTTCCACACGATGAAGCACCTTCGTGATGGCTTCCAGAGGATTTCCCTTGTAATAATAGTCTAACAGATGTGCCAATACCTCGGTATCAGTCTCGGATACGAACTGATACCCCTTATCCTGCATCTTTTTCTTCAGGGGAATATAGTTCTCGATAATGCCGTTGTGTACCACGGCAATGGTTCCCGCATTGTTCATATGCGGATGGGAATTGATATCGCTGGGAGCTCCGTGAGTTGCCCAACGCGTATGTCCGATACCGGAGGTTCCTTTCATATTCTCTCCGCCGCGGGTCAGGTTCTCCAGAACCTTAAGTCTTCCCACTGCTTTTCTGGTGTTGATCTTCTCACCGTCAAAAATCGCCATACCTGCGGAATCATATCCACGGTATTCCAGCTTGGACAGACCGTCCAGAATGATCGGTGCTGCCTGTTCTGTTCCAATATAACCTACAATACCACACATAGTCATACATCCTTTCTGTTCTGTTTCCAGTATTCCTTGTTGGAAGTAAAAGCAAGTACCCATTTTTTCGGGAGCCTGCGATAGTTCTTTCCCAGTAAATAACCTGCATATTTACAGGCGCATTGCATATAAAAATGGGGCAATCCGGCAGACATATGGTTGCTGCGCAAATATACCGTCACATCTTTCACCATTCGTTTTCCCTCGGACTCCGAAGGATATGCTGCAAAAATCTCGGGATGCTCTGCCTGCGATACTCCCAGGTCAAAGTTTCTGTGAAACTGCTGCCCGTTGGTATAATTATGAGAATGCACCACCTGCGCATCCGCCGCATAAGCCACAGAGTATCCTGCTTCCACCGCCTTTGCCGCATAGATCATATCTTCATTAAATATCGTATGTCTGACGAACCCGCCCAGTTCCTCATAGATCTCCCGGCGATAGGCTGCACAGACATTGGAGCAGAAAAAGGTCTTGATCCCCAGGCTGTCCAGGTCTGCTGCCGATTTGATCCGGGACTTTGCCGGATAGTTAAATTCTCTGGTATAGCTCTCCACCGGTGTCGAATCCTCTCTGGGCAGCTGTCTCGCATAGGCCACCGCCACTTCCCCCTGCAGGGGTTCCACCAGTTTTTCGATCAGCCTGTCATCTTTCGGCATGGCATCCTGTGTCATCATCACGAAGACATCCGCAGAAGACTTTTTTACTCCCATCCGTCTCGTACCGCCATGATCGAACTCTCTTTTGGATACATGGTATATCTTGATATTCTGATAGGTTTCCAGAAATCTGATTCCGTAGATCAGCTGTTCAAAATATTTTTCTTCCGTATTCAGAAGAATCACCTGATGTACCGGTACGCTCTGACTGCCCAGTTTATCCAATAATGTAAATAATTCTTTTCCCGGCTTATACAGGGGAATGATCACATCTATCTCCATGTCAGAGTGCTCCTCACTTTTCCAATCTCTGGTTCATTATACTTTAACTCTTATTGCGGCACAAGCCTTTTCCTACTGTCCAAGAGGATTATAACCTTCTGGGTAATGCACAAGGGAGCCCCGGCAGATTCCGGAAGACTCCCTTGTATTCCTGTTGCTTTACTCTATACACTGTTTCTTACTTATTCATATAAGGTGATGTGTCAGATTCAATCTTATTGCTGTATTCCTTCACGTTGCTGGTTACGGAATAGTTGGCATCATCAAACAGGAACTGATGCAGCCATACTACATTGCTTTCGAGATTTACCGGAATAACACAGCTTCCCTTTGCACCGATATTGCCGGTGTCACGCATGGTCTCTTCGGGGAAACCTCCTTCGTCCACTATGCGATAATTTGAAATATTGCCCAGCAGATCCAGGATGTCCTTGGAATCCAGACTGGTGTAAATGTCGTCGATGGCACTGTTGAATACCTTGGACAATGTTGCATAATCTGCTTTCTTTGCCTGATCTTCGATTGCCTGAATGACTTCACGCTGACGGGCAGCACGCTTAAAGTCGTTACCAGCGGTATAACGGATACGGCAGTAAGCAGTAGCCTGCAGACCATTCAACAGCTGCATACCGGTCTCAGTTACCGGTGTATAATCGCATTTCAAAACTTCTGCAATACCGATCTGATAGTTGTTGATATGCTTGATCTCCTCAGAGTCCACATCAATATAGATACCGCCCAGACCGTCGATCACTTCGCTCAGTCCTTTATAGCCTACGGTCACAAAGTTCGTAATATCCATATCCAGATTCATGTTCAGCATCTTAACCGCCTGCTCTGCTCCGCCATAGGAATAAGCGGCATTGCATTTCTGGTAGGAATCCGTACCGGTATTCAGGTACGTATCACGATATACGCTGACCAGTTTGATATCACCGGTATCCATGTTGATGCTGGCGATCATGATACTATCGCTTCGGCTGCCCTTGTACAACAGGCTTTCCTTGGTGGCGTCCACACCGAACAGGGCAATGTTCATATAGCCCTTCATAGTTTCATCCTGCTGCACCTCTTCGGGAATCTGAAGTTCTTCTGTCTCCAGAACGGTTACCTTGGGGCCCTCATTGTTGGTATGAGTCATTACCAGATACAATAATGCTACCATGAACAGGATCACTACGATCTCTATGCCAAAGATGATAACCTTTTTTCTCTTCTTGGCTGCACGCTGTTTGGCAGACATTCTCTTCTGTCCGTTCGCAGCTCCGGTTCTCTGTCCACTGCCGGCAGGTCTCTGACCGCTTCCGGCGGGTCTCTGTCCTGTAGGTCTCTGTGCGCTTCCGGAAGGTTTTCTTCCGCTTCCGGCAGGTCTCTGACCATTGCCGCCATTGTTGTTAGAATTTGTTGCCATCTTGTCTTCTCCTTGTACTAATAAGCATTTTTATTGATAAATCCTGTAAAGAACGTCATAAGAATGATTTTGATATCAAATCCAATGGTCCAGTTCTCAATATAGTAAATATCATATTCGATTCTCTTCTTGATGGAGGAATCACCGCGCAAGCCATTCACCTGTGCCCATCCGGTCAGTCCCGGCCGTACCTGATGTTTTACCATGTAACGGGGAATCTCTTCCTTGAACTTTTCCACAAACTGCGGTCTTTCCGGTCTGGGACCGACCAGACTCATATCTCCTTTTAAGATATTGAACAGCTGGGGAAGTTCATCGATACTGGTACGTCTGAGAACCTTACCGATACCGGTGACTCTGGGGTCATTGCGTACCGTCCATCCCTTTTTCTCTTCCGCCGCCGTCTGCATTGCCATGCTGCGGAATTTGTACATATAAAACGGCTTATTATGAAGTCCTACCCGTTCCTGCTTAAAGATCACCGGTCCCGGGCTGGACAGCTTTACCAGAATTGCTGATATGAGCATGATCGGTGAGGTAATAATGATACCGAAAATGGAACCAACGATATCCATTGCCCGCTTGATCACCATATTGCCTGTGTTCGTCAGCGGTACATACCGGATATTGATCACCGGTAATCCCATCAGATCCTCCGTATAGGGTCTGCTGGGGATCAGACTGCTGTAATCCGGAATGAATTTGGTGTGCACCCCGGATTTCTCACAGATATCCACCACACCTTCCAGATAATCATAATCCTTCAGGGAAAGTGTGATTGCGATTTCATCCAGCTTGTTCTCCGGAAGGATGTATTCCAGATTACCAAGCGTTCCCAGTACTTTCACTCCCTTATAGGTCGTGCCGCCCGGGATGTGCTCATCCAGAATACCACACACTACATATCCCCATTGGGGATTGCTGAGGATTCTGTCAATATATTCCTCCGCCGCCCGGGAATAACCTACCAGCAAAATATGCTTCAGATTGTATCCTTTTTTCCGTATGGAACGCAATGCCTTGCGCATGATGATACGGAATACGGAAGTCAGAAAAACATTCAGGACATAAAAAATTGCCATGACGGATCGTGAAAAATTGATCTCACGGATGATCATATACAAAATAATGATCAAAGCCGCCAGGCCAATGGTATTCGCCTGCAGGATACTGTAGATCTCATGTCTACGGCGAACCGTACGCTTCGGGGAATACACACTGCACCGGTAATACAGGAACATATAACCGGGTACAATAAAGGGAAGCAGCATATAATAATCCTGCACCGGCAGGACACCGATCCCCGGACCGTCATTTAAGATATAAAATTTGATATAATAGGCAAGGACAAAAGATGCTGCCGTGATCAGCGCATCTATTATCACAAGAAGCCTGTTAAAGACTTTCTGGTTGTCTTTTATCATACGGGTCACCCAATCTTTAAGTCCGAAAAGCTTCTTTTCAACGATTTCATTCTACAATAACGGTGGTTTTTTCTCAACTTAAGAATTTATGAAGCAATTTCTTAAGATTTCATAAGAATTCGAAAAACATTCAGGTATAATTGCCACTGAATCTTCACATAATTCCATAGATGGCTCCATTGAAAGTGCACCTTTGCCTGCTTTCCCACAGGACCCACGGTACGTTTCCACCCTTCGGCCAATCCCTTTAAATATAGTTTTCCCATTCTCTTCTTACAAAAAAACAGAAATTTTATGCCAAATCCAAGCAAAAAGAACGGCAGATTCAGGATCCACTGTAGTAGCGGCATATTTTTGCCGATGACATAGATATTATTGGAAGAAGAAAGTTCCGTTTTCCGGGAATTGTAGCGGGATCCCGTAGAAGCACTGCCGTAATGCAGAACGGATGCCGTCGGCTCGTACCGGTTCTCATAGCCGTAGATCCGGGCACGGTAACCGATATCCAGATCTTCCAGATAAGCAAAATGCGCTTCGTCAAAATAGCCGATCTCCTCAAATACCTGACGTCTGTAAATTGCCGCTCCGCCACAGGCTGAGAATATGCTGACATTCTTGTCATAATCCACAGCAGGCCGTCCTTTTCCCCGGGAATATGCCCATCCCAGAACGCAGTAGCGGTCTCCCGCATCATCCAGCAGCTCTGGCTTATCCCACATAAGCATTTTGGCGCTGACGGAAAAGATCTTTTCATCCTTCCGAATGGCATCATACAGTCCTTTCACAAATCCAGGTTCTACTCTGGTATCGTTGTTCAACAGGATCACATAGGGGCTTCGTGCCTCCCGGATTCCCAGATTCACCGCATGACAGAAGCCGGTGTTCTCCGGCAGGGCGATCAGACGCACCTGCGGTTTTCCCCCCTCTTCTGCCGGTGCCTCTTTTTTGCGACACCATTCGCTGTCCAGATATTCCACGCTCCCGTCAGCAGAACCATTGTCTATGATCAGCACTTCATATTCCGGTGCATTTTCCTGTCCCTGACACAGGGAAGCCATGCATTCCGGTAAATATTTCATTCCGTTGTAATTGGGTATAACGACGGTTACTTCCTTCATAGTCTCTCCCATTTCTCCGGATACTCCGGCAGATACAGCAGTCTTCCCCGTTTTCGTAATGCTTCCGATAATTGCAGACTTAAAAGCCGGATATCTGCCCCGGCAGGCAGTGTGGAGCTGTCAAATACCGGCTGTTGTTCCGGACCTCTTACTACTTCCGTATAAGGCACTCCCACGATTTTTTCAAACACTTCCCTGCATTCAGGTCGGATACGGATACAGCGAAGATCCAGCGCTTCCGCATCCTGGGACAGCTCCGCCCGGTGAAGATAACCGCCAAAGTCCTTCGGCAGTCCCTCGTAGAACACCTTTCCGTCCGCAGTCATTCTGCCACCGGCGATCCTGCCGCGGTTTTTCCCAGACAGCACTCTGCCACCTACGGCAGCCACATCCGGTCTCTCCTGTAATACCTCTGTATATTGTAACCGATAAAATCCTACATGTCTGGTCTCCTCTGCCTTTGCCGGGATCCCACGTTCTGCCGCATGATCCTGCAGTGCACGCAGCCCCGCTTCGTAAGCATATTTCTTGCTGTGGGGATTGGCTGCTGTAGATGCTTCATGGCATCTCCAGTGATACAGCACTCTGGGAATATGAAGAATTCTCTCCTCCCCGGAGCGGCCATCTGCAGCCAGCACCTCTGACACTGCCCGCAGCACCAGATCATAGTCCTGGGCACCGTCGCATTCTGGCCGGAATGCCAGTTTCTTCATCAGATCTGCATCCATCACCAGAAAATGGCAGATATAGTTATTACTCAGGATTAAATCGTAATTAAAGTCTTCTTTATGGTTGGGATCGTAATATTTTGTCTCATCCCCGTTGCATTTGTCTTCATCCGAATAAGCGAATGCAACTCTGACACCTCTGTCATTTGCTTTGGTAATAGCATCTGCCATCTCATACAGAGCATCCGGTGTCAATACATCATCATGATCCAGCAGGCCGATATATTCTCCCCTTGCATAGGGTAATGCCTGATTGGTATTCGCCGCAATTCCGGCATTTTCCGTAAGGTGTATATAGTGGATCCTTGCATCCGCTGCAATAGTTTCCGCATTTTCCAGGAGCCGTTCTGTCAGGAATCCCTGATTTGTCAACGTCTCCTCCACACTGTGATCCTCTGTGGCATCCGCCAGAATCAGTTCCCAGTGAGGATAGCTCTGTTGCATAACGCTTGTTATCATTCTGTTCAGATAGATTTCCGGGGTACGGTACAACGGCACCACAATGCTGAGTGTAACCGGATTATCCCATTTTCTGCAACTTTGCCTTTCCAGTTCCTCTTTCGGACAGGGCACATAAAAATAGCGGTCTGTCTCTGTCAGGCGTTCCCTTACAGAGATCCAGGTTTCCCTCAGGCCGTTGCGTTGCAAATAATATAGAGTTTTCTTAAGGTTTGCTATGTTCAGCTTTGCCACGGATACCTCCACTTTTATAAAAGAGCAAATCGCCCTTCCCGGGCGATTCGCTCTTAAAAATAACATTAACTATTCAGAACCCCATTCGCAAAATCGCTCTTCCAGAGCTTTCCTGAATAACATACTTGCATGCTATGATGCCAGGGTCAAAAGGTCTAAGCCCACATGAGCTTGCTCATAGGTGGGTGAAAGACCTTAGGACCCGCCCCGATATGAGCATAAAAGTGGGATGATAATCCCACGATATGCGAATATTGGGTAGGATTGTGGGAGTGCGTAGCACGGAACAATCCGTAGGCATCAAAGTCGGGGGCTTTTGACCCCGACATCATGCTATTTGCTCATGGTGGTTACAGTACAGCCTTTACATCCTCGGTCAGCTTCTCTACCTTGGCCTGTGCATCCTCTATGCTGTTACCTTTAACACCCATGTAGAACTTGATCTTGGGCTCGGTTCCGGAAGGACGGGCGCAGCACCATGCATTGTCGGGAAGCTCAAAATACAGGACATTAGACTTGGGAAGTCCGGTAGTGGTCTTCTCGCCGCTCTCCATGTCGATGACTACATCGTTCAGATAGTCACGGAATTTCTCCACTTTCAGGTCACCGAATGCCTTGGGCGGATTCTTACGAAGCTTATCCATGATCTCGGCGATCTGTCTTGCACCGTCGATACCCTTCATGGTAATGGTGTACTGGGTCTCCTTGAAGTAACCGTATTTCTCATACATGGATACCATCATATCCCACAGAGTCATGTTGTGCTTCTTGCAGTAAGCCGCCACTTCACACAGACACATAACTGCTACAACTGCATCCTTATCTCTTGCATGAGTACCTGCCAGACAGCCGTAGCTCTCTTCCAGACCGAATACATAGTGGCCTTTCCCAGCCTGTTCCATCCATTTGATCTGCTCGCCGATATACTTAAAGCCGGTCAGGACTTCTCTTAATTCTACGTTATAATCTGCTGCAATCGCTGCTGCCATATTGGTCGTAACGATGGTGGATACCATAACAGGATCAACCGGCATCCGGTTGGTAGCGGTGCGCTCGCGCAGGATGTACTCTGCAATCAGCATGCCGGACATGTTGCCGGTGAAGGGCATGTACTCGCCGGTCTTGGAATCCTTTGCATAAATGCCGAGACGGTCTGCATCCGGGTCAGTAGCCAGAACGATGTCTGCGTCCACCTTCTTTGCAAGCTTTAATGCCAGGGTAAATGCCTTGGGATCTTCAGGGTTCGGGTAATCCAGCGTCGTAAATGCAGGATCGGGACGTTCCTGTTCGGGAACAACATAAACGTGCTTGAAGCCCAGCTCAGCCAGAATTCTTCTGACGGGCTTGTTGCCGGTACCATGGAACGGTGTGTACACGATTTTCAGTTCATCCGCTACCTCTTTGATGATTTCGGGATGAATGATCTGTTTCTTTAACTCTTCCATGTAGGCAACGTCGATTTCTTCGCCGATGTACTGATACAGACCGGCTTCAATGGCATCGTCCTTGGACATGGTTTTTACCGTATGGAAATCGGTTACATGCTCTACCTCGTCGATGATCTCATGATCCTTGGGGGCAGTTACCTGTGCACCGTCCTCCCAGTAAACCTTGTAGCCGTTGTATTCCGGAGGATTGTGGCTCGCCGTTACAACGATACCGGAAATACAGCCTAAGGTACGCAGTGCAAAGGACAGCTCAGGTGTCGGACGGAGTTCATCGAATACATACGCCTTAATGCCGTTTGCAGCCATGCACAGTGCAGCCTCATCTGCAAATTCGGGAGAATAATAACGGCTGTCGTATGCAATTGCAACGCCCTTGTCAGCGCCGCCCTGCTTTAAAATGTAGTTTGCCAGACCCTGTGTTGCTTTTCTGACAGTATAAATATTCATCCGGTTGGTTCCGGCTCCGATCACACCGCGCAGACCGCCGGTACCAAACGCCAGATCCTTGTAAAAACGATCTTCAATCTCCGCCTGATTATCTGCAATTTTGCGGAGCTCTTCCTTGGTTCCTTCATCAAAGTAGGAATCCTCCAGCCAGAATTTGTACTGATCCATGTAATTCATCGCTTTTGCTACCTCCATCTTTTCTGATGCCTGCCGTCTCTTACGTCCCTGCCTGTCAGTCTTCCCTTGGCTGCAGTGCATCTTCTTTAAGTCAGTATACACTATTTTTTCAGACCCGTAAAGAAAAGTCAGATTTATCTAACGAAAAATTCGGGGTGAAATAAGGATCTCCGGCTTCCAGCTCGGCTTTCCATTTGTTGCGGAAGCGTTCGGACTCTTCGTTATACCGTTTTGCTTTTTCTCCCTGATCGTCTAATCCTCTCGAAATCGATTCGAAGTGATACAGCTCGGCAAAGGGCGTAAAGACGTTCAGATAACCAGCCTTGCGCAGCTTCAAACAGAAGTCCACATCGTTTAATGAAATTTCAAAGCTCTCGTCCAGACCGCCGACCTGCTCATAGAGCGATTTTTTCACCAAAAGACATGCTCCGGTTACTGCCGTCATGTCCTGCGCATAGCACAGACGTCCCATGTATCCTAAATTTTCCCGTTTCTGGCGGTAATGCACATGTCCTGCCGTCCGATGCGCGCCAAGCCC
>OIFE01001259.1_pt1 | contig 12434 bp, 9 predicted proteins | sample 1581921 | NCBI WGS metagenome assembly OIFE01 (sample SAMN04414075, study PRJEB24778) | human gut metagenome | material: faecal | host: Homo sapiens | reverse complement strand
AGAATCCGCTGTCTGCTATTTCTTTTGCGAGCGGCCAGGAGGAAAATGAACGGTTCAGTGACAAAACCATCAATGAACTGGTAAGGGCCAGTTTTGAAATGGGAGAAGTAAAGACCGGAGCGCTGATCGTCATCGAAAAGACCATCACCCTGGAGGAATATGAAAAGACCGGAATCCCGATTGACGGCGTTCTGACCAGCCAGCTGCTGATCAATATTTTCGAACACAATACGCCGCTGCACGACGGAGCCGTGATTGTACGGAACAACCGTGTCACGGCAGCAACATGTTACCTGCCGCTGTCCGACAACATGGATCTGAACAAGAATCTTGGAACACGCCACCGTGCAGGTGTCGGCATCAGTGAGGTGACGGATTCCTTTACGATTATTGTCTCCGAGGAAACCGGAAATGTGTCGTATGCTTCCGGCGGAGAACTCCACACGGCAGTAACACCGAGCGACCTTCGGGAGCAGCTTCACAAAATCCAGAAGCTCGCGAAAAAACCGGAAGAGAAGAAAGGATGGCATATCGGCGGAATGCGTCAGAAAGTGGAGGGAGAGAAGAAATGAAAAAGAAAATTCTGAAAAAGCTTCTGAACAATCTCCCTTTGAAAATTCTTTCTATCCTGATTTCCATTGTAATCTGGTACGTTGTGGTCAGTGTGAATGACCCGATTGTGAAAGAGCGCTTTGATGTCCCCGTGCAGGTGACCAATGAAGCCTACATCGCAGCCGGAAAGAAAACATACCAGATTGCGGAGGAATACCAGACGGTCACGGTTACTGTCACGGACAACAACTCGGTTGTCAGCCGGCTGAAAGCATCGGATATCACCGTCACGGCCGATCTGACCCAGATTGTGACGATGGATACAAACCCGGTTTATGTGCCGATTAAGGCAACGTGCTCCATGGTAAAACAGGAAAAACTGAGCACAGTGACAGCAACGATCCCTGTGGAAATCGAGGATGTGGACAGCGAAAAATTCCCGATCACAATTGACGCAGGAAATACGAAACCGGCAAAAGATTACGAAGTGGGAACGATGACTTCCGATCCGGAGAGCATCACCATTTCCGGCCCGACGTCCCTGATCAATAAGATCAGCAGTGTGGTGGCAAAAGTAGATGTAACCAATATGCGGAATTCCGGAACCGTCACGGCGGATCTGATGATTATTGATAAAAACCAGGATGAGATGCCGGAATCCCAGATGGAATTTTTGAATTTCGACAGCGGCTCCCCGCAGGTGGATGTGGATATTGAACTGTGGCGCCGTGTATCCGGTATTAAGCTGAGTGCACTGTACAGCGGAACTCCGGCAGACGGCTATCAGATTAAAAATATCTATACCACACCGGAGGAAATCACCGTTGCCGGATCCGAGGAGGCACTTGCAAAGCTGGCGGATGAAGGCAATACGATTGAAATTCCGGAAGACTATACCTCCGTTGCAGGACAGCGCTCCGATGTGGAGACGACGGTTGACTTAAGCGATGTTCTCGCCGATGTGACAGATCTGAAAGTATCCTCCAGTTCGTCTGCATCCGTTACCGTTCACGTAACGGTTATGCCGAATGAGAGCAGGGAATTTGAACTTGATGTCGATCAGATCGAGACGGGCAATCTTCAGTCCACTTATACCGTTCTGTATGATCAGACACAGCTTGCAATCCGCATTAAAGCATCGGACAAAAATCTGGCCAAATTAGATACTTCCCAGATCAACGCATCCATAGATCTGAATGGAATGGGTGTCGGGGATTACGAGGTACCGGTAAAAATCACACTGCCGGATGGCTATGAGCTCGTAGACAGTGTCAAGACAACGATTCATATCAAAGAAAAAGCAGTAGCAAATAAAACGACAGGAACAAATTAGGAGGGAAACCAATGGTAAGCGGAAAAGTGACCGTGAAAAATCCAACCGGCCTTCATCTTCGCCCGGCCGGAACCCTGTGCAAACAGGCAATGCAGTTTAAATCATCTATTACATTCCACTACGGAGATGGAAATACAGCAAATGCAAAGAGCGTCTTAAGCGTCCTTGGCGCATGCGTCAAATGCGGAGACGAAATTGAGCTGTTCTGCGAGGGAGAGGACGAGGAGGAAGCTCTGCAGTTCCTTGTCAATTCCATCCGGACGGGACTTGGGGAAGAACTGTAAGGAGAAAGAACAATGAAGAAATATGATTATGTTCTGGTTGGCGCCGGTCTGTATTCCGGAGTGATTGCTTATCTTGCCGGTCAGGCAGGGAAAAGCTGTCTTGTACTGGAACGAAGAGATCATACAGGCGGAAATATTTACTGTGAAGAAATCGAGGGAATTCATGTACACAAGTATGGAGCGCATATTTTCCATACTTCGAATAAAGAGGTGTGGCAGTTTGTCAATTCGCTGGCAGAATTCAACCGTTATACAAACTCGCCGATTGCCAACTACAAAGGCGAAATTTATAATATGCCGTTCAATATGAATACCTTCAGTAAAATGTGGGGAATCCGCACACCGGAAGAGGCGAAAACAATCATCGAAGAGCAGAGAAAAGCTGTTCCGGGAGAGCCGAAAAATCTGGAAGAGCAGGCGATCAAACTGGTTGGAAAAGATATTTATGAAAAGCTGGTTAAGGGTTATACAGAAAAGCAGTGGGGAAGAGATTGCAGTGAGCTGCCGAGCTTTATCATCAAACGGCTTCCGGTGCGCTTTACGTATGACAACAACTATTTCAATGACCTTTATCAGGGAATTCCAATTGGAGGCTATAACGTTCTGACAGAGCGGCTTTTTGAAAAAGCGGATGTACAGATAGGTGTTGATTTTCTGGAAAATAAAGAAAAGTACCTGGCGATGGGTGAGACGGTGATTTACACCGGAGCGATTGATGCGTTTTACGATTATGCACTTGGCAAGCTGGAATACCGTACGGTGCGCTTTGAAACAGAAGTGCTGGATACCGACAATTATCAGGGCGTAGCTGTAGTAAACTACACCGATCGGGAGACACCGTATACGCGTGTGATCGAACACAAGCATTTCGAATTCGGAACCCAGAAAAAGACCGTCATTTCCAGAGAGTATTCCACCGACTGGAAAGAGGGGATGGAGCCGTACTACCCGGTGAATGATGCCAGAAACCAGGAACTTTATCAGAAATATGCCGCACTTGCGGAAAAAGAAGAGAAGGTTATCTTTGGCGGAAGACTTGGAGAATACAAGTATTACGATATGGACAAAGTCATTGAGGCTGCACTGAACCAGTGGGAGAAAATGCAGCGGTAGGAAAAAAACTGCAAACGGAAATCAATCAAAACGGACTGCACACTTGACAGCAGTCCGTTTTTTGACTATATTATAAACGATATCCGGCTGGAAAATACCGGAAAATAAGAAAATGAAAGAGGTCGTTATGAGAAAAGAATATGATGACGAGGATGAAATCCCGGAAAGACACCATTCCTCAGGAAAGAAAAAGAAGAAATTCGGCTGGGTTAATGTGCTCACCATCCTTCTCGTAGTTGTACTGGTTGTGCTCGTCGGTGCTTATGCTGTAATCAATCACTATTACAGCAAGAGTAACTACGTAAGCGACGATAAAATCACGATCAATAAATCCACAGAGGTTGAGACAGAAAGTACCGGGTTGACTGATGAGGAGACGGATGCCCTGCAGTCTGAGATTTTAAATGAGACACAGGACATTGAACTTCCAAACAACAGCAATGTATACAATATTCTGCTGATCGGTGTTGACCGTCGTGACAAAACGTGGTATGGAAACTCAGATTCCATGATTCTGTTATCCGTCAACAAAGATACAAAGCAGATTCACATGACATCCTTTATGCGTGACCTGTATGCAAATATTCCGGATGTCGGTGTAAAGAAGCTGAACGCAGCCTGCGCATACGGCGGCGGCCCGCTGGTTGTCCGTACCATTGAAGACAACTACAAGCTGCCGATTGATAACTACGCAAGCGTTGACTTTGATTCCATGATCGATATCATTGATGCCGTCGGCGGAATCGAGCTTTCCCCGAGTGATGATGAGGTACGTGTGGCAAACAACTATATCAACGAAATGTGCAAGCTTCGCAATGCAGATGCATCCGCACATCAGTATACGTCAAGCGGCGATCAGCACGTGGACGGTTATCAGGCGGTTGCATATGCACGAATTCGTTACGTCGGAAACTCGGATTATCAGAGAACCGAGCGCCAGAGAGAGGTATTAAGCAAAATGATGCAGGAGATGAAATCTTCCAGCGTAACAGAACTGAGCGCGCTGGCAGATACCATTCTTCCGAGTGTCACCCATAACATCGACCAGTCTACACTGATGACGCTGATCGGCGAGCTGCCGACGATCCTCTCCTATGAGATTGTACAGAGCCGTGTACCATACGATGATCTGTACTCCAGCAAGGGTGAGATGCTTGTTCCGGATTTCTCGGCAACCATTTCCAGACTTCAGACAGAAATCTACGGATCTACTACCGTAAACGAATAAAAAAGAAACAAATGAAAAACCTCCTGTATCCGGCAAGAAAACCGGAGCCGGGAGGTTTTTTCTGCCCGAAAAACCGGAAAAAACCATAAGAAATTTGTAAGGTATTTTACCGGCGGATAACTTGAAATAGATGGAAAAATGTAGTAAGCTATAAATTGTATAAGAGTAAAAAAATGGGAGGATGAATAAGAATGAAAAGAAAGTTTCTGGCCGCAGCCGTACTTGGCGTCATGGTAAGTGTTACACCAGCCGGTGCATATGCAGCTTCTACAGAAACCAGTCCATTACCGGTAAATTCGGAAAGTGATACTGTAGCTCAGGCCGAAGACGAAGAAACGACTCCGACTCCGGCGCCAACTGAGACCCCAGAGGTTACACCGAGTGAGACTCCGGCTCCAACCGAGGCACCGACCGCAACACCAACCGTAACACCAACTGAGACCCCTTCCGAGACACCGACGCCGAGCGCAACTCCGGCTCCGGAAGTAAGTAATCTGAAGGAAGGCTGGAACAGCGTTGAAAAAGATGGAAAGAAACAGTTTCAGTACGGAGTTCTGGATGAGAATAATAAGGTGGTAGCAGCTACCGGACCAATAGAAATCGACGGTGTCGGTTATGTGTTTGATGAAAACGGCTACATGCTGACCGGTGAAGTAGAACTTACGGATAAAGATGGAAAAACCGGAACCTACTACTTGGATACAGAAGGGGAAGATCCTGCAAAAGACGGACTTGGTTCGATGCAGCAGGGTATCTGTGAAGGAAAAGTATTTGCACCGGAACTGAAAAGAAATGAACTTGTTACACTCGAATTTAATGATGGAAGCGTAGACGATTACTATGCGGATGAAAACGGCTATGCCATCTGGAGCAAGACCCAGAAGGTAGGAGATAAAACATATCTGTTTGGCGATGACGGCACCCGCGTAAAAGAGGCAGGTTTCCAGACTGTTGTCGATGAAAAAGGGGTAACGCATACCTACTATCTGAATGCAGACAGCACCGTATCTCTTGGAAACCACACCGTATATCAGCAGGAAGACCGTACCGTAAGCTGGCTGACAGTAGGTTCTACCTGGTATCTGGTAGATGCAGAAACTGGAGAACTCCTTTCCGGCTGGCAAAAGGTAGATACAGCAACCTACTATATGAAACCAGGTTCCTTTGATGCGAACGGAGACATGAAAGACGGAAGCTTCGAGATGGAGACCGGCAATCAGAAAAATAAATCCGGCTGGGCTGAAATTGATGGAAAATGGTACAGCTTCCGAAGCTGGGGCGGCGTACGAACCGGCTGGTTCAATTACGATGGAAATAAATATTATCTCCACGAAGACGGCCATATGGAAGACAATGCACTGAATCTGAATGGAACCTTGTACTTCTTCCGAAGCTGGGGCGGTATGCGCGTCAATGATGTTGCTGAATATGAAGGCAATTATTACTATGTCGGAGCTGACGGAACCGTTTCGACCACAACTGGCTGGAAAAAAATTAAAACCGCAACTCAGACGATCTGGTACTGGGCAACGGCAGACGGCGGAAAACTGCTGACGAATTCCTGGCTGGATTACAATGGAAACAGCTATTATCTGAAAGCCGATGCAAAAATGGCTTTTAATGAGTGGCTGGATAACACCTATTACTTCCGCAGCTGGGGTGCGGCCTACAAAAACGCATGGGCAAAAGTCAACAATGTATGGTATTATTTTGACGGAAACGGAAAGAAATATACCAGCGGCTGGCTGACCTACAAAGGAAATAAGTATTATCTGAAATCCGATGGAACCATGCTTGCCAATGAATGGCTCGATGGAAAATACTACTTCAAGAGCTGGGGTGGTATGTATAAAAACGAATGGGGCAAGTCCGGCGATACCTGGTACTGGTTTAATGCAGATGGAACCAAACGGACGCAAAAAGGCTGGTTCCTCTATGATAAAAATTATTATTATCTGGATAAAGATGGAAAAATGCTGACCGGCTGGGTTTACCATGACGGTAACTATTATTACATGAAGAGCTGGGGCGGCATGGCACATGACGAGTGGATTCTTCATGATAAGAACTGGTACTACTTCAAGAGCTGGGGCGGCATGTACCATGATCAGTGGCTGACACTGAACGGTTCTCAGTATTATTTCCGCAGCTGGGGCGGAAGATATCAGAACTGCACCGCTACGATCAATGGAAAACAGTACAAATTCGATGCTTCCGGACGCAGAATCACGGAAGGATGGGAGTACATCGGAAAATACCGCCGTTACCGCAAAGCAGACGGTTCTTTGATGGAGGATGTGACAAGCATCTTCAATCCGTCATCCAAATACATCACAGTAGACAGAACCCGCGGACGTGTCACCATTTACGGCTATAACAGTGCAACCGGTTCTTACGATCCCCCGATCAAATCAATGATCTGCTCCGTAGGAAATCCAATCAGTTACACTGCAGCAGGAACATATAAAATCGGCTGGCAGTTGAAAAAGAAGCAAATGAGAGGTGAAGATTATGTGTGCTGGGCACCATATGTATCACAGATTTATGACGCTGTTTACTTCCATGGCGTAGCAAGCAGCACACCGGATCTGAATATGATCTCTGCCGTAGACTTCAATTCCCTGGGATCACCGATGTCACATGGTTGTGTCAGACTGACTGCAATCGATGCAAAATGGATTTATGATAACGTCAGCAGCGGAACAACGGTCCGCATTGGCGACAATCTGGATTATCCGCTGACAAACCCGACCCGTTATACCTGGACAGGCGGTGCTTTCGGAAGCGATCCGACATATCGATAAAAAATAGAACAGGAATACCTGTATGAGAAAATCCATCGGGGCAGCAGTGCCGCCGATGGATTTTCTGATAAGAAGACATCGGCCATTTTACAGGAAAGGAAGACAGATACGATGGAATTACAGGAAAAGAAAAAGAACCGGACAGAACAGAAAACAGATATGCAGAATAAGGAAAAGGCATTGCTTACCCAACTTGACGAGATTGCAAAACAGGATCTCTGTCTGGCATTCTCCGGCGGTGTGGACAGCAGTCTGCTGCTGAAGCTTGTCATGGATGCATCTGCAAAATATGGAACAAAGGTTTATGCAGTAACCTTTCAGACACGGCTGCATCCGCCCTGCGACCTGGAGACAGCGACAAGAGTAGCAAAGGAGGTTGGCGCTGTTCATGAGGTCCTTTTTGTTGATGAGCTGGAGCAGGAGGCAATCCGTTACAATCCGGAAAACCGCTGCTATCTCTGTAAGCACTATCTATTTGGGAAACTTCTGGAATTTGCCCGCGATCACGGTGTCACCCAGGTACTCGACGGAACAAATGAGGATGACCTTCATGTCTACCGGCCGGGGCGAAAAGCGCTGAGAGAATATGGTGTCATCAGCCCGCTTGCAGCGTGTCATGTGACAAAAACAGAGGTAAAAGCACTTGCTGCAAAGTACGGCGTTTCCGTAGCACACCGTCCATCCACTCCATGTATGGCGACACGCCTTCCCTACGGGGCAGAAATTAACTATGACGTTCTGGATCGGATTGCGGACGGCGAAGCATGGCTTCATACGCAGTTCGGTGCGGAAGAGAATCTCCGCCTGCGTGTACATGGCGATGTGGTGCGTCTTGAAATCGCACCGGAGCGTATGGGGGAAGTGCTTGAGAAGAGAGAAGAAATGATTGCATATCTGAAAAAGCTCGGCTTTTCTTACCTGACGATGGATCTGGAAGGGTTCCGTTCCGGCAGTATGGATGAGAAAATAACACAGAAAGAGGAAACAAAATGAAAGCAATTTTAAGTGCGGACCGCAAATGGGGTCTGGGATATCAGGGACGGCTGCTGGTAAGTATTCCGTCTGATCTGCGATTCTTCCGTGAAACTACGATGGGACACGTTGTCGTGATGGGAAGAAAGACACTTGCTACACTCCCGGCAGGCCAGCCGTTAAAAGGCAGAACGAATATTATTTTAAGCCGTGATCCGGAATGGACTGTCCGCGGCGCAACCGTTGTCCACAGTATTAAAGAGCTGATGGAAGTGTTAAAGCCGTATGAGGACGACGATATTTATGTTGCGGGCGGCGGAGAAATTTACCGTCAGCTTCTCCCATACTGTGATACGGCATACGTCACACGAATCGACATGACGTATCAGGCGGATACCTTCTTTGAGGATCTTGACGAATCACCGGATTGGGAGATGGTAGAAGAGGGCGATGAGCAGACCTGCTTTGATATTGAATTTTATTTCACGGAATACCGAAGAAAGAATGAAAAGGCAGAACGCCCGAGATAAGGGTAAGACAGGACGTAAAAAACGGAGAAACCACAGAAAAAGAGGCTTCTCCGTTTTTTTTCCATAAGAGCTGATATTTTATAAATTATTTTACTATCTACATTTACACCTGTTTGATTTATTTTTTTCTTAATATCATTTTCGAGCTGTACCAGCTCAACTTCAGCGGCGGCACGTTTCTGGCGGCCGTCCTCCTGAATCTTCATCACTTCATCGAGGGTAGAGATCAGGCTCTGGTTCGTCTGTTTTAAGGTTTCCATATCGACGATACCGCGCTCAGATTCTTTTGCAGTCTCGATTGTTGCCATCTTCAGATTCTCCGCATTCTTTTTCAGAAGCTCATTTGTCATATCCGAAACCTGGCGCTGTGCTTTGGCAGCCTCAGTCGAGTGATGAACGCCGAGTGCAATGATCATCTGGTTTTTCCAGAGCGGAATGGTGTTGACGAGTGTGGATTGGATCTTTTCGGCCATTACAGAATCGCTGTTCTGAATCATGCGGATCTGCGGCGCTGTCTGGATCGAAACCATACGGGTCAGTTCCAGATCATACAGTTTCTTCTCAAATCGGTTGCAGAGATCTTCGAGATCCTTGGCAGCCTGTGCATCTTCGGCCTTTCCGGTCATCTGCGCTTTATTCTGCAGATCACGGAGTTCTGTGGAACGTACCAGCTCCAGCTTTTTCTTTCCAGCGAGAATGTACATGGTCAGCTCTTTAAAATAATTCAGGTTCTGTGCATACATCTGATCCAGAATGGCAATGTCTTTCAGAAGCTGCCGCTGGTGGCCGTCGAGCACGTCACAGATTTTATTGACATTCACCTCTGCCTTGTCATACTTCGCTTTCATTGCATTGATTTTGTTCGTGCTTTTCTTAAAGAAAGAGAATGGTCCCTTTTCTTCTTCTGCGTCAAACGTTTTCAGCTCTGTCACAACAGAGGTGAGCAGATCGCCGATTTCCCCGAGATCTTTGCTTCTGACGTTCTCCAGCGTTTTCTCGGAAAAGCCTGCCATTTTCTTCTGTGCACCGGCACCGTACTGCAGAATGCCGTTTGTATTGGCAAGATCAATCTGGGAAACAAAGGCATCCACCATGGCTTTCTGTTCGTCGGACAGAACAGAATCATCCATGACCTCTTTCTTTTCTTCCGGCTGCTGTACCGGAAGTTCCGGTTCCGGCTCCGGAGCGTTGAAACTTAAGCTTGGAATTTCAGTGGTGTCCTTTATAAAATCATTCATGTTTTCTATTCTCCTTTTCTTCGGTACGGAAACGTAACCGGTGATTTGATTTCAATTGTATAGCTTTGAATAGTTACATGTGAAGCGGCTCAATATCCTGCTTTGACGGACCTGCCTGATTTGTCAGTCCCTCCTGCGCCAGCATCGTCTGCAGAACAGAGATATCAGAAGAAATATCCCATGCCGTTGTCTGAAACAGATCATCAAGCAACTTTTCGAATGCGGCATTGATGGTATCCAGTGTGTCCTCGATTTCCTTCTTGGTTCGGAGAATATTGTCGCTTTGAATTGGTTCGTTCTCAAAGGAACGGTAAGCGTCGAGCAGCTTCCAGGTTGTCGGCATATAGTAATCCATAAATTTCCGCAGGGCGGCGGCTTCTTTTGGGCGCTTTTTTGCCTCCTCGAGAATCCGGGTAACAACCGTTTCGAGACGGCTCAGCTTGGCTGTGATGACTTCACCCGGCAGATCCAGGTTGCACTGATGGATCTTCTGAATATAAGATTCACATTCTTCCAGCATCTGCTGATATTCCGGCGTTACACCGGAGGCCTCCAGCTGTTCACGTGCTTTCTGTTCGGCAATCTGCTGTTCCTTCTGGCTGGCGAGCATTGCGCGGTACTGGTCGTAGCAGTCCTTTGTCACCATCAGACAGGTACCATTCTCGTCGAGGTGGCCCTGGCGCAGCATGGATTTATCAATCATGGTCGTAATATCGGTCAGAAGCTCACCTTTCTCACAGTGCATACTGTCGCAGAGTTCTTTCGTAGAAATATATTCCTTTGTGCCGATCAGCGTACAGATCTGGCGGAAATGGCGGACCAGACGCCGGTTTTTACTTCCTTTTTTCAGAAGAATGCCGCCGCCGATGGTAAATGCGGCAAAAATAAGAGAAGGAATCAGCGCGCTGTCATTCGGACTTGCAAATAAGGAATAGAGACTAAGCGCTGTGCAGCAGCCGAACAGTCCGGTGACACCCCAGCCGGCAGCCGTCTGAAATCCGCCGACAAGTGCAAGATCGGTGGATGGCATAAAGCGCTCGCGCAGTATACGGCGTTCCTGTATGCGGCTATTCCATTCCGTATTCTGGGGGGTTTGCCAGGTATGGGAAGGTTTGGGAACCGGGTTCGCGCTCTTACCCGGCATCGTGCCTCCCGGCCCGTAGGAATAGTGATGCGGTCCGGTCTGCTGCGCTGTATTATTATGGGAAGAATGCTGGCTGCTGTAGGAAGTATCTGCGGAATAGCCGCGGGACGGCTCCTGTGTGCCATTTGCACGGAATGGTCCCTTCCGGTTGGGGTAGACAAACTGGTTGATGGTGTCTGAAATCTTCCGGTTTAATTCCTGAAAATCCTGAGAATTCACAGCATTATCCACAAGCTTTCCAATACTGTCGCCGACATCCTTTAAATCATCTTCAAAACTCATGTTAGTTCCTTTCTGATGAGGTACTTTTTCTGTGTACCGTCTTCCAGTTATTATACAATGCGATTGGAAATCTTACAAGCATACAGTGCTTAATTTTCTATGAAGCTGGAGATGATGGGAATGGTTACAGTTCACAGGAAATGATTTTGTTTTTGGATGAGTTGAAAGAAAGCAGTAACTATTATATACTAAAGAATATCGAATGTCAGAAAAAATCAAATCAGAATAAAGGGGCCGCAATACTAAATGAATAAAAACGAAATTATCCAGATACAGGGAATGGAATATAAAGAAATGACAAAACAGCTTTTGAACAAATGTGCCTTAGCTACGCTCATTCCTTCGAAGGTCAGTCTCATCGGTATTAAGCCAAATCTGGTAGCACCTGTCCCAGCGGAGTTTGGAGGGACGACACATCCGGAGGTGGTTGCGGGGATCATCGAATATCTTCAGGAAAACGGATTTACTAACTTTCAAATCATGGAAGGCTCTTGGGTCGGAGATAAGACGGAGGAATCGTTTGAGGTCTGTGGATACCGTATGCTTTCGGAACAGTACGGCGTTCCGCTTATCGATGCGCAGAAGGAAAAAAGCATGCCGGTGCAGTGTGGTGATATGGAACTTCAAATTTGCGAATGTGCGAAAAAGGTGGATTTTATGATCAATGTCCCGGTCATGAAAGGCCATTGCCAGACTAAAATTACCTGCGCACTGAAAAACATGAAAGGTCTCTTGCCGAATAAAGAAAAACGTCATTTTCATGCCATGGGACTTCATCGGCCAATTGCGCATCTGGGGCTGGGGATTCATCAGGATTTTATTTTGGTGGATAATATCTGCGGAGACCTTGACTTTGAGGATGGCGGTAATCCGTTTATTATGAATCGCCTTTTCGCTGGGTTAGATCCGGTGTTGATCGATGCATATGTCTGCGCGGAACTGCATTATAAGCCA
>OIFE01001251.1_pt1 | contig 12512 bp, 6 predicted proteins | sample 1581921 | NCBI WGS metagenome assembly OIFE01 (sample SAMN04414075, study PRJEB24778) | human gut metagenome | material: faecal | host: Homo sapiens | reverse complement strand
GTGCAGATGGTATGGCAGCATCCGGAACTCTCGGTGAATCCGAAGAGACGGTTGAGTACGGTTCTGGAGGAAGGCGACTGGACCTTTGAGAATCCCAGCGAGCGGGCACGGATCGAGGCGGGACTTGGGATCCGGGACGAGTGGAAAGACCGGTTCCCAGTGGAGGTCTCCGGCGGCGAGCTTCAGAGATTCTGTATTGCGAGAGCGTTGGGGCGACGGACGGAACTTCTGATCGCGGACGAGATGACGACGATGCTGGACCTTATTACACAGGGACAGATCTGGGATTTTGTCTTGAAGGAACTGAAGCGCCGGGAGATGGGAATGATTGCGGTGAGCCATTCGCCGGAGCTTCTGGAGAAGGTGTGTGACCGGGTGGTGCGGCTATGAGTCGTACAATACAGTGGTGGTAGTGGATTTGCCGATTTGGAATGCGAAGCAACGGCGAAGATATTGAAAGTAGACCGTCTGCGGGCAATACATTGACAAGTTTTGTAAGATTCCGTAAAATAACATCATAAAAATATTGAATAACATCATAAAAATATTGATTTTACACGGTGCAGTGGATAACTGCACCGTTTTGTTTTACCGCAGGCGGCTACGTCCAGCACGGAAATAGGGGGGGAAAGCTTTGTATGAAAAAGCGTAAAAAGCTTGGAGCAGAAAGGCTGTCGGAGTTTTTCAGGCAGTTTTCTGTCCTGGTGGAGTCGGGATTATCAATTCCGGAAACATTGGAGATCATGCAGCAGGATGATACCGACCGGGAGTTCTGCCTGGCGTGTCGAAAACTGGGAGCGTTCATGACCGAGGGGAAGACCGTCGGGGATGCCATGGAAGAAACCGGGCGGTTTCCGGAACCGGCGATCCAGATGATCCGGGCAGCGGAGATGAGCGGCCAGCTTGTCAGGACGACGGCACGGCTGGCGGTCCATTATGAGAAAGAACACAGGACAGAGGGAAAAATCCGCAGCGCGGTTTTGTATCCGAAGATCCTGGTTCTGATGATGACCTTTCTAATGCTGTTCGTATTTCTGGAGATCCTGCCGACGTTAGAGCCGATCCTGGTGGATGTGACGCTGCCGCTTCTTACAAGAATCCTCATGGGGATCAGCCATTTTCTGTATGCGTACCGCTATTTCCTGCCAGTGGCGGCTGTTATGATCCTGGCAGGATGGAAGATCCTGACGGAAAGAGTATGGTTTCGTTACAGCTATGACCGGGTAATCTGCAAATTTCCGGTGGTCGGACGGCAGATAAGGATCATCTGTACGGCAAGATTCTGTGAGAACATGTCCAGCCTTTATTCCAGTGGACTTCCGATCACATCCTGCCTGAAATATACGGAAGGAACGATCGGAAACATGTATCTGGACCGGGAGATCAGGACGATCATGGCGCGTGTGAGCAGCGGAATGCTTTTGAGCGAGGCAATCCGGGAGAGTGGTGGATTTGAAAAGAAACTGGCGGCGGTGATCGTTACGGGAGAAGAGGCGGGTCACTTGGATAAAATGCTGGAGCGGATCGCGGGAAGCTATGAACATGAGTCGGATCTGGCGCTGAATAAGCTGGTGAACCTGCTGGAACCGGTAATGATCCTGCTGATCGGGATCTTTACCGGAATCCTGATCCTTGGAATCATGGAGCCGATGTGGAACATGTATGGAAGTATTCGATAAGGAGGGAGTGGCGTTGAGAAAGAACCGGAGCGAAGGATTTGTGATGGCGGAGGTTCTGGTGACCGTGCTGTTTGTCACGGTATTTACCTCACTTCTCTTTTCGTCTGGGGCAAGGCGCTATCGTTCAGCATTGAACTTTGCTGCTGGAACGGAAGCGAGGCTGGCAGCCGAGGCGGTGGTGCAGATCCTTGTGGAGAATATGTGTCAGGAGGAGCCGACAGGAATCCTTGAAAAATTACAGGGACCGGAGGGACTTCCGGAGACGGAGGCGGCAGTGTGGGCAGAGACTGGAAATGGGGAGAAAAAGAGGATCGAGACAGTCATCTCCTCCTATTGGAAAGAGGACGGTTCAGGACTTGTGCTGCAGGCGGTCTGTACTGTAAATGACCGGAAGGAAGGCGCGTCGAGACTGATCCCCATGGCACCTGTTTTCGTGAGTACGCCGTCTTCGGCGGAACGGAGCGGGGAGGAAAAGCCATGAAAAAGATATGGAAACGGAATGAGAATGGCTCAACACTGGTGGAGCTGATGACGGCGTTTCTGATCCTTCTTCTGGTAGCCGAGGCGATGCTTCTCAGTGTCTCCGGCTATTCAAAGACCGTGAAACGGTATCGGGAGATTTATGAGGCAGGAAACAGACTGGAACGCCATATGGGAGATGCGGAATACGGGGAACCGGCAGAGATCCATCTGGCGGTTGATGGAGAAGAATTTCTGGAATCTGGATATTTTGCGGAAGAAACGTCGGATACCGGAACCGTCCAGGTCTCGGGATTCTGGGTGTCCATGACTTCGGAAGAAGAGACAGGTGAAAGGAAAGATTAAAGATGGAGAAGGGTCATAGACGGGGGTTTACACTGGTTGAGGTTATGATCGTCATGCTGCTTTTCAGTATGCTGCTCCTTATGATCTTTCCGATGCGGCGGATGGCGGTGTGGGTACTGGATCACGCAAGGACACAGGAGCAGGCAGAAATGCTTGGGGACGCGGCATGGAGATATGTGGCGGACCGGCTGGAGACAGGTGCTGTGGAAGTGGAAGAACTGGACGGACTGTCCATGGACGCGTTTCATATCGATACGCTGAAACCGGAAATTGAGGTGGAAGAGAGCCGGTCTGGCCGCGTCCTTGTCACGGTACGGGTGATGGATGGAAAAAAGGACCTGTATGAGAGGAATGGCAGTGTGCAGACCGGAGATGGTGCTGGATACAATCCCCGGCAGCCGCGGATCCGAAGTACAGACAGCAACTCACGAACCGTCTGCGTCAGCGAGAGGGGAATGAGTTATGATAGAAAGAGGAAAATGGGATGTTGGGCATATTAGGCGGAGAAGGAAAACAGGAAAATAAGAATGAGGTCCAGGAGATGGAGAACTATGGGGCAGAGGCCGGATCTGCGGTGAAGCTCCTTGAGGAACTTTTAAATCTGGGATACCGGAAAAATGCCAGTGACATTCATCTGGAACCGCAGGAAGACCGGATGGTTGTCCGGATGAGGCTGGACGGCATGTTGCTCCATGTGCGGGAATATGACAAGGAAATGCATCAGCCGTTGGTGACGAGGGCGAAGGTCCTCAGCGGAATGGACATTGCGAAAAAGAGAGTGCCGCAGGACGGGCATTTTAAGGAGATGATTGACGGGATCTGCCTGGATGTGAGGACCAGCGTGGTCCCGACGATCTTTGGCGAGAAGATGGTGCTGAGACTCCTGAATATGAAAACGGAGATCGATCATGGCAAAACCTTTGGAATGCGTGAGAAAAATTATGAGAAGATGAAGAGGATCCTCAGAAGTCCGGGCGGGATCCTGTATCTTACAGGACCGACAGGATGCGGAAAGACTACCACATTATATATGATCCTGGAATATCTCGCGAAACAGCCGGTGAATATCGTGACCATCGAGGATCCTGTGGAGCGATATCTTCCGGGGATCAGCCAGATGCAGGTGAATGAACAGGCGGGGATTACTTTTGAAGCAGGACTCCGTGCCGTTTTGAGACAGGATCCTGATATTATCATGGTCGGCGAGACGAGGGATCCGGAGACAGCGAAAATCAGTGTCCGCGCGGCAATCACCGGTCATCTGGTGCTCTCGACTCTGCACACGAAAAGCGCGGCGGGCGGAATCACGAGAATGGCAGATATGGGTGTCGAGCCGTATCTCACGGCGGACAGTTTATGCGGCATGGCGGCACAGAGACTGGTGAGAAAGGTATGTCCGCACTGTGCGGAGACGGTGGAACTTACGAATGAGGAGCAGAAGCTGTTTGGAAGAAAGATCCGGAGCGCAAGGCGCGGACGCGGATGTGAATTCTGTCGGAATACAGGATACAAAGGAAGAACTGCGGTTCATGAGATATTTGTGATGGACCGGGAACTGAAGAAGATGACTGCGGAAAACCGGCCGGAGTGGGAGATCGAGGATTATGTGGTGAAGACACAGGGGATGCGGACCATGCGGGAAGAGCTGGCGGATCTTGTGTGCGCCGGAGTGATTTCGATGGAGGAATTTTTGCGGACGGTGGAGACGTGGTAAGACAGGTGAAAGGCAGGACGTGCGCGGCATGTCCTGTCTTTTTTGACATCGAAAAATGCTTATAAATAATGCTTTTATTGGCATCGGTGAAAAAATGGTATGGTAAAAGTGACGAAAATGCAAAAATATTTTCGTGAAACTGGCTAAATAATGGGGCTTTGGTTTTACGGATCCGATATGGATTCCGGGTATGGCCTGTGATATAGTTATGGACAAACGGAGGAACGAACCGGTTGGGGAGTTCCAGTCAAATCATAATAGATCTTTTGGAAGTCTTAAAAATCTTTGGAGGCAGATATTATCTGCTTTATCGAAAAGCCGCCGGCGGCTTTAGCCGGAATATCCAGGAGGAAAAATGAATCGAAAGAAAGTGGCGAAGTGGCTTGCTGCGGCCGGTTCTCTTGCTGTACTCACAAGCTGCCGGGGAGAACTCGTTCCCTACGCGGCGGAGAGAACGTCAGAATTTCTGACAGCAGAACCTGTGATCCTGCGGGACCGGGAAGCGGGCAGGCGGTTTCTGATGGAGACGGTATCTGCCGCAGAACGGGAAGGGCGGCAGGAAATTGTGGTAACGGGAAAAGACAGCTCGTTCGATACGCTGGTGATCGCGCAGATGTTTCCCGGAGTGGTAAATATTTCAAAGCTGGATCTGGGGACCAGGAATGTGAACGGTGAGACGGTTACGGACTGCCGGATCGGCTTTGAATGGCGGGGGCGGGCGCCGGATTCCGGGGAAAATACCGTTCCAGGAACGGGAGACAAGTTCGGGGAGGAGGAAGACCGGGCCGCATGGAAGACCGGTGATGTGGTCTCGCGGGAGATTGCGGGAAAAGTATGCCGGTTTCGATGTATCGATGATGATTACCAGGACGGCAGAGGCAGTTATGGGAAACGTGCGCTGTTTCTGGCGGAAAACGTGATTCGGTCCGATGTGGACAGTACTTATGAGGAGCGGATCTTACTTCCGTTTGGAGAAAACAATAATTATAAGAAATCCCGGGTGAGAGAATGGCTGGGGGAACAGGTGGAGACTGCGGTTCCAGATGCATCTTTTGTATACACGGGAGCTTTGACGGCATTTACAGGGAAAACAGGGGATGGTGATTTTGCTGACAGCCGTCTTGAGAGCCATTTGCTGCCATACCAGGACTGCCGGGACAGATTCTTTCTGCTGTCTTTGGAGGAAGCATACCGGTATCGGGATGAGATCTGGAATCCGGAAGGAAAGGGAAGTTCTTACAGCCGCGGGTTCTGGCTTCGGACACCGGCTTATGAGGTGGATGAAAGAGGCAGTTTTGTATATGGAAACCGGGAGTATGTTGTAGATCTTGAAAATGGATGCTTCAGACAGGCGGATGTGTCAGATGTTGGGATCGGGATCTGCCCGGCATTCTGTCTGCCGCAGGCATAGAGGGGAGAAAAGAAATGAAGAAGAGCAGAAAAAACAGAGGCAGAAAGAGCCAGATGATGTTAGCAGGGTTAGGACTCTGCATGGCGCTTGGAACACCGGTAAGAGGAATGGCAGTTTTGAGAAGTGTGGAAACAGCGGCGGAGAGAACGGCGACGGCATCGGATGCCGTGGAAAATATTGCTGTGCTCGCTGCGGATGAGGAGATCTGGGGCGCTGATGTGGGCGATATGAGCTTTTTAAGTGGAAGAACTGGGGATGGAACAAAGGAAAAGCCGTACCAGATCACAACGAAGGAGCACCTCATTGGGCTCGCTGCCCTTGCGTCCATGGGAATGGAGGTTGGAAGTGGAGAGGGCACTTATCCGGGAAATTATAAAGGTGCCTGGTTTGAGTTAGGGAAAAATATTGATCTCGGTGGAATGAACTGGATCCCTATCGGATTCTATCACACTGGGGCGGATATGCGGGCCGGAAGAGTATCGCCGTTTGAGGGGCATTTTAGCGGAAACGGAAAAACTGTGTCCAATTTCCGCATGTACCAGCCGTCCTGGGACTTTGGGGGACTGTTCGGCGCAGTGGAGAACGCGGAGATCACAGAGCTCAAGGTAAAGCCGGGGCATGTGATCACGGTAAAGGAGAATGGGGGAATTCTCGCGGGCCGTGCGAAACATTCAGTGATCCGGAACGTGACAGTAAACGGCACATTGAGGACTACCGGTACAGCCGGTGGAGTTATTGCGGATGTCCTGGAAGACTCTGTGGTGGAAAACTGTGTTTCCGACCATGTGGCTATCGATACGGGAAGCGGAAAGGAGATCTTTGCCGGGGGAATTGCCGGACGGGCGGCAGAGTCTTTGATCGCGGATTGTGAGGTGAATACAGGGGACAGTCTGAGTGCCAGGATCCAGGGCGGCGGCTATGTGGGCGGAATCGTGGGGTTCCAGAATTCCGCGGATATTTTCAATACGCATGTGATGGGAACCATCGGCGGAAGCGGCTCTCAGTCCATCGGCGGTATCACGGGAAAATACGCTTCCGGAAAGATGAAGGTGGCACGGTTTGAGGGGACCATCGCATCTTCCGGGCTTGGAAGTGCGGCGCGCGAGGGAACTTTTATTGGAACTCATGATACTGGCTTTCACTTCCGTTATGGGGTTGAGGACGGAGCGGATGTGGCGTACCTGTTCGCGGATACAGAGGAGAAGATTGCAGCCGGTGTCTGCGGCTCAGGTGTCTCGGATGACAATCGGTTCACCTACGATGCCCATATTGGCTTCTGGAACAAAGGAGATAATTTCTACACATTGGTGCAGGGACAGAACACGAAGAAAGAGGACGAACTCTATTTCTATGAGGAACTCGAGAACGGCGTTCTCCATGTAGTGGATACCGAGGCTGCGGCGAGACAGGATCTCTATACTCCGGATCATTTCGCACCGAATTCCGTGGGACGACCGATGCGGGGATATCTGCTGTCGGTCCTTCAGGTGGATACAGCGGCAAATTCAGGGAATTTCTATGATGTGGCGGTGTTGACGGCGAGAGGTCCGTCTGCCTACAGCAAGGAATTCCACAAAGCATACCGGGGCGCGGTGGCTGCCGGAGATACCGTTACAGTCCTCACGGCTCCGAAGAACACAGAGACAGAGAAATTCCAGATGGATGGTGTGCCGACCTATACAGATTCTCTTGGGCGCAGAAGGAAGACGACCTATCAGACAGGAGGTTCCTACCAGTTTGTGATGCCGGAACATGATACGGAGGTCTCCGCGGTCTATAAGAAAGTGGCAGCAGGTGTGCGGGTAGAGCCCCAGGAATTTGGTTTCCGGGTCATCGAGGAGCGCACCGGGGACCGGATGAACCCGTCGATCACCACGGAAGTGAGGGATACCGCGGGGAAATTGCTGGCGAGATATTTAAACGGAAAGCTGGAGTCGGGAACGAAGGTCCAGGACGTGAAGATCCAGGCTGTGGTCGATAAGAACAACGATGTCGCCGATGAGGCGGTGAGATGGAGTGTGGATGACGATGAGTTGATCATCTTAAAGAAAAATGATGATGAGGACGAGTCCGGATATACGAAAAAGAGCGCATCCATCGAGTTGAACCTGAATGCAGGATTTTTTAAGGATATTGTGGAGAAAGCGGAGACAGAACAGGCGAAGAAACAGTACCGGTACCCTATCGAGGATACGGTCTACGGAAACGGTACCCAGGGCGGACTTGCGGTTCTGACAGCAAAGACGAGACCGGCATCCAGCTTTGAGGAGAAGTCTGTGACCGCAAACTGCAGGATCCCGGTGACATTCCAGATCAAGGACCGGACGAAGATCGCAGCGGAAGGCGCGACTCTCGACAAAGCGGCATTGAATTTTATGGTGACAAGAACATTGACCGGTGACAGGAAAAAGCCGCAGGAAACGATCACGGTATCCGCGCCGCAGATCCTGTCAGGATCCTTTACACCGGACTATTTCGATAAAAAAGATATCAGCTGGACCGTCGGCGATAATGCCATTATCCAGGTGGACGCCGGTTTTGTGGAAGAGGGAATCGCGGACGGAGATTACCGGAACGCAAAGGTGATGGCGAAAAAGGATACGAGATGGATCCTGGATCTCATAGAGGCGGATGAAGCGGCTCATAAGGAACATATCTATGAGAAACGTACTGGGTGTGGAACAAGAAGCACGGAGGTAGTGATGGCGGCAAAGGATGCCCTTGGAAATATCCAGTCGGCAGTCTGCAGCGTGAAAGTGGATTTTGTGACAGATGACAGGACTGTGGTGATGCCGGAGGAGATCAAGGTGGATCAAGGAGAGCTGGTGTTTGACCTGATACTCACGAAAACGGGATCGAGATATAACCCGACGGTCATATGGCAGGGCGCGGATGCACAGAAGATTACGGCAAAGCTGATACCGCAGGAAGCGTTAAAAGGAAATGGGGACGGTAGCTTCGAATTTAACTGGAACGTAAAAAATAGTGCTGTAAAGGTAGAAAACGGTGCGGTATCAGTAAATACGGAGGCATTCTGGATCGCGGAGGGGATGAAGAAATATCCGTATACGGCGGAATATGAGGACGAGATCACGGTCAGTGCTGGGGCTTTGGAGAAAAAGATTCCTGTGAAATTAAAGTTTAAGCTTGTGGATAAGACCTGGTCCGGCAGCTCAGGAGGACGTTCTTCCGGCGGCGGAAGAACGGGAAGTGTGCTGAAAAAGGCCCAGAACACAGGGGAACAGCCAAAGGGCAGTGTCACCGGTGAGTGGAGAAAGCAGGAGGATGGAAGCTGGAAATTTGTTTCCGGCGGAAGAACGTATGCCAATGAGTGGGCCTGGATCTACAACCCATATGCGAAAGAAGGACAGGAAAAGACTTCCTGGTTCCATTTTGCGGCTGACGGCAGGATGCAGACAGGGTGGTTTCTCGATGAAAAAGATGGAAGCTGGTATTATCTCCAGAAGACAAATGACGGAAGCCAGGGGAAAATGCAGACTGGTTGGATAAAAGAAGGAGAAGCGTGGTATTACCTGGGACCGACCGGGCGGATGACGAAAGGCTGGAACTGGATCAATGGAAAATGCTACTATATGGACCAGAAAAACGGACATATGCTGGCGGACTGTGTGACGCCGGACGGCTACACTGTGGATGAGACAGGCGCATGGTGTGTCAGAGGTGCGGTACAGACGATTGGAAAGAAATAATGGCGGGGGATCAGTATGGAAGAGAAAAAAAGAAGGCGATGGTTGGCTGGATTTCTTGCAGTCATTATGACGATCACGGGAGTGGGGATTCCACTCCCGTTCCCGTCCGAGGCATCGGATGTGTGGCCGCAGAAATCGACGGCCCCGTATTACTGCCTCGATGGGGGAAAAGGCTGGAAGAAGGTCGACCGGTATGATATGTATAAGTTTGATACAATGCCGTCTCCGCTTACGGAAACGCAGGCGAAACGGTTATTCTGGGCATATCCGGACAACTGGTCGGCACTGAAGGACGCGGCAAAAAAGTTTGATCCGGGTCTTTATGCGGAGATCGCGTCTACGACGTCCAGTGCCAATATCGTAAAGTATGTGAAAGACGATGCAGGGACAAAATTTGCCTGGGTGGCTGACAATCCGGAAATTGAAGACCGCGCGATCGCTGTTATGGAGCAGGCGTCCTCCGTCGGGCTGGCGGCGGGAAAAGAAGCTCCGGATGCGATCAGGGGAGCAACTTCGGAAGATACGGCAGTGCCATTTCAGGTACTGCCTTTTTCTGACGGACCTGGCGCCCTGGATACGGAGTTTGTTCTCGGAAAAGAGTTTATCCGGGATATCGCGAAGATCGAGCCCCAGAGTGTGTGGGACAATGGATCCACAGGGGGAAACGTGGGATGGCTTGACGCATCCCAGGATAAAAATATCGCGAAATCGGTGATGGGACAAAATCTGTATGAGGTGACCTGGAGCGGGGATGCGATCCGGATCCACAATAATGGTTCGGTGACCGCAAATGAGAATGCTGTCGGAAGCAATATGACAGATGAAGAGAAATACAACAAGACAACGGTGCGGTATAAGATCACTATGAAAGGCAATTCCGGCTGGTATACGGAAGGCAGCTGGAATCCGGAATATCTCAGGGAGTGGATGGACTTTAAGGTCTGCATCAACGCGCCGGAACATCAGAGACTCTATAAGGCGGATATGAGGATCATTCCCTCTGATATGGTGTTTTATCTGGTGATTAGCCAGGATGGGGAAGGCGGCGGATCAGGCACTCTGGGTGACGGGGAAATACCGGAATATGGTGTGGAGACGCCGACGCTTGAATTTCAGATCTATCGCCATAAGGAGACATTTTCAGCGGATTACAATGTCAGGCTTGTAAAACATGACGGTGAGACCGGAATGCCGCTCAAGGGAAGCCAGTTCTATCTGTATGAAAGGTTTGAGGACGGAGGAAAGATCTCAAAGACGGACGGCGAGGGAAAACTTGCGGAAAAGAACCTGAGCTTTCGCCCATGGAGCGGCTTTCAGGTGTTTTCGGAAGGAACCACGAACGAAAAGGGGGAGATAACCTACAAAGATACCAGAAAGTATGCATATGAAAAGACATACTGTGACGGACATGCCGCGCCGTCATGGGCAAATATGCCGGAGGACCAGGAAGATGGGGATTCCGGGGATAAGGACGGGAAAAAGAGCGATGCTTATGAGGAGGCCGCGGAACAGACCAGGGATAATAACAGGGCTGCGGCAAAGCAGTGGATGGAGCTGATGGAAGCCTGTGAGGCAGAGGCGGAAGGCGGCTGCCATTTTCACTGGCTCGCGGATGAGAGCGTTTATGATGAGGTGCAGGAGGTACTGGAAAGCGGAGAACCGGATGGGAGAAGCCAGAAAAGTGCTGGAAATGAGCGAAAGCTCCGGGCTGCATCCGAAGACGCATTAGAGGAATCCGGCTGCAAGGCGGACTGTGAGGAGACATACCGGAGGTTTATCGGACTGAGGTTTACCTATACATGGAAGGAGATCCAGGCAAGAAACGGATATATCCTCCATGACCTGCACCTGGATGATATCCCTGTGGAGATGATCACGACGGATTCTTCCCAGGCGGGAGTAAACGCGGAAAAACGATCCGGAAGCAGTCGTGAGATCACGGAAAATATCTGGTATTCGGGAAATGGAGTGACAGGTGGGAGTACTGTTTCGGAGAGAAAAATACCGGTGGTAAAAAGCCACGCGGGAACAATTATGAAGAGAACGGCGTCTAATGCGGAAGCAGATACTAAAGAAGCTGCGGTTAAGGCAACGGCGTCCAATGCAGAAAAGAAGAGTATTTTTGATCGGTTTTACGACTGGTTTATGGGAAGAAGCCGGGATGAAGCTGATGATGGCGAAGAATCCGATGGCTGGGGAGAGTTTGAAGGCGTTGGGGACTTTGAGGATATTCTGGCGGATGCAGAGGAGGATGGAATCCGGCATCTGGATCCCAGGGATTCCGAAAAGTATTCGCACTGTAATGGCGCTGAGGACTGCGGGGATGCCTGGCATGTGTATGACCATCGAACTGAGGGGCGGATCCATATCACGAAAAAAGACAGAGATCTCTTTAGGGGAGAAGCGGATGATTATTCGTCCTACGGGGATACGGAAGGAGACGGAACACTTGAAGGGGCCGTTTATGGCCTTTTTGCGGCGGAAGACATCGTTCATCCTGATGCGGAGGTGACAGGAAACGGAATTCTGACCAATACCGGCGTTGTCTATAAGAAAAATGATCTTGTGGCAACGGCAGCAACAGATCAGGATGGAAATGCGGATTTTCTGTGTTATACGGAAGCACCGGGGGTGGAGTACGATTATACGGCCGGAAAGATCAGAAAAAGGACGGATATCTCCTGGAACGGGCCGGGAAACCTGTATCAGGAGAACATGGAGAAGAACGGAAACTGGTGGATCGGGAGACCGCTGATTCTGGGAAAATATTATATAAAAGAACTTTCCAGAAGTGAGGGATACGAGCTTTCGGTAAACGGAATGGATCAGGAGATCACCAACCGGGGAGCAGGCTTTGAAACTCCAGGATCTGTGACGGACGCAAATGGAACGGCTGTGGTCACGATGCCGGAACTCACAGCGGCAATGGAGGGAGATGATGGAAGTGGAAAAGGATATGATGAACTTCCATTTACGGTCACATCAGCGGGGACAGCAGGGGAAAATGGAGATGGAGGTTATGAGATCTTTGCCTATGGTTTTTCGGAAGGAACGAAATTCTACCGCGTTGATACAGGGGAGGAGCTGGTGACAGGACCTCACGTGACGGGAACAGAAGAGGTGATTGTAAAAGATGGGGCCGGGAGAACCGTATGGAAACGGGCGGAGAGCGA
>OIFE01001240.1_pt1 | contig 12682 bp, 8 predicted proteins | sample 1581921 | NCBI WGS metagenome assembly OIFE01 (sample SAMN04414075, study PRJEB24778) | human gut metagenome | material: faecal | host: Homo sapiens | reverse complement strand
GGGAAAAGGATACATATATAGAATTTTCAATGGCGGGAAGCCTTGAAAATAGGGGGAAGTTAAGAGAGTTAATAGATAAATTCAAGTTTGTAGAATTAAGAAAATCGGAATTTACAGGAGAAGAATATGAAGATCATTTGGATAGATGGTACTTTTGGAATTGGAAAGTCTGCTGTTGCTGCTGCGATTGTTAAGAAAATACCACAGGCACATCTGCTTGAATTCGATGCATTGCAAGAAAAATATAAGCCAACTTCAGATTCTGATCGTTTTGGGAAAAGATATCCAGAAGCTAAAAAATATTTGGTTGATGCTCTCGTTGATGAAATAACAGAAATAATACAAGAAGGAGGTTGCAACTGTTTAGTCATTCCAGTTGCATTGATTAATGATTATTGCAATCAGAAACTTATAGATGGCTTCGCAAATATTGAGAGTCACCATTTTATATTAACGGCCAAGACGGAAATCCTACATCAACGCATAAATAACCAAGAAAATCGAGACATCGATTTGGCAGTAACCTATATGCCAGAGGCAACACAGTATTTAAGTAATCACTATTATGATGCAAGCATAATAGATACGTCTAACATGAGCATTGATAGTGTTGCAAAAGAAATAATTGAAAGCATAACTCGGTAACTTCCTGTTTATAAAACTGATAAAGGAAAGCAGGTGCGTTTTTATGGATAAGATTACAACAATCAAACAAAGTGCTAAGAGTATTCTCACAGGTAATATCGAATCGGCAAAGAATGTAATAAATAAGGAATACCCATTTAAGAAGTTAAAACCGGAGGGAAGAAGCTATACAGATAAGGAAAAGTATGAGCAGTTTGTAAGAGACGGATTTATAGACAGATATACCGGGGAAAAGCTTGTTAATCCGGGATTGTTAAAGGTGTTATCATATTACATGCCGGATGCATTTCCATATCAGAGCCATTGGAAGATGGAAGAATGTCACAGTGCCTACTGGGAGCTGGTCCCAACAATTGACCACATCATTCCTATTGCCATTGGAGGAGAGGATACCCCGTCTAATTATGCGACAACGTCTATGCTTCACAATTCAGTTAAGAGTAACTGGACATTAGAGCAGCTAAACTGGAAACTGTATCCTGCAGGAGACATTAATGAGTATGACGGGCTTACCGATCTTTTCGTGAGACTTACAGAAAACGACCTTGAGCTTTTTGATGATCCATACATAAAACGCTGGTATAAGTTATCTGTGGGAATGAAATAGAGACTGTTCCTAAATGTATATAACAATTGATTGTAAATGAAAGAGATAATAGTATGCATATATATGTAGATGCTGACGCATGCCCTGTGATAGGGATAGTTGAAAGAATAGCTAAGAGTCATAATATTGCCGTAACGCTTTTGTGTGATACTAATCATTATCTTACATCAGACTATTCAGAAGTGGTATATGTGGGTGCCGGAGCTGATGCGGTTGATTTTAAGTTAATAAGCCTTTGTGAAAAAGGAGATTTAGTAGTTACGCAGGATTATGGTGTTGCTGCCATGGCATTAAGTAAGGGTGCATATGCCATTCATCAGTCCGGGAAATGGTATACAAATGAAAATATTGATCTTATGTTAATGGAAAGACATATAAGTAAGAAGGCAAGGCGGGCAAGCAGTAAAAACCACATGAAAGGTCCAAGAAAAAGAAGTGATAAGGATGATTTAAACTTTGAAGCCTCTTTTGAGAGACTAGTGGAAAAGCATCAACACTTGGATACCAGCCGGATGTCTGGAAGAGCTGGCTTTAAATATGTAAGTACTGAAAACATATTTTATGAGGTGGTTGGAAACAGGCAGTTTAGAATGTATGAGTATGTGATAGAGTAGAAAGTATTAGAAATACGCATATAATGTGCATTATCTGTCTTATAGGAAGCTATAATGAAAAAATCATAGTAAAGAAGGAACGATTGTGAATATAAGATATGCAACAATGGCTGATTTAGACGATATTGCATCGGTTGAATCCGAGTGTTTTCCTGTTTTAGAGGCAGCAACTAAAGAAGAATTTGAGCAGAGAATAAAATATTATGGAAATCATTTCTGGCTTATGTTTGATGATGATAAACTCATTGCGTTTGTAGATGGTTTTGTTACGGATGAGGCCAATCTTACAGATGAGATGTATGAAAATGCATCAATGCATGACGAGAATGGTGCATGGCAGATGATTTTTGGTGTAAATACTATTCCTGAATATCGCAGATGCGGATATGCGAAAGAGCTGATTAAGAAGGCCATCTTAGATGCCAGAAAACAGAACCGGAAAGGGCTTGTATTAACATGTAAAGAAAGCCTTGTTCCATATTATTCCAAGTTTGGATTCGTTGATGAGGGGATAACAGATAAATCCACTCATGGAAATGTTCTGTGGCACCAGATGAGATTGAATTTTAAATTAAGAAATAATGGAATAAATTCTTCAGATAACAAAAATGTGACCGCAAACAAGAAATTTGCAGCCGACAGAATACTATCATATTTTAAAGAAGAGTGGAAGGTACTGCTTATAATAACTGTGTCAGGTTTTATATACAATCTTGGACTTTTGTTTGGACCATGGTTTGAAGGAAAAATGGCAGGCTGTCTTATAGATATATTGTCAAAGAATGCTGTATACAAGGATATGCTTATACTTGTTATTGCATATGTGATTTCAATTGGAGTAGTTCAGGTATCAAGATATATAAAACGTTTTTATGTTCGTAGATTCGCCAATAATGTTAATAGAAGAATGAAGAAAATATTATATGGAACACTTGTATTAAAGAGCAGGACAGAGCTTGAAGGTGAAGGTATGGGCGATATTATGACAAAGGCCATACTTGATATAGATGATTGTGCTGAAGGCATGAGAAAGTTTACAACAGAAATATTTGATACAGGCGTAGCGCTGGCTGCATATGCAGGAATGTTGCTTGTATATGATGTAAGGCTGGCATTTATTGCAATGATATTTCCACCTATATCTTATATCATTGCTGAAAAGATGAAAGTAATAGTCCAGAAAACAGGTTCTGCGTATAAAAAACAATCTGGTATCCTTAGTAATGCAACACTCGACAGAGCCTCCAATGCTATAACATACAGAGTTTATGGCAGGGAAGTTAACAGAAAAAATGCGTACGAAGATAATCTGGCTGAGTATGAGAAATCAGCTATTTATGCTAATATATGGAATTCTTCTCTTACACCATTATATAGAATAATATCAATGATGGGCATTTTATTTATATTATATTTTGGCAGCAGAAATGTACTTGGAACAGGATGGAGAACCTGGGATATTGCAGCATTTACAACATTCCTGGCCTGCTTTATAAAGTTATCTGATAAGTCCTCGAAGGCGGCGAAGCTGTTTAATGCAGTTCATAAGGCACAGGTTTCATGGAAACGTATTAAGCCGCTTATGGTTATTCAGGCTAAGGATACAGATTGTAAAAATCAGACATCAGGAAGGCTTGAGGTACAAAACTTAAGCTTTACATATCCAGATGGAAAAAATGTATATAATGATATTTCCTTTACTGCAGAGCCTGGACAGATCATAGGTGTTACAGGTCCGGTTGCTAGTGGTAAGTCAACCTTTGGAAGGACATTTCTGTGTGAATATCCATATGAGGGAAGTATCATGTATAACGGATGTGAACTAAGAAACGCTGCGGATAATGTAAGGTCGGGAATAATAAGCTATCTTGGACATGATCCTGAATTATTTAACGATTCTGTAAGGAATAATGTGTTGTTAGGTGATGATTATGATGTTTTTGAATACCTCAGGGTAGTATGCATGGATAAAGAGGTTGAGGCTATGGAGCAGGGAGCAGATACCATTATTGGAAGTGAGGGAATCAGACTGTCGGGTGGACAGGCACAAAGAATAGCACTTGCAAGAACGCTTTGCCATAAGAAGCTGGTGCTTGTGCTTGATGATCCATTTTCAGCACTCGATAGGAATACAGAGGAACAGATATATAAGAAGCTTAAAGATATGGCATCAGATAATATCGTTATTCTTATATCTCATCGTCTCTATATGTTTCCGAAGATGGATAAGGTTATATGGATGGATGCCGGTATGGTAAATGTTGGAACACATAAAGAACTTATGTTGGAATGTCCTGGCTATAGAAAAATGTATGAAACGGTAAGTGTTGAAGAATGCAGAGCTGTAGAAACAGAGAATGAAGGGCTGGCTGCAGCTAAGGTAGTGGAAAACAGCAGAAGGGTAGTGGATAAGTATGAGTAAACATAATAGTAATGTTGATAATGGCGGCAAAGTACTTAGTGTAGGCTCAATAATATTGCACACTACAATAAAGAAAAAGTGGCTTTCACTTGGTATTATAACAGCAGTATGTGGTGCAGTTATAACTGCACTTTATCCACCGCTTGTACTTGGAAGAATAGTAGATACATTGGCAGCAGGATGTCAGGTTCCTTTATATCTTATATTTCTTTATATGGTATTTACTGTGATCACAGGTCTTATGGAGGCTGCAAGGGAAGGGCTTCTTACTGTATTTGGCCAAAAGATAACGCATGCTCTGCGTAGTGGTCTTATGGAGCATTTTACCAGACTGACAGCAGATTCATTAAACCGTCAGGAGCCGGGAGCTGTAGTGTCAAGATTCGTTGGTGATGTTGATACTGTAGAGAATCTGTTTACCTCAGGTATAGTCAGTATGTTTGCGGATACATGTAAGATAATAAGTATTCTTGCAGTTATATGGTTCAGAAATAAAGGGCTTGCAATATTATTGCTTATATTACTGCCATTTATATTCTGGTTTACCCGATATGTGCAGAGGAATATGCTTGAAGCCCAGCTGCGAAACCGGCGTGCAGTAAGCAAGGCTTCGGGACATGTACCGGAAACACTACATAACATCCGTACAATACATAATCTTGGCAAGGAAAAGTATATGGAGAAAAAATATGATGAATATATAGGTGACAGCTATAAGGCTATGGAAAAGACCAACTTTTACGATGCCATATATTCACCGGTTATTCTTATACTAAATGCAATTGTAGTAGCGGTAGTTATGTTGTTTTCAGCATCGGGCAATGCAAAGGCTCTTACACTTTTTGGCATGTCGGCAGGCACGGCGGTAGCTGTTATTAACTACATATCACAGATATTTGCACCAGTTGAGAGCCTTGGTATGGAAATCCAGACTATACAGTCAGCAATTGCCGGTGTAAGAAGAATAAATGAATTCTTTGCACTCCCGGCATTTGAAGATGTTAAAGCAGATATTAAGGCAGATTTTAATGTTGATATTAAAGCAGATATTATGGCGGATTTTAATGCTGATATAAGTGCAGATATTAATGCTGCGTTAGAAACACAGACAGCTAGCATCAATAATAGTGAAGAATTAAAAGCTAGAAAAGCCTGCACACCATATGTCAAGTTTAATAATGTAACTTTCGGATATGAAGCTGACCATATTATAATTAAAGATAAGAGCTTCAATGTTGATATGGGTGAACAGGTTACACTGCAGGGAAGGACAGGTGCGGGAAAGAGCACAATATTCAAGCTGCTTTTAGGCTTATACAGGCCTTTAAAGGGACAGATACTAATTGATGGAATTGATTCTAGTAATATACCTGATAATATGAAAAGAAGAATATTTGGTTATGTTGAACAGACATTTCATATGGTGCCAGGAACAGTTAAAGACCAGATTACATTATATGATGAAGCTATATCTATGGATGAGGTTGTGAATGCAGCCAGGCTTGCAGGACTTCACGATACAATTATGAGCTTTGATAAGGGATATGATACACCCTGCACACAGGAAATATTCTCGCAGGGACAATGGCAGTTATTGTCTATTGCAAGGGCAACTGCTGCTAATCCACAGCTTCTGCTTTTAGATGAGATAACTGCTAATCTTGATGCTGATACAGAAAGAGAAGTACTAAAGGCATTAAAAAATGTATCTGAAAACAGGACTGTTATATCAATCTCACACAGGGTTACAGCTAGAACAGGAAGAGTTATAAGCTGTTAGAACAGCGTTGAGTCTGTGACATAGCAAAAAGGGGCTTTAACAGAAAAGATTATTAGAAACTGAAATTTTAGAAATTGAAATTTCCAGATGAATATGTATAATAGAGGAAAATATTATGTAAAACAGTATGATAATATGCAGTATAATATAATACGCAGGACAGGTAATAGAAATGAAAAAAATAGACTTTGAGAACGGAACAATTACAGATAATATTTTAAGTGCATCAATCCCTATGCTTGTAGCACAGTTATTGAATCTTTTGTATAACGTAGTAGACAGGATATATATTGCACGTATACCACATATCGGTACAACAGCTATAGGTGCAGTTGGAATATGCTTCCCGGTAATTGTTATTATTACAGCATTTGCTAACTTGTTTGGAAGCGGTGGAACACCTCTGTTTTCGATATACAGGGGAAGAAAGAAAAATAAAGAAGCTGCACTTATTATGGATACATCATTTTCAATGCTCTGTGCAGGTGCATTTATATTGATGTCATGCGGTATGCTGTTTTCAAAATCAATTCTCATGTTGTTTGGCGCATCAGATAGTACAATAGTTTATGCATATCCATATATGATGATTTATCTTATAGGAACAATACCATCTATGCTTGCCTTAGGACTAAATCCATATATTAATGCACAGGGATATTCTACAACTGGTATGATATCAGTTGCAATAGGAGCAGTTCTTAATTTTATACTGGATCCACTATTTATATTTGTTTTTGGCTTAGGCGTAAAGGGAGCAGCAGTAGCAACAGTTATTTCACAATGCTTTTCAGCGATGTTTACAATATATTTCCTGACACATAAATCCGAATTAAAGATGAGATTTTTAAAGAAAAATGAGCTTGCAGAGTGTGCGGGTTATGCCAAGAATATTATCAGTCTTGGCACAGCAGGATTTATAATGCAGGTTACTAACAGTCTTGTTACAATATGCTGCAATAATGTATTGGCAGTAACAGGAGGAGATATTTACATATCAGTAATGACAATAGTATCTAGTGTAAGGCAGCTTGTGGATACTCCGATTCATGCTATTAATGAAGGCTCTTCGCCAGTTATCAGTTATAATTATGGCGCAGGAAAGCCCACACGTATCAGAAAAGCAATAGCGGTTCTTAGTATTATGACACTGGCTTATACGGCTGTTATGTGGAGCATTATTATATTTGTACCTGAAGCATTAATAAGCATATTCAGTTCAGACAGCAGCCTGCTTAGTGATGCTATTGTTGCATTAAAGCAGTATTTTGCAGCATTTATATTTATGGATCTGCAATATATCGGACAGACAGTATTTAAGTCACTTAACAAAAAGAAGCACGCCATATTCTTTTCATTATTAAGAAAAGTCATTATAGTCGTGCCTCTTACATATATTATGCCATATACATTTAATATGGGGACAGCAGGAGTATTTCTGGCTGAGCCAGTATCCAATGTAATAGGAGGAAGTATCTGCTTTATTACAATGCTATGTACAGTACTTCCGGAGCTTAAGAGAATGGCTGAAGTATAAAACTACTGTATCCAGGCAGTTCCATTCCGTTATTAAGCTTAATTTCGCTGCCACTTATAAGGTCAGTGCATGTATCAGTTCCGATATTAAACGAAGCAAAGTAAGGCTGCTCGGATGCATTTATGGCAACAAGAACACGTTCATCATTATACTGACGTAGGAAGATGCACTGCTCATTGGTGAGCACGATAGATGAGAAGCTTCCGTAATTCAGTGCATTTGACGACTTCTTCGCGACAGCCAGCTTTGATATAAATGTTGTGAGGTCATTCCATACAGGTGCATCAAAGGAAACACGCAGAGCAGGATCACCATCCTCTTTTCTTCCTGTTGCACCCCATTCACTGCCATAGTATACACAAGGAATACCAGGCATTCCGAATGCAAGGGTGTATATGAGAGGAAGGTGGTTAACGTTATTAAGAATACTGGCAACTCTTGTTACATCATGATTGTCAACAAAGGAGAGCAGATGCTTTCCCTTATAAAGAGTCCAGTTTTCTGGTCCGAACTGTCGTAATAATGAATGGTTTATTTCAAACATATTCATGCAGTTAAAGCTTGAATAAAGACCTTTGTAACATTCGTAATTGGTTACAGAATGTAACATTTCATCATTCATAATCTGGTTATAGTCACCATGAAGAGTTTCACCAAGAAGAAAGAAATCAGGCTTTAGCGAATCGCAGAAGGAGCGGAGTCTTCTTAAAAAGTCATGATTCAGGCAGTAAGCTACATCAAGTCTTAAGCCATCTATATCAAATTCATTTACCCATCCTTTTATGGCTGAAAAAATATGCTGTATAACATCCTCATTATATAGATTGAGCTTTACGAGGTCATAGCAGCCCTCCCAGCCTTCATACCACAGACCATCATTATAGTTTGAGTTGCCATTAAAGTCTATTCTTGCAAACCAGTTAACATAAGCAGAATTCTCACGGTTTTTAAGAACGTCCTGAAAAGCCCAGAAGCCACGGCCTACGTGGTTAAATACACCATCAAGAACAACCTTGATTCCTTCCTTGTGCAGATTAGAGCATACGTTGGCAAAATCTTCATTGGTTCCAAGTCTTTTATCTATTGTTGTATAGTCACGGGTATTATATCCGTGCGTATCAGATTCAAATACAGGTGAGAAATATATTGCATTGGCACCCAGCTTTTTAATATGGGGAATCCAGTCATTGACCTTAAGGATACGATGTGTAAGGACACCATCATTATCATAAGGCGCACCGCACAATCCCAGAGGATATATCTGATAAAAAACACTTTCATAAGCCCACATATTTGTATACCTCCTAGTATTTTATTTTATAATTATAACATGCTTATGTAACGGCATGTAGTAGAAAAAATATAGATAACTTTATGAAAATGTTATAAAATAGTAATATTTTTATAACCAAAGTGTATTGTAATAAAAGTATACATTGTTTTATAATAAAATTTAATTATGATAATAAAATGAACAGGAGATAGATAATGCTTCAGATTCAACACATCCGTAAGGAATATAGAACAGGAAAGTTAGTACAGAAAGCACTTGATGATGTGTCGCTGAATCTAAGGGATAGTGAATTCGTTGCAGTGTTAGGTCCAAGTGGTTCAGGAAAAACCACGCTTCTTAATATTATAGGCGGCCTTGACAGATACGACAGTGGGGATCTTATCATCAATGGAATATCAACTAAAAAATATAAAGACAGAGACTGGGATTCATATCGTAATCATACGATAGGTTTTGTGTTCCAGAGCTATAATCTTATACCTCATCAGACGGTTCTTTCTAATGTTGAGCTTGCACTTACAATATCAGGCATATCAAGGACTGAAAGAAGAAAACGTGCTAAAGAGGCGCTAGAAAAGGTAGGACTTGGAGAGCAGATACATAAAAAGCCAAGCCAGATGTCAGGTGGACAGATGCAAAGAGTTGCCATAGCCAGAGCACTTGTTAATAATCCAGATATTCTTCTTGCAGATGAACCTACAGGAGCACTTGACAGTGAAACAAGCGTACAGGTTATGGAGCTTTTAAAAGAGGTATCAAAGGACAGACTTGTAGTTATGGTAACTCATAACCCTGAGCTGGCTTATGAATATGCTACAAGAATAGTAGAAGTTAAAGATGGAAAGATATTATCGGATTCTGATCCGTTAGAGATAGATGAAAATATTATAGAAAAACCGGTGCACAAGAATATGGGAAAGTCGTCAATGTCGTTTCTTACAGCACTTTCATTAAGCTTTCAGAATCTTAAGACTAAAAAGGCAAGGACTCTTCTTACATCGTTTGCAGGTTCTATAGGAATTATAGGTATAGCACTTATTCTTTCAATATCTAATGGTGTCAGTGGATATATAAGTGCGATGGAAGAGGATACTTTGTCAGAATATCCGTTACAGATACAAAGTACGGGCTTTGATCTTACAGCGATGATGGTCGGTATGTCAGCATCAGGTGACAACAAAAAGGAGAACGATATCGGTGTTACACCTGTTGTTTCTGATATGTTCTCTAAGATGAGTACCAACGATCTGGCATCGCTTAAAACATATATAGAAGGCAATCCGGAAAATATTGAAGATTATGTGCATGCCATAGAATACAAATATATAGTAACTCCTCAGATATACAGGGAGGATAATACAGGATATAGGCAGATAAATCCTGACAAGTCATATGAGATGATGGGAATGTCTTCATCATATGAGAATTCCATGACATCTGGCATGTCTACAAATGTGTTTTATGAGCTGCCCTCAAACAGCAGTTTATATGAAGAACAATATGAAGTAAAAGCAGGACATTGGCCACAGAATTATAACGAATGTGTTCTTGTGCTTTCCTCAAGCGGTAACATAAGTGACAGGCTTGAGTACACACTAGGTCTGCGGGATAATGCTGAATATGAGAATATGATATCTGCATTTATGTCAGAAAAAGAGATAGATATTCCTGAGAATAACGACAGCTTTTCATATGATGATTTTATTGGCATGACCTTTAAAGTGGTGAATAGTGCTGATTATTATCAGTATGATACAGAGTATGACATATGGAAGGATAAAACTGGTAATGAAGAATATATGAAGGAGCTGATAAGCAAAGGCAGTGATCTGAAAATATCAGGTATAGTTAAGCAGGTTGAGGGAACCACAGCAGCAATGCTTACACCGGGTATAGCATATACATCCGGGCTTACAAGACAGCTTATACAATATTCTGCAGCTAGTGATGTAGTAAAGGCACAGAGGGAAAAGAAGGATACCAACATATTTACTGGTGAAAAGTTTGGTATAAGTAGTGACAGTAAAAGTAAATTTAACATGGAATCACTTTTTCAGATAGATACAGATGCAATAAGTAATGCATTTAAGGTGGATGATAGTATATATGATATGAGTATGCCAGATTTTGCTGCATTGATCAATCCAGATGATATATCAGCGGCATTTGATCCATCTATGTTTGATTCTATGGATTCATCAGTGTTTAACCCTGATAGTTTTGGAGATATATCTTCTGCTTTCAGGGAAAATGGTATGGACTTTGATATAGGCAGTATAGATGCAGATACAGTAAAGAAGCTGGTATCAGACAGTCTTACAGATGAAGTTAAAGCATCTATATCTGAAGTATTATATGGTTTCAAGGAATATATGTCATCTGATGAAGTATCAGCCCAGTTAAGTAAGGATATCAGACAGCTTATTACTGATTCAATGCATGTAAATATATCACAGGACAGAGTGCTTAAGGAGGTAAACAAGCTTGAAGCCAGATATCTTGAATATATTAAAAAGAATGGTATTGAGGATACAACAGCAGAAAGTGTATTTAAGTTCCTGCTTACAGATGAGGCAAGAAAACAGATATCAGATTCGGCAAAAGAACTTATGAATGATGCTGTGACATTTGATATATCAAAAGAACAGCTCTGGAGTATATTTAAAAAGGATGTAGTAGATGGATACGCAGAATATGCCAAGCAGAATGGATATCAGAACATAGATGGTATTCTTGATAAAGTCATAAACAATATGCTCAACAGTCTGCAGGAACAGTTTACTGCCAATATACAGAATGCCATGAACAAGATGATGGAAAGTATCATGGGGAATATGCAGCAGGCTATGGAGGCAGTCATGACACAGATGATGTCCTCTATGACAGATGCCATGATGAATGCCATGCAGCTTATGGGAAATAATATGGCAGCTGCACTAGGTTCAATGGGCATGGGAACAGATACAGATGACTATAATTTTAGCAGCGCATTTGGTATAGATACAGACAGCTTCGCAGATGCGATAAAGATGAATATGAACGAAAGTGACCTTTCAGACCTTATGAAGTCACTTATGTCTGATACTGATGTTGCCTCATATGACAATAATATGAAAAAGCTTGGCTATGCAGATTTGTCAGTACCAGGTGAAATAGATATATATCCTAAGGATTTTGAAAGTAAGGATAAGATAGTAAATATACTTGATAACTATAATACAAGCATGAAAAAGCAGGGTAAGGATGAACAGGTTATAAGCTACGCAGATGTGGTAGGAACACTTATGTCCTCTGTCACTACCATAGTAAATGTTATAAGCTATGTGTTGATTGCATTCGTGGCTATATCTTTAATAGTATCTTCTATTATGATAGGTGTTATCACATATATAAGTGTACTTGAAAGACGTAAGGAGATAGGAATATTAAGGGCAATAGGTGCTTCCAAGAAGAATGTATCGGCTGTATTTAATGCAGAAACATGTATAATCGGACTATGCTCAGGACTTATGGGTATAGGTATAACATTACTTTTTATGCTTCCTATAAATGCTGTTATTCATGCACTTTCAGGGGTGAACAACATCAATGCAGTACTTCCTGTAATTCCAGCGATAGTGCTTATACTGCTTAGTGTATTTCTTACATTTACCGGTGGATTGATTCCTTCTAAAAAGGCATCAAAGAGTGATCCGGTGACAGCACTGAGGAATGAGTAGAATAATTAAATTGTTGTTTAACACACATTCTTAACGTACGGACGACAGCATATATGAGAAAAGC
>OIFE01001235.1_pt1 | contig 12762 bp, 7 predicted proteins | sample 1581921 | NCBI WGS metagenome assembly OIFE01 (sample SAMN04414075, study PRJEB24778) | human gut metagenome | material: faecal | host: Homo sapiens | reverse complement strand
TTCCAGCGCCGGGGCGGCGCGGGTGTATTCGTCGAGGCCGGCCAGCAGCTCGTCCACGCCCTGTAAGCCGCCGGCATTCTCCCTCTGCAGGGCCACGCCAAACCAGCAGGGAAAGACGTGCCGCCGGGCGACGGCGGGGATGATGTCCTCCGCCGCCAGGCTGCCCGCGTCCAGCATCTTTTCCATCAGGCGCTCGTCGCAGAGGGCCAGTGCCTCGTCCCGTTCGGCCTGCTCTGCGCCGAAATCCACGAATCCGTCGCCCAGACGGTGGGAAAGCTGGCTCAGCAGCGCCTCTTTGCCCGGGCCGGGCAGGTCCATTTTATTGATGAACACGAAGGTCGGGATATGATACCGCCGCAGCAGACGCCAGAGCGTCTCGGTATGGCTCTGGACGCCGTCGGTGCCGCTGATGACCAGCACTGCGTAGTCGAGCACCTGCAACGTGCGCTCCGTCTCGGTGGAAAAGTCCACATGGCCGGGGGTGTCCAGCAGGGTGATATTCGTACTTCCCGTTTTCAGCAGGGCCTGCTTGGAAAAGATGGTGATGCCACGCGCCTTTTCCAGCGTGTCGGTGTCGAGGAAGGCATCTTTGTTATCCACCCGGCCCAGCTTGCGGATGCTGCCCGCGCGATAGAGCATCGCCTCGGAGAGGGTGGTCTTGCCGGAGTCTACATGGGCAAGGATGCCCACCACCAGCTGTTTTTCGCTTTTTTCTGCCATGTCCGCTGCCCTCACACTGCGCCTGCGATGAGTCCGATGATGAGCAGCGCCCCGCCCAGGATGAGATTCGAGAGCATACTGCAATAGGTGCGCTCTTCCGGTTCCAGCTCCTCGAAGGAGACGATGCGCTCATCGGCAAAGTCCACGATGGACTTGGTGGAGTGGAACTTCTTCTTTTTGCCCATATCCTTAAACTCTTCGCCCAGATGATGGATGGTCACACCGTCCAGACGGAGGTAGTTCACCCACGCCCACGCCAGCAGCACGACGCCCAGCAGCAGGGCCGGGGCCTGCCACATGGTAAACGTGCCGTCGCTGACGTAGCGGTCCCACAGCAGCATCAGCACAGCCACCACTGACACCCGGGTGACGGATTTATACAAAATGGGGCGGAACATATATTTTTGATACATCGAAACCAGCTTTTTCATCCAAGGACGCTCCTTTTATAGAAGTAACATTCTTTTTTATTGTAGCATGATTTTGTGAAAAAAGATAGCCGCTTTGCGTTTTCCAACTTTCGTTGTATCCATTTGTCATCTTGTAAAGGTATGACTTCTTTCCATCCTTTACCGTTTTTTTGCCGTCATTTTTCAGAAAAAAGCATCCGTTACCATTTTGTTTCTATTTCAGCGCTGTATGTCATTGACTTCTTTTGCCCACAATGTTAGAATACGAAAGGTGCAGTCCCGGGCGCTTTGTGCGTTTTTGGCGCCCGGAGCGCGCCGTTTTTTGCATTTAGGATAGGAAAAAAGGAAAATAATATCTCGGAGGAGCGTATCTCAATGAACATCGATTTTGAGTCCCGCAACATCACCCGCCGCAGCTTCCTGAAGGGTGCCGGCGTCGTGGGTGCCGCCGGCCTGCTGTCCGCCTGCGGCGGCAGCAAGTCCAACAACTCCGGCAGCACGGCTGCTTCCGGCGCGGAAGCCCCCAACTCTACCGGTGCCACCCCCCTCAAGGAGTACATCTCCTGGGAGTCTGCCAACCGCGAGATCGAGAGCTGGAACCTGCTGTACAGCCAGACCCTCAGCGACGCCAACGTCGTCACCAACCTGTGGGACGGCCTGATGAGCTTCGACTGCTACGGCAAGCTGGTGCCCGCCATCGCCACCAGCTGGGAGGCCAACGAGGACTCCACCGTCTGGACCTTCCACCTGCGCGACGATGTGGACTGGGTGGACTGCAACGGCGAGGTGAAGGAGCACATCACCGCCACCGATTTTCTGGTCGGTCTGGAGTGGGTGCTGAACGCCTCCAAGAACGAGGCCAACAACACCTCCATGCCCACCCTGTACATCGTGGGCGCTGAGGAGTACTACGAGAAGACCAAGGATATGGGCGCTGCCGCCGCCGACCTGCACTATCAGGATATGCTGGACGCAGGCGTGGGCATCGAGGCTCCCGACGACTACACTCTGGTGTTCACCTGCAAGAACTCCTGCCCCTACTTTGATACCGTGGCCTCCTACACCAGCTTCTACCCCGCCTCTCAGGCGCTGATCGACGAGCTGGGCATCGAGACCTTCCGTGGCTGCGACAACACCAACATGTGGTACTGCGGCCCCTATATCGTCGAGGAGTATATCCAGGGCAACACCAAGAGCTATATCCCCAACCCCCACTACTACAATGCTGCCAACGTCAGCCGCTTCGAGCGTATGACCGTGACCATGATCTCCGATCAGGCCATCGCATTCCAGCTCTACCAGAACCGCGAGCTGGACGAGATCGACCTGAACGAGAGCACCATCACCACCATCACCTCCGACCCCAACAACGAGTACAACAGCCAGCTCTGTGAGAAGCGCGCCCGCCCCTCTGCCTACGCCATGCACTTCAACTACCAGAAGAACAACGCCGACGGCACCCCCGATGTGAACTGGAACAAGGCCATCGCCAACACTGCTTTCCGTCAGTGCTTCTACCGCGGCCTGGACCTGAAGGCATGGTTCTCCCGCTACAACAAGATCAACCCCCTGAAGTGCGAGAACGACTACTACACCATGAAGGGTCTGTGCTACAACACGCAGGGCGCTGAGTACACCACTCTGGTTGCCAAGGAGATGGGCTTCGACGCTGAGAAGTACGACGGCGAGACCATGATCCGCCTGCGTGCCAACGGCGGCGACATCTCCGCCCTGAAGAAGCAGGCCATGGAGGAGCTGAGCGCCATCGGCGTCACCTTCCCCGTCAAGGCTACCTACTTCATCATCGCCAGCAGCACCTCTGCACTGGACAACGCCACCATCCTCAAGCAGTGCTTCTCCGACAGCTTCGGCGATGACTTCATCAAGCTGGACATCCAGACCTACGTTTCCAGCCTGACCCAGGAGGTCCGCACTCCTCAGCTCCAGAGCTTTGTCATCAACGGCTGGAGCGCCGACTTCGGCGACCCCGTCAACTTCCTCGGTCAAGAGACCCTCCACGACGACAATGCTTTCTACTCACACTACTACTCCAACATCGCCCGGGTGGCTGAGGCTCCTGCCGACTACCAGAAGGATCTGATGGATGCTTTCGAGCAGTACACCGATCTGGTCAATGCCGCCAACGCCATCGTCAACGACACCGACGCCCGCTACGAGGCCTTCGCCAAGGCTGAGGCCTATATGCTGGAGAACGTGCTGGTCAGCCCCACCTACTACGACATCGCATGGTCTCTGACCCACGCCAACGAGTACAGCAAGATCAACGCCATGTACGGCGGCTGCAACTACAAGGCTGTCAACTGGGAGACTTCCGAGGAAGCCTATACCACCGTCCAGTACGAGCAGTTTGCCAAGGCTTTCGACGCTGCTATTCAGGGCTAAGCAGACACAAAAGTCATTCCATTTCAGTCGGCACATGAAATCTTTTCATTTTTATGTGTTTGCTGAATCAATAAGATTCAATCTGTACCAGAGTGTTTTTTCTTGACTTCCCGCCTGTGGGATGATAGAATATTTGCAATCGATACGGGTTCTGCAATGGCGCAGAAACAGATCAATAAAATCTGTCTCTGCGCCCTTTTTGTACCCTTTTTCAGGTAAAGTAGTATGGACAGGATAGGGATTTGGGAAATGCAGAGCCGTACCAGTCATTACAGGAGGGAAAGAATATGTACCACGATTTTGAGTCTCACACCATCACCCGCCGCAGCTTCCTCAAGGGTGCCGGCGCTGTTGGCGCAGCTGGTCTGCTGGCTGCCTGCGGCGGCTCTTCTTCCAGCACCGCAGCCAGCGCTTCGTCGGCTTCTTCCGGTGCAGCTGCTTCCGGCAAGGGCCTGAGCGAGCTGTTTACTTACGAGACTTCTGGCCGTGAGATCGAGAGCTGGAATATGCTCTACAGCCAGCAGGCCATCGACTTCAACGTGACGACCAACATCATCGATGGTCTTGTCAGCTTCGACAACTACGGCAAGCCGGTGCCGGCTCTGGCTAAGAGCTGGGAGCACAACGAGGACTCCACTGTCTGGACTTTCCACCTCCGTGACGATGTGGACTGGGTGGACATGAACGGCGAGGTGCAGGACCACCTGACCAGCAAAGACTTCCTCGTAGGCTTCGAGTGGGTGCTGAACGCAAAGAAGAATCAGGCCGCCAACACCTCCATGCCCTCCACCACCGTCGTGGGCGCAGCCGATTACTACGACAAGACCTATGCGATGGACGACGCAGCCGCCGCGGCCCTGACCTACGACGATATGCTGGCCGCAGGCGTCGGCATCGATGCACCGGATGATTACACCGTCGTCTACACCTGCATAAATCCCTGCCCCTACTTCGACACCGTGGCTTCCTACGTCTGCTGCTATCCGGCACCCCCGGCTCTGGTGGAAAAGCTGGGCGTCGAGGGCTTCCGCGGCGTGGACTACACCCAGCAGTGGTGCTGCGGCCCCTACCTCATCGAGGAATTCGTCTCCGACAACTCCAAGCGGTTCATCCCGAACCCTCATTATTATGCAGCTGACGAGTGCAGCCGCTTCGAGCGCGTGTCCCTGAGCATGATCACCGACCTGACCGTCGGCTACCAGCTGTATCAGAACCGTGAGCTGGACGAGCTGGAGCTGAGCGAGAGCACCCTGACCACCATCACCTCCGACACTTCCAACGCCTACAACGACCAGCTCTGTGAGAAGCGCCCCACCAAGTACGCCTACGACTTCCATTTCAACTTCTACTGCCTCAACACCGACGGCACCCCCAACGAGAACTGGAACAAGGCCGTGGCCAACCGGGCATTCCGCCGCTGCTTCCAGGAGGGCCTGAACCTCATTCCCTACTATGCACGCTTCAACAAGATCAACCCCCTCAAGTGTGAGAACAACTACTACACCATGAAGGGCGTCTGCTACAACTCCAAAGGCACCGATTATGTTGATCTGGTGGCCAAGGAGCTGGGCATCGACGGCGAGAAGTATGACGGCGAGACCATGGTCCATCTGCGCAAGTCCACTGCCGACTCCATCGCCGCCCTCAAGAAGCAGGCCATGGATGAGCTGACCGCCATCGGCGTCACCTTCCCGGTCAAGGCTCCCTTCTTCTTCGTGGCCGGCAACACCGTGGCTCAGGACAACGCCACTGTTCTGAAGCAGTGCTTCACCGACAGCTTCGGCGACGACTTCATCCAGCTGGACCTCGGCACCTACGTTTCCAGCCTTGCAAAGGAAGTCCGCATCCCCAAGCTCCACGGCTTCGTCATCAACGGCTGGGGCGCAGACTTCGGCGACCCCGTCAACTTTGTGGGTCAGGAGATCCTGCACGACTCCAACGCCTACTACGCCGTCAACTACTCCAACATCCAGCTGGTGGCGGAGGATCCCGCCGATTACCAGAAGGAGCTGGTAGACGAGTTCGAACAGTTCACCGACCTGGTCAACGCAGCCAACGCCATCGTGGACGACACCGACGCCCGCTATGAGGCTTTCGCAAAGGCCGAGGCCTACATGATCAACAACTCGCTGGCTGTCCCCTGCTACTACGATGTCCGCTGGTGCCTGACCCACGTCAACGAGTACACCAAGATCAACGCCATGTTCGGCCCCTGCAACTTCAAGTACGTCAACTGGGAGACCAGCGAGGACGCCTACACCACCGCTCAGTACGAGGAGTTTGCCAAGGCTTTCGACGCCGCAAAATCTTAACTTTTTCTTAACTCTTTTCCGCCGGGAGTTCCTGCTTCCGGCCCGCATCCCACACACGGGAGCTGTTCTTAACTCAAGAACAGCTCCCGTTGTTTTGTTTTTGGGCCTGTTTATCTTATTTTCGTCACTCTTCATCACAGTAAAGTAAATTTATTTCATCTCTATGCAGGGTACGGCTTTCTTTTAGAAGAAAAAGCGATTTCCATTCCATTGACAACCATTTATTTCGATGGTACAATATATGTCGTGTTAAGGATTTTACGGGAGGAGCACAGACACAGACAGAGGGGTCTGTTTCTGCGCTCTTTTGTATTCTCTGGTAATACAGAGGGGCAGATAATCTCGTAGGAGTGGGAAATCAGCAGGGCAAGGTACCCTGCGCCATAGAGCCGAGACACGAAAGAATAATTGGGAGGAAAACACAATGAACGCAAATTTTGAGTCTCATTCCATCAGCCGCCGCAGCTTCCTCAAGGCTTCCGGCGTCGTGGGCGCTGCAAGCATCCTGGCCGCTTGCGGTGGTTCTTCCAGCAGCACTGCTGCCAGCACCTCCGGTGCTGCCTCCGGCGCAGCTGCACCCGCAGCCGACGCCATCACCGATTACGTCTCCTTCGAGACTGCCAACCGTGAGCTGGAGACCTGGAACTTCCTGTACAGCCAGTCCGCTTCCGACCTGAACGTCACCACCAACTGCTGGGACGGCCTGCTGAGCTTCGACTGCTACGGCAAGGCAGCCCCCGCCATCGCATCCAGCTGGGAGCACAACGAGGACTCCACCGTCTGGACCTTCCACCTGCGCGACGATGTCGATTGGTGCGACGTCAACGGCGAGGTCAAGTCTCACCTGACCTCCAAGGACTTCCTCGTGGGTCTTGAGTGGGTCCTGAACGCGCTCAAGAACGAGGCCTTCAACACCTCCATGCCCTCTGAGACCGTCGTGGGCGCTGCTGAGTACTACGACCTGACCAAGGACAAGGGCGACGCTGCTGCTGACATGACCTACGAGGATATGCTGGCTGCCGGTGTCGGCGTCGAGGCACCGGACGACTACACTCTGGTCTTCACCTGCAAGAACCCCTGCCCCTACTTCGACACTGTCGCTGCTTACAACAGCTTCTACCCCGCCTCTGAGGACCTCATCAACGAGCTGGGCATCGATGGCTTCCGCTCCTGCGATTACTCCACCATGTGGTACAATGGTCCGTACCTCATCGAGGAGTACATCCAGCAGAACACCAAGAGCTTCATCCCCAACCCCAACTACTACGCTGCAAACGACTGCACCCGTTTCGAGCATCATACCATCACCATGATCCCCGACCTGTCCATGGGCCTGCAGCTGTACGAGAACGGCGAGGTCGATAACATCGACCTGACCGAGTCCAACCTGACCACCATCACCTCCGACCCCAACAACAAGCACAACAAGTTCCTGTGCGAGAAGCGCCCCACCAAGTTCAGCTTCCAGATGCACCTGAACTTCCAGCGCAAGGATGAGAACGGCAATCTGGACGAGAACTGGAACAAGGCTGTTGCAAACCGCGCATTCCGTCAGTGCTTCTACAAGGGCATCAACTTCACCAACTACTACGCCCGTACCAACAAGATCAACCCCCTGAAGTGCGAGAACGACTACTACACCATGCCCGGCGTCTGCTACAACACCAAGGGTGAGGAGTACACCACTCTGGTCGCCAAGGAGATGGGCTTCGACGGTCAGGCTTACGACGGCAAGACCATGATCCGCCTCCGCGACAACGGCGGCGACATCGCCGACCTGAAGAAGCAGGCCATGGAAGAGCTGAGCGCTATCGGCGTCACCTTCCCCGTTCACTGCTACCACTACATCAAGAGCGGCGACACCACTGCTCTGGATACCGCCACCGTTCTGAAGCAGTGCTTCTCCGAGAGCCTGGGCGATGACTTTGTCGTGCTGGACATCGGCACCTACGTCTCTTCTATTTATAAGGAAGTCCGTAACGTCCAGCTGCACTCCATCCTGCAGAACGGCTGGGGCGCTGACTTCGGCGACCCCGTCAACTTCCTGGGTCAGGAAGTCCTGAGCGACGACAACGCTTACTACGCTCAGACCACCTCCTGGATCGCAGCCGTCGAGGCCGACCCGAAGGATTACCAGAAGGACCTGCTGGCTGATTATCAGGAGTTCACCGATCTGGTCACCGAGGCAAAGGCTATCGTCACCGATACCGATGCACGCTATGCCGCATTCGCAAAGGCTGAGGCTTCCATGCTGAACAACGCACTGTGCATCCCCTGCCTGTACGAGGTGCTCTGGTGCCTGACCCACGTCAACGAGTACACCAAGATCAACGCCATGTACGGTCCCTGCAACTACAAGGCCGTCAACTGGGAGACCCGTCAGGGCGACGGCTACACCACCGAGGAGTACGAGGCTTTCTCCGCTGCTTTCAATGCAGCAACCAAAGCCTGATGATTATTTTATAAAGGTTTGGTTATCATGTTAAAATACACCGTCAAGCGGCTGGCTCAGTCGCTCGTCACGATCTTATTGATCGCAACCATCGTCTTTTTGCTGATGCGCTGCCTGCCTACGGACTACTACTTCACGGAAGAACAGCTCATGAAGTTTACCGAAGAGCAGAAATACGCCGCGCTGGAAGCCGCCGGTCTGACCGACCCCATCGGCACCCAGCTGCTGCACTTCTACAATGACCTGCTCCATCTGGACTTCGGCACTTCCCGCCGCATCCAGAATGGCGCTTCCGTCGTGAAGGTGATCGGCAAGAAATTCGGCGTCTCCATGCGCCTCGGCCTGATCTCTGCCGGCATCTCTCTGCTGGTGGGCATCATGCTGGGCATCCTGCAGACCGCCTTCAAGGACAAAGTCTTTGACTGGATCGGCACGGCCTACACCGTTTTCGTCAACGCTGTGCCTTCTCTGGTCTCCTATTCGCTGGTGCTGGTCTTCGGCTCCAAATACCTGGGTTTCCCCACGCTGTACTCCACCCGTAATGTCGGCCCGTCCAGCGTGCTGCCCATCGTCTGCTTGTCGCTGGCGTCTATCGCAGGCTACGCTCTGTGGACCCGCCGCTACATGGTGGACGAGCTGACCCGCGATTATATCAAGCTGGCCCGCGTCAAGGGCCTGAGCTCCAGCGAGATCATGTTCAAGCACGTGCTGCGCAACGCCATGGTCCCCATGGTGCAGTATATCCCCCAGTCCATCCTGCTGACGGTCGGCGGCTCTCTGCTGATGGAGCGGTTCTTCTCCGTTCCCGGCATGGGTCCCCTGCTGACCGACGCCATCCAGCGCTATGACCTGAACGTCGTCCAGACTCTGGTCATCCTCTACGCTGCCCTGGGCATCGTGGGTGTTTTTCTGGGCGACGTGCTGATGATGCTGGTTGACCCGCGCATTACTCTGACCGGAAAGGAGGCCGCACGCTGATGGCTAAAGCATCTGATTTTGAGGGCAAGAAGCAGGACGAACTGTTCTACTTCGTCGATTACTCTCCGGAGGAAGCCGAGCGTGTCGGCTACTCCAACTACAGCTACTGGGGTTCTGTCGTCCAGAACTTCCTCAAGCACAAGGCCGCTGTCGTCTGCCTGTTCCTGTTCCTGTTCCTCGTCATCTTCTCCTTCATCGCACTGGCCATCGGCAAGTACGATTATCAGACGCTGGTGACGGATTCCTCTCTGGCCTTCCGGAAGCCCAACAGCGAATACTGGTTCGGCACCGACAACCTCGGCCGCGACTACTGGTGTCAGGTGTGGTACGCCACTCAGGTGTCCATCCGTCTGGCCCTCATCGTTGCCGTGGGCGAGAGCATCCTCGGCGTCATCATCGGCCTGATCTGGGGCTATGTCCGTAAGCTGGACCGCTTCTTCACCGAGCTGTACAACCTCATCGACAATGTGCCTTACATCATCTACATGACCCTGATCGCGCTGGTCGTCGGCCAGAGCTTCACCATCATGGCCGTCTCGATGATCGCCATCGGCTGGCTGGTCATGGCCCGCCGCGTCCGCAACATGGTGTTCATGTTCCGTGACCGCGAGTACAACCTCGCGTCCCGCTGCCTTGGCACCCCGCTGTGGCGCGTTCTGACCAAGAACATCCTGCCCTATCTGGTCTCCGTCATCATCCTGCGCATGGCGCTGAGCATCCCCGCCACCATCGACCTCGAGTCCACCCTGTCCTATCTGGGCATCGGTCTGGGCATCGAGACTCCGTCTCTGGGCCTCATCCTGAGCAAGGTGCGCGGCTTCTTCCTCGATTATCCTTACCTGCTGGTCTTCCCCGCATCCATCGTGTCCATCATCTCCATTTCCTTCTATATCATGGGCAACGCTTTCTCGGATGCTGCTGACCCGCGCAACCACGTTTAACAGATGGGAGAGAAAATCACAAAAATGGATAGACAACCGATCATCTCTGCCAAAGACGTGGAGATCACCTTTAGCCTGCGCGGCAAGAAGCTGAACGCGATCCGCAAGTGCTCGCTGGACCTTTATGACGGCGAGACGCTGGCCATCGTGGGCGAGTCCGGCTCGGGCAAGTCCGTATTCACCAAGACCTTCGTGGGTATGCTGGATGTCAACGGTAAGATCACCGGCGGCTCCATCATGTACGAAGGCCGCGACATGACCAAGTTCACCGAGAAGGACTGGCTGGGCGTGCGCGGCAAGAAGATCGCCATGGTCATGCAGGACCCGATGACCAGCCTGAACCCGCTGAAGAAAATCGGCAAGCAGATCCAGGAGAGCATCGAGCACCATCAGGGCCTGAAGGGCGCGGAGGCCAAGAAGGCCGCCATCGAGATGCTGGCCAAGGTCGGCATCCCCGACCCGGAGCGCCGCTACGAGCAGTATCCGCACGAGTTCTCCGGCGGTATGCGTCAGCGTGTCGTCATCGCCATCGCTGCCGCCTGCCGTCCGCAGATCCTCATCTGCGACGAGCCCACCACCGCTCTGGACGTGACCATTCAGGCACAGATCCTGCAGCTCATCCGTGACCTGCAGAAGGAGCTGGGCATGTCCGTTATCTACATCACCCATGACCTGGGCGTTGTGGCAAACGTGGCAGACCGCGTGGCCGTCATGTACGCCGGCCAGATCGTCGAGTACGGCACCGTCGAGGAGATCTTCTACGACGCATGGCACCCCTACACCTGGGCTCTGCTGCAGGCTCTGCCTCAGCTGGGTACCAAGGGTGAGGCCCTGCCCACCATCGACGGTACGCCGCCGAACCTGTTCAATGAGATCAAGGGCGATGCATTTGCACCCCGCAACAAGCACGCGCTGGCCATCGACTTCGTGGCAGAACCTCCGTTCTTCCAGGTGTCCGAGACCCACGCGGCAAAGACCTGGTATCTGGACCCCCGGGCTCCCAAGATGGAACGCCCCCACTCCATCCAGAACCTGCGTGAGAAAATGGGAAAGATGGGAGGTTCCAACTTAAATGGCTGAGCGTGAAAAGCTGATTGAGCTGAAAGACCTTCAGATCACCTTTGGCTCCGGCAAAAAGAAGTTCGTGGCCGTGGACCACGTCAATTTTGACATCTACAAGGGCGAGACCTTCTCGCTGGTCGGCGAGTCCGGCTCTGGCAAGACCACCATTGGCCGTGCCATCTGCCGCATCAACCCGACCTCGGGCGGCGACATCTTCTTCAAGGGCCAGAAGATCAACGGCAAGATCTCCAAGGAGCTGGACCGTGAGGTCATCCGCAAGGTGCAGATGATCTTCCAGGACCCCATGGCCTCTCTGAACGAGCGCGCCAAGGTCGAGTACATCGTGGCTGAGGGTCTGTTGAACCACCACCTGTACAAGGACCAGGATGACCTGCACGAAAAGGTCATGAACGCTCTGCACGAGGTCGGCCTGCTGCCGGAGTTCGCCTCCCGCTTCCCCCACGAGTTCTCGGGCGGCCAGCGTCAGCGTATCGGCATCGCCCGTGCGCTGGTCATGGAGCCGGAGTTCATCGTGGCCGACGAGCCCATCTCCGCACTGGACGTCTCCATCCGTGCGCAGGTGCTGAACCTGCTGAACAGCATGAAGAAGTCCCGCGGTCTGACCTACCTGTTCATCGCCCACGACCTGTCGGTCGTCCGGTTCATCTCGGACCGCATCGCCGTCATCAGCAAGGGCCGCATCGTGGAGCTGGCAGAGGCTGAAGAGCTGTTCCTCCATCCCCTGCATCCCTACACCAAGGCTCTGCTGAGCGCTGTTCCCATCCCCGACCCGGGCCTGGAAAAGAAGAAGAAGCTTCTGGTCTACGACCCCAGCTGCCACGACTACAGCGTGGACAAGCCGGTCTGGGAGGAGATCGCCAACGGTCACTTCGTCTATGGCAACCAGAAGGAGCTGGAAGGCTACCGCAAGGAATATCAGAGCCAGCTCTAAGCACTGTCACTTGACTGTATTTTAACACAAATGCCCCGCCGCATTGGGAAGCATCCCATTGCGGCGGGTTTTGTGCTGTATAAAAAGAGGCCGCTTCCCGTATTTCTGCCGGGAAGCGGCCCCTTTTTGTTTTATATCAGTCTTGCACCGGGCTTCGGCTCATGGGCCTGCCAGAGGGTGACCCACTCGGGCAGACGCAGGGTCTTCAGGCGCTGGGGCAGGGCGGCGAGATCGCCGTCCGTGAGATACCACGCCACACCGAACGCCGCCAGCGCCAGGATCACCAGCACCGCCAGCAGAACGCGGAGAGGATGCTTCTTCTTTGGGGTGGGGTCCTTGCTCTGCGAGCGGCCCGGAGGATCGCTCTGTTTGGTCTGTCCGGCGGGAAGGAAGCCTGTCCCCTCGGCCTGCGGCAGACCGGCAGCGGCGCGGCGCACCATATCCAGCAGCCAGAGGCCGGGGTTATCTGCGGCGGGGACGGTGCGGAGCCAGCAGCCCTTTTTGGTGCTGAGCACCAGCACATGGTCGCTTT
>OIFE01001220.1_pt1 | contig 12940 bp, 9 predicted proteins | sample 1581921 | NCBI WGS metagenome assembly OIFE01 (sample SAMN04414075, study PRJEB24778) | human gut metagenome | material: faecal | host: Homo sapiens | reverse complement strand
ATACAAGCAAGTCCCAACCCACTGCTTATTGCTTCACGCAATAGAAGCAGTGGGTTGGGACTTGCTTGATTCGGTTAAAATACATCCAGGTCTTTTCCGTTCACGACATATCCGTCATACCCTGCATCCCGGATTTCATCCAGTATCGCAGTATCGCGCCATGCCATCTCGGCGGCAAGGTTTTTGTGGTTATCCTGTACATTCATATGGTAAATCCGGTGATACGTAACGAGCAGTTTCGGATTTGCCTTTTTTGCAACACCGGCAAGATCCGTGCTTAACGTATGCACTTCCCGGTGGTATTTCTGCCATTTTGGTTCGCGGCAGGAGATTCCGGCGGCGTATTCCACTTCGTGCAGCAGGATATCACAGCCTTTCGATTTTTCTGCCACGAGATCCAGCGGAGCGGTATCGCCGGTGATGACGATTGTGCGGTCCGGTGTGGTGAATTTATAGCCGTAGCATTCCAGTGTTCCGTGGCTGACCGGAAAAGCCTCCACCGTAACCAGGTCATCCCGGTAGACAATGCCGGATTCAATTTCTGTTACCTCAACGCGGTAGCCGGATTCGTTTGCTTTTTCGAAACCGTGAATTCGGAAATCAATGTCGGTTTCATAGGCCTGTAAGATATGATTGGTCATGTGCTGTAAGCCCTTTGGCCCGAAAACTTTCAATGGAACCGGGCGTTCCAGCACCCACGGAGTAAAAATCAGATCCGGGTATCCTGCGGTATGGTCTGTGTGAAGGTGCGTACAGAAGGCAACGGTCAGAAGATCCGGCCGCAGGGCATCCACGCCGTTAAAATAGGCGGCTGAGGCCTGGCGGACAACGCCAGGGCCAAAATCTACCAGATAAGCACGGTCACCGACCACGACAGCGGAGGAAGGTCCGTTGGCATTCGGACACGCATTTGGTGTGCCGGTTCCGAGAAGAACAAGTTTTGTCTGCATTCTTTCTCTTTTCCTTTTCTTTTTTTGTTTCTGTTTATGATTTTCTGTTACGATTTCTGCTTTTGCCTTATTTCTCTTCTTTTGATTCATTGTTTTTGGTTTCCGGAAGATGCTTAATGGAAATTCCGGTAAATCCATAGAAAATACTGAAAACCGGGGTCAGGTAAAGCAGGAATAAGTACGGGAAAAATGCCGACCATGCAACACCAAGTGTGCCGGCCATGTATACGCCGTAGCCATGCCATGGAATCATAGGACCAGCCATAGTTCCGGAGTCTTCGAGGCAGCGGGAAAGAATTTCCGGTGCAACCTTGCGCTCTTGAAAGACAGGTGCCATCAGACGGCCGGTCAGAACGTGTGCCATCGGCTGGGAGCAGCTGATGAGGCTGGTCACGTAACCGACAATCATCGTTGCCAGGATCATACTTCCATCGCTGTTGATTCTCTTTACAATCGCCTGAAGAATGTGATCCAGTACACCGAGTTTTTCCAGCATGCCGCCCATGCCGACAGCAAAGCAGATAATGGCTACGTACTGGAGCATGCTTCCCATGCCGCCGCGGTTTAAGATAGATTGTAATACCGGTTCTTCGATTGTGGTTGTGTAACCGTTGTAAGCTGTGCGGATGATGCCCTGCAGAGTATCGTGCTGCACAAAATAGGAAACAAATCCGGCAGCGAAGCTGGAAAGACCAAGTGCAGAGATCGCATTTACTTTGCAGAGGAGCAATACAATAATCAGGATGGCAGGGATCATAGTAATCCATCCGAGCTGGAATTCACCGTTTAAAGCATCGATGTAAACGGTAATGCTTCCCTCGGTATAGCTTCCGCTGGTCTGCTGGAAACCGAGAATAGTAAAAAGAATTAAGGTTATCACATATGTTGGAAGGGTGGTCCAGAGCATCGAGCGGATATGATCGCCAAGTTTGGCATCTGCAACGGCCGGAGCAAGGTTTGTGGTATCGGAAAGAGGACTTAATTTGTCACCGAACATGGCACCGCAGATGACAGCACCGGCTACCATGCCAGGATGGATACCCATGGCGTTTCCGATCGCCATCATGGCAACACCTGCGCTTCCGACGGAACCATAGGAAGTACCGGTTACAATACTCAAAATGGAGCAGAACAGCAGCGTCAGAGGCAGCAGCCAGGACGGGTTAATCATTTTTAAGCCCCAGGAAATGATGGTGGCAATGGTGCCACTCTGCAGCCAGGTGCCGATCATGACACCGATGGCCATCAGAAGGCAGAGCGTCGGGACGACCATACGGATGGCATCGTATGCGCCGGCAACAATGTTGGCGTAAGAAATACCGAAAATCTTACAAAACAGATAGATAAAAATCCAGCTTGCAAACAGGCCGATCATAGGACCGCCGGTTTTCAGGCGGATACAGACTGCGACGGATACGATGATCAGCAGCAGCAAAAGCAGTGACTGTGGCAGATTGAGTTTTTTTTCTTTCGTTCCACTCATAAAAAAATCCCCCATTCATAGGTAAAATGATTTGCCCATTCAACGCGTTAAAGTAGAAAAGACATGTAATATATTATAATGGTGAAATGCAGAAAAAGCAAGGGAAATTCTCTTGATTTTTTGTTCTATGGTTGCTATAATAAGCGTGAGTGTGGGGCGGAGGATAAACTTCGGCCCTTTTGCAGCTAACTATAAACGGAATCAACAAGATAAAGAGGTTAAATCAATGACAAGAATAGACATTATTTCAGGTTTCCTGGGCGCAGGAAAAACAACCCTGATCAAAAAACTCCTCGGAGACGCACTGAAAGGCCAGCAGGTTGTTCTGATCGAGAACGAATTCGGTGAAATCGGAATCGACGGAGGCTTCTTAAAAGATGCCGGTATCGAAATCCGTGAAATGAACTCCGGCTGCATCTGCTGCTCTCTCGTAGGAGACTTCGGTGCAGCATTAAAAGACGTTATTACCAAATATCACCCGGACCGCATCATCATCGAGCCGTCCGGCGTAGGTAAACTCTCCGACGTCATCAAGGCTGTAGACGGTGTAGAAAAAGAAGCAGGCGTAGCCCTGAATTCCGCAACAACCGTAGTCGACGTTATGAAATGCAAAATGCATCTCAGAAACTTCGGCGAATTCTTCGAGAATCAGGTAAAGAGCGCAGGAACCATCATCCTGAGCCGTACCGATAAAGCCGATACCGAAAAAGTAGAGGCAGCTGTAAAAATGCTCCGCGAACTGAATCCGGAAGCACACATTATTACCACACCGGTTGAAGTACTGGGTGGTAAGAAAGTACTCGATACGATGGAAGGTGCCATCATCAACCTTGCGCAGGTAGAAGAGGAAGAGCATCATCACCATCATCATGACCACGACGAGTGCTGCTGCGGCCATGACCACGATGAGGAGCATGAGCCCCATCATCACGATCATGATGACGAGTGCTGCTGCGGTCACGATCACGAGGAGCACGAGCACCATCATCACGACCATGATGACGAATGCTGCTGCGGTCACGATCACGAGGAACACGAGCATCACCATCATGACCATGATGACGAATGCTGCTGCGGTCACGATCACGACCATGAGCATCATCATCACGATGATGCGTGTGGCTGCGGTCACGAGCATCACCATCATCACCACGCAGACGAAGTTTTCACAAGCTGGGGTCAGGAGACTGTGAAGACCTTTACCAAAGAGCAGATCGAAGGCATCTTAAAGAAACTTTCCGAGGATACCGCTTATGGTATGGTTCTTCGTGCCAAAGGTATGGTAGCAGGCGCCGATGGACAGTGGATCTATTTCGATATGGTTCCGGAAGAGTACGAAGTACGTGACGGAGCACCGGAATTCACCGGAAGAATCTGTGTCATCGGTTCCAAATTAGCAGAAGATAAGCTGGCAGAGCTGTTCGGACTGTAAAAATACAAAGTAGCTGCGAAAATTACGGTCCGCAGGGTACCTGTGAACTGTAGTGAAGCTGCCGCATCAGAAACAAAATCCGATGTGGCAGCTTTTTTCTTGATTTAGAGACAAAGCAAAAGGCACGCCCGGAATCTCAGCCGCAAAAGCAAGTGCAGAAAGATTCCGGGAGTACGTCAAAGACAACGGAGGTACAAAATGTACGAAGAAGACGAAGTAGAAATTCCGATTTATCTCATAACAGGATTTCTGGAGAGTGGAAAAACCTCTTTTATCAATTTTACCGTAGCACAGGACTATTTCCAGATCGACGGACCAACCCTTCTGATCACAACCGAAGAAGGTGAAGTAGAGTACGACGAAAAAGAACTGCTCAAACACAACACCGTCCTGGAAATCGTAGAAGGACCAGAGCAGTTTACCCTGGATTACCTGAAAAAACTGAACCGCAAATACCGCCCGGAGCGAATCATTCTCGAATACAACCCGCTCTGGAGCGTAAAAAAACTCGAAGAAATGGAACTGCCGCGCGGTTGGGGCATCGTACAGGTGACCGTCGACGCAAGCTGCTTCCAGATCTATATGCAGAACATGAAATCCGTCTTCATGGAGATGGCAAAAAATGCCGATATGGTCATGTTCAACCGCTGCCGTCCGGAAGATCCGCTTCCATCCTTCCGCCGCAGCATCAAAGTAGTCAACCAGGCGTGCGACGTTCTGTTTGAGAATGAAGAAGGCGAAATTGACAACATTTTTGAGGATCAGATGCCGTTTGATACCGATGCCGATGTGATCGAAATCGACGATGCCGATTACGGAATCTGGTATGTCGATATGGGCGACAACCCGGAGCGTTACGAGGGCAAGACTGTTCATTTCCGCGGTATGGTATTAAAGAGCAAGGATGTCGGAGCCGATTTCTTTGTTCCGGGTCGTATGGCAATGACCTGCTGTGCAGATGATACTTCTTTTATCGGCTATGTCTGCAAATGCGCAAGCGCCAAATCTCTCGTAATGGGTTCCTGGGTTGACGTGACTGCAACGGTAAAATGGGGCTATATGAAGGTTTACGATGGCGAAGGCCCGGTTCTGTATGCAAAAGAAATCAAACCGGCCAAGAAACCGGAGAGCGAACTGGTATACTTTAACTAAACATTGCCGAAGCATTTCAGCGAATAAAAGAGCAGGAAAAAGGCTGCTCTTTTGTTCGTGTTCTTTCTTTATGACAGATGGAAAAACAATATATCATTTTTCGGTGCGGCGAAGCAGCTATTCGGTTATGCGCAAGTAGCGAAGTGGATGGAGAATATCCGTTTTGACCGTGACGTGAACAAAAACTGCGCCGGAAAATGGTCTGATGACAGGAGAATTTATGTATATTATAGTAGGTCTGGGAAATCCAACGCGCCAGTACGAAGGGACGAAGCACAATGTCGGATTTGATACCATCGATTATCTGATCGATGAATATCAGATCCCTTCCTCCGGTACAGGCCACAAGGCTCTGTTCGGAAAAGGCATGATCGCAGGTCAGAAGGTTATCGTTGCAAAGCCGATGACGTATATGAATCTGAGCGGTGAGTCTGTGCGGGAGCTGGTGAACTATTACAAAGTGGATCCGGAGAGCGAGCTGATCGTGGTTTACGATGATATCAGCCTGGCGCCGGGACAGATCCGTATCCGCAAAAAAGGAAGCGCGGGCGGCCACAATGGCATCAAAAACATCATCGCCAATCTTGGCACCGACCATTTTATGCGTGTGAAGGTCGGCGTCGGTGAGAAACCGAAAAACTGGGATCTGGCGGACTACGTGTTAAGTCCGTTTACGAAAGACGAACGTCCCCTTGTAAATCTGGCGATCGAGCATGCGGCAAAAGCAATCGAGCAGATGCTGAACGGGGATGTGGACGCAGCTATGAATGAGTATAACCGCAAATCTGCAAACCCGGCAGAGTAAGGAAAATGAAAGCGTTATTAGAACCGATCAAAGAAATTGCCCGTTTTGACGAGCTGTTCCGTGATCTGAAAAAAGGAACCGCAGGTGTGACGGTGATCTCGGGCTGTCTGGAAAGCCAGAAAGCCCACATGATTGCAGGTCTCTCCGAGGATGCCCCGGTGCGGCTTCTGATCGCGGAAAATGAATTAAAAGCAAAAGAATTATATGAGGATTACCGGCTGTACGATGCGGAGACGCTGTATTATCCGGCGAAGGACCTGATTTTCTATCAGGCAGACATTCACGGAAATCTGCTGATCCGGCAGCGGCTTCAGGTGATCCAGGCACTTCTTGAGCGGAAGGAAGTTACCATCATCACCAGTGTAGGGGGATGTATGGACTTTCTTCTGCCTCTTGGCGTGTTCGAAAAACATTGCATCCATCTGCGCAATGACAGCGAACTCGATCTGGATAAAATAAGAAAAGAGCTGGTGCGGCTCGGCTATGAGAGTACCTTTCAGGTGGAGTCGACCGGCCAGTTTTCCGTCCGCGGCGGCATTCTCGATATTTATCCGCTGACGGAACAGAACCCGATCCGGATTGAGCTCTGGGGCGATGAGATAGATTCCATCCGAAGCTTCGATGCGGAGAGCCAGCGGTCGATTGAAAACCTCGAGGAAATCACAATCTATCCGGCATCGGAGCTGATTTTAACAGAGAATACGATTGCGCGCGGTGTGAAAGCGATTAAAAAAGAGGCAAAAGCGCAAAGCACAAAGTTCCGCGACAAGATGATGACGGAGGAAGCGGCGCGTATCCGCCATGCGGCAGAGGAAATCTGCGATCAGATCGGCGAGGGCGAAATTCTGCAGGGAGCGGAGCAGTATCTTCATTATTTTTATCCGGAGACCGTCTCGTTTCTTGAGTATCTGCCGGAGAACAGCCGCATTTTCCTCGATGAGCCGAACCGCATCATCGAGTGTGCCGATGCGCTGGAAGCAGAATTTCAGGAGAGCGTGAGCCACCGTCTCGAAAAGGGATACCTCCTGCCGGGACAGGCGAAGCTGATGTGCAGTACGGCGGAGCTTGTGGCAAAACTGAACCGCCGCGGCTGTGTTGCCGTATCGCTGATGGAGCCGCAGAAGGGCGAGTGGAATATCCGTGACGAATTCAGTGTGACGGTGAAATCGGTCAATTCGTATAACAATCAGTTCCCGCTTCTGGTAAAAGATCTGAAATCCTGGAAAAAAGCGGGTTACCGTATTGTACTGGCGAGTCCGTCGCGGACGAGGGCGCAGCATCTGGCAGAGGATCTGCAGAATGAGGAGATTCCGGCCTTCTACAGCGAGAATGAGGAGCGTGTTCTGAAACCGGGCGAGGTCATGCTGATCCACGGCGCGGCCCGCAGAGGCTTTGAATATCCGATGCAGAAATTTGTGCTGATTACAGAGACGGATATTTTTGGAAAAGAGAAGAAGAAAAACCGGAAGAAATCGGAGTATTCCGGTCAGAAAATCCAAAATTTTGCGGATCTTTCGATCGGTGACTATGTCGTGCACGAGAGCCACGGTCTTGGTATTTACCGCGGTATCGAAAAAATTGAGATGGACCGCGTAACGCGTGATTACATGAAAATCGAGTATGCGGGCGGATCGAACCTCTATGTGCTGGCCACCCAGCTTGATACGCTGCAGAAGTATGCGTCCGGCGAAGCTGCAAAGGTGCCGAAGCTGAATAAAATCGGCGGTCAGGAATGGAATAAGACGAAAACACGGGTTCGCCATGCGGTAAAAAATATTGCACAGGATCTCGTGAAGCTGTATGCCGAGCGGCAGGCGTCATCCGGCTATCAGTTCGGAAAGGATACGATCTGGCAGAAGGAATTTGAGGAACTGTTTCCGTTTGAGGAGACGGACGATCAGCTTGCGGCGATCGAGGCGACAAAGGCGGACATGGAGAGCAAAAAGATCATGGACCGCCTGATCTGCGGCGATGTCGGATACGGCAAAACCGAGGTTGCAATCCGTGCAGCGTTCAAGGCAGTACAGGAGAGCAAACAGGTCGTCTACCTCGTTCCGACCACTATTCTGGCACAGCAGCATTACAATACGTTCGTTGAGCGCATGAAGGACTTTCCGGTGCGCGTTGATCTTCTGTGCCGGTTCCGCACGCCGGCAGAGCAGAAAAAAACGCTGGAGGATCTGAAAAAAGGACTCGTGGATATTGTCATCGGAACACACCGCGTTCTGTCGAAGGACGTAAAGTTCAAAGATCTTGGCCTTCTGATTGTCGATGAGGAGCAGCGGTTCGGCGTGACGCATAAAGAAAAAATCAAACAGCTGCAAAAAAATGTGGATGTTCTGACACTGACGGCGACGCCGATTCCACGTACCATGCACATGAGCCTGATCGGCATCCGGGATATGAGTGTGCTCGAGGAAGCACCGCAGGATCGCCAGCCGATCCAGACCTTTGTCTGTGAATACAATGAAGAAATGGTCCGCGAGGCGATTAACCGTGAACTTGCGCGGGGCGGGCAGGTTTACTATGTCTATAACCGCGTCCAGTCGATTGCGGATATGGCGAACACGATCCAGAAGCTCGTGCCGGATGCAAATGTAGGCTTTGCGCACGGACAGATGAAAGAGCGTGAGCTGGAAAAGATCATGTACGGCTTTATCAACGGAGAGATCGATGTGCTCGTGTCAACAACGATCATTGAGACAGGACTCGATATTTCGAATGTCAATACCATGATTATCCATGATTCCGACCAGATGGGACTGTCACAGCTCTATCAGCTCCGCGGCCGCGTCGGACGGTCGAACCGGACTTCCTACGCATTTCTGATGTACCGCAGAAACAAGATGTTGAAGGAAGTGGCGGAGAAGCGTCTCCATGCGATCCGTGAATTTACGGAGATGGGAAGCGGCTTTAAAATTGCAATGCGTGATCTTGAGATCCGAGGCGCCGGAAATCTGCTGGGCGCAGAGCAGTCGGGCCATATGGAATCGGTTGGATACGATCTCTATTGTAAAATGCTCGCAGAGGCTGTCCAGGAGGCGAAGGGCATCGCACCGGCAGAAGCGTTCGAGACAACGATTGATCTGAATGTCAGTGCCTATATTCCGGACAGCTACATCAGCAACGAGTCTCTGAAGCTTGACACCTATAAGCGAATTGCGGCGATTGAAAATAAGGAAGAGTATGAGGACATGACGGAGGAGCTGACCGACCGCTTCGGGGAACCGCCGAAAAATGTACAGAATCTTCTGGCTGTTGCAGAACTGAAAGCGCTGGCGCACTGTGCGTATGTGACGGAGCTGAAACAGATGGGCGATTCGGTACGAGTCACCTTACAGCAGCATGCAAAAATCGATGTGGCGCGGATTCCGGAGCTGCTGCAGAAATACCGAGACGAACTGAAATTCCAGATGGAGTCGCTGGCGTTTGTCTACACGCCGCGGCGGAGAAATTCAAAGGAAAAGATCGATCTGCTGGAGAAGAGCCATGCACTGGTGGAAGATCTGCTGCAGATCACACAGGAGTGAAATACTCGCATAACCACAAAATCGTGTGAAAAAGGCGTGAACAGGGAAGAAAAAAGTTGCCCTGTATCAACAAAAAGGGTATAATAGGAAAAGCGTTTATAAAAATCGATGCAGGACCGGAAATTCGAACGTGTAAAAAGAAAAACTCTTTTTGAGCATACATTTCGCCCTGCATGAGGAGGAAGTAATGAAAAATTTAAAAGCAAAAGCAGTCTGCGTTATGCTGAGTGCTTCGATGGCAGCGATGGGACTGACTGGCTGCGGTTCCGACAATGTGGACGGAACAAAAACGGCAATTACTGTAAATGACGAGTCGATTACACTCGGACAGGCAAATTTCATGCTGAGATATCAGCAGGCAACCATGTACAATTATTATTCCAAGATGTACTCGATGTACGGAATGCAGATGCCGTCTGAGATGTACGACAAGGAAGGCGACGATGGAAAGACTACCGGGGAAACGTTCAAGGAGCAGTCTCTTGATACGATCGAAAAAGAGCTTCTGATGCGGCAGCACGCAGAGGAATACGGAATTTCCCTGACAGACGAGGAAAAACAGCAGGCGAAAGAGGCTGCACAGGCATTCGCAGATAAGAACGGTGACGATGTGATGAAAAAGCTGCACGCAACCGTTGAGGACATCCAGGATGCACTGGAGCTGTATGTTATTCAAACCAAAATTTATGATCCGATCATCGCAAATGTAGATACCGAGGTATCCGATGAAGAGGCAAAGCAGACCTCCATCAGCTACATCACGGTATCCACAGCAGGAACCGAGAAGGATGACGATGGAAAAACGATTGATTTGACGGACGAGGAAAAAGCGGCAAAGAAAGAAATCGCACAGAGATTCCTGGATCTCTTAAAAGAGTCTGAGGATCCTGCAGCCGCATCGTTTACCGATCTGCGCAAGGAGCTGAACGATCAGTTAAATGCGGAGAATACCGCAGATTCCACCGATTCTGCCGACAGCTCCGATGAGAGCAGCTCTTCTTCCGATGCTTCCGACACAAGCGCATCCGACGCTTCAAGCGCGAGCACATCGAGCAGTTCCGCCAGCGATTCCTCCTCTGAGGTTTCTTATCTGACCTCTTCCGAGACATCCTTTGGAACCGGATCGGAGAAAGACGATGACGATACCTGTTCTCTTGGAGATAAAGTAGCGGAAGAAGCAGCAAAGCTGAAGGATGGCGAGTATTATGACGGTGTCATCGAAGGCGACGATGCATATTATGTGATCCGTGTAGATAAAGCATTCGACGAGGACAAAACCGAGTCCAGAAGACAGACTATCATTTCCAACCGCAAATCGGATAAGTACAACGATACATTGGATGGATGGGTAAAGGAGAGCGATATCAAGGTCGCATCCAACTGGAAAAAACTTGAAGTAACGGACGCAGATCTGTATACGATGACAGTTGACAGCGCTTCTACAGATTCCACAGATGGAACCACAACCGACAGTACAACAACGGACAGTACCGCAACGGACAGTACAACGTCTGACAGCACGACATCAGGCAGTACCGAAACGACATCGACAAGCAGCACAGGCACTGCTTCAACGTCTTCAAGCACTGCAGAATAAAAGCATACGATACAGGACAAACGGCAGCCGGATCCGGGAGAGGGGTCCGGCTGCTGTTTGTGTCTGAAAATATTTTGGAACAAAAAAAAGAAAATAATAGGGAATTTGTAGAATAAATTGACAATAGTAAGAAGTTTATTTAAAATGAAATTACAACCAGAGTGTATCTCGCAAATTGCGGAAATAATTTTTCGGACACGCTCTAATGTTCAGGCGAAAACGATGTACCAGGAAAGAAGGTGGAGAAATGAAGAAGGCAGTAATTTCCGTACTTGTCGGTACAGCAGTATTGGCTTTCGTTGCGTGTGGAAAAAATGCTGCAACGGAAAACAGTTCCGATTCGGGTGTTTCAACGGTATCGGCATCCTCGCAGGTGGAAAATGGACAGAAAGCAACCCGTGTGAACCAGGGAACAAATTTGTCTCCGGGGTCACCGAAGAATATCCCGTCCGGTGGGGGGAACAGCTCGGGCAGGACACATCATTCGGAGACGCATCATTCGGAGACACATCATTCAGACGCGCATCATGATTGAGAATGTCGGGGTTTGCTGAACATTCATGAACAGAAACAGACGAAGGGGTATCCAAAACGGATACCTCTTTTTTTACTTGTCGGGAAAACAATACAATGCTATACTGAACATGAATTTGACGCGAAAAGCGCGGCAGGTTCAGAAAAAACAGCCGGGATTTGTCAGTATACGCGGACATGTGCTGCAGGTAACTCGGGCAGAATGGAGAAAAGAAAATGACAAGAGAAGAATTTGAACAGCTTGCCGGAGCAGGTGTCATTTTATTGGATGGCGCAACCGGATCAAATCTGACAAAAGCGGGAATGCCAAAAGGAGTCAGTACAGAGCTTTGGGTTCTGGAGCACCCTGATATTCTGGCAAATTTACAGAAGGCTTACGTGGAGGCGGGAAGCCAGATTGTCTATGCGCCGACCTTTGGTGCAAACAGATTGAAATTAGCGGATTATGGAAGAGAAAACGAGGTGGAGGAGCTGAATGCACGCCTGGTGGACATCTCGAAAAAAGCGCTTGCCGGAACAGGTGCGCTGATCGCGGGAGATTTTTCCACACCAGGAAAAATGCTGCAGCCAAAAGGCGATCTCTCTTATGAAGAGCTGCTGGAATCCTACACAGAGCAGGTAACAGCGGTAGCAAATGCGGGCGTTGATCTTCTGGTAGCGGAGACGATGCTGAGCGTAGACGAAACGTGTGTCTTTATGGATGCTGCACTTTCTGTCTGCGATCTGCCGATTATGTGTTCTCTGACGCTGGAAGCAGACGGTTCTGCCCTGTTCGGCGGAAACGCTGTGGAAGCAGTTGAGACACTGCAGGAAATGGGAGCATCCGCCGTAGGACTGAACTGCTCGGTCGGACCGGATCAGCTTGAGGCAGTCGTAAATTCCATGAAAAAAGTGGCAAGAGTACCGGTTATTGTAAAACCGAATGCCGGCCTGCCGAAAATCACGCCGACCGGTGAGGCAATCTACAGCATGGATGCGCCGACGTTTGCAAAATATATGAACATTCTGGTAGACGCGGGTGCAGGCATTGTCGGCGGCTGCTGCGGAACGACACCGGAGTATATTCGTCTGGTGAAAGAAATGCTGGATGCGAGAAAGTAAATCAAAGATTACAATTCGCAGGAGACTGTGAGATGTAATGAATTCCCCTGTTGCGGACAAAATCTGTACGGGGGAATTTTTTTACGTTACCGGAAACTTCGTTGAATTTTCCGATAAAGTAAAAAGCCCTCCGGGCAGGATTCTTTCTTACAGAGAGCAAGACAAAACAGGTTTCAACGATCTGGTTTGGTGGACAGTCTGGGTGGAGAAAAAAAGATAGGAAGTCTGGAAAAAAGACATGGAATTGTGGAGAAAAGTCTGGTAGAATACGTGTCGTGTGGAAAACTTTCCGTAAGAAAGGATGATGAAGGATGTATCAGAATTATATTTTTGATTTATATGGAACTCTGGTAGAT
>OIFE01001217.1_pt1 | contig 12977 bp, 20 predicted proteins | sample 1581921 | NCBI WGS metagenome assembly OIFE01 (sample SAMN04414075, study PRJEB24778) | human gut metagenome | material: faecal | host: Homo sapiens | reverse complement strand
CTGAGTGTGATTTTTTTGTCTTTCTTTTTTATTCCCAAAAATAAAAGCTCCGTGCCGCTTCTTAAATTGCCCGTGCACATTGTTGTTGCAACCGTGTTGCCGTTGATAACCCTAAAAGTTTCTACCTGAAGAGAACACACAAACGATACCATTACGTTTACAAATGTGTTGCCCTTGCCGCTTGGAATAAAGCCGCACACTGCAAGAATTATTATTTCTGCCAAAACAACAATCTGCCTCCAATGCATGTGGCGGCTTTTTTTAAGTGTTGCTTTGATTATTTCTGACAATAAAATTCCGAGTGCAAATGCAAGAATAGGAACAACATAGTGAATCACTCTTTCAAAATCGCCCTTTGCAAGGTTTATTCCCATAAGAACAATATTACCTGTTTGCGCATTTGCAAATACTCCGCCACGGGTAATGTATGTATAAGCATCAAGAAATCCACCTGTCAAAGCCAACATTATGCCGAGTATGAAGTTTTCACTCATCTGCTTTTCTCTTATTTTTTCATTTAATTCCATAATAGAAATCCTTAAGTTAAATACATTATATTAAGCGGACGAAAACAATTCGCCCGCTGTGAATTTTATATAAACAACGCTATACTCTTGCTACCATTTCGCCGTATTCTTCCTTGCTTTTCTTGATGAATGCTTCCACCTGAGCGGCGCTTGGCATAGCATCAGAACAGGAGTGAGCAGAAATAAGGATTGAAGCTGAAGCAGAGCCGAATTCAAGGCATTCAATAATTTCCTTGCCTTTAAGAAGACTGTAAAGGAACGATGAGCCGTATCCGTCACCGCCGCCAAAGCCTTTAAGTTTAACAGCAGGGAACGGCTTGATTGAATAGAATTTGCCGTCGTTTGTGTAAGCGGTTGAGCCTTCCTTGCCATGCTTGATTACGCAAATTGCTGCGCCGAATGACTGCCAATATTTAGCAGATTCAGGGTCGCTTTCCTTAACACCTACAATACCCTCAGTTAAATCAAATTCTTCTCTTGAACCCATAATGATATCTGCATTTTGAGCAACAAGGCTGTAGTAAACAGCAATTTCGTCTTTTGATTTCCAAGTGTATTCTCTGTAATCAATATCAAAAACAATGCGAACATTGTTCTTTTTAGCAAGCATCATAGCTTTAAGGCAAGCCTCTCTTGACGGAGATTGAGCCAAAGCAGTACCGCTGATAACAATTGCCTTTGCAGATGCAATGTATTTTTCGTCAATATCTTCCGGTGCCATACAAAAATCAGCCACATTGTCACGATACATAAGTATTGATGATTTTTCTTTAGAAAGAATTTCGGTAAATGTAAGTCCTATACATTCGCCGTTTTTAGCTCTTGTCACGTGGCTTGTATCAATGCCCTCTTTTTCAAAATAGTTTACAACAAAGTCACCGAATTGGTCATTGCTTACACAGCCGCAAAAGCCGACCTTACAGCCGAGCCTTGCAAGACCTACAGCAATATTGGCAGGAGAACCGCCAACATATTTGTTAAAATTTGACGACTCGCTAAGCGGCATATACATATCGGTAGGATTAAAGTCGATAGCGATTCTGCCGATTGGAATAAAATCAAGCGGCTTTGACATATCAAATTCTACGTAATTCATAAATTTTACCTCTCATTTATAAAAAAATAATATTAAGCCTTATTGTCAGTGCCGAAAATTAATATGTGGCGCTTTGCGTTTTGATAAGCACCCTCAACCTCGGCAGCCTGCAAATCATAATATCCGCTTATTTTATCGTTTTTATAAGCGTCTTTAACCGTATGCTCAACGCTGTCAAACGTGGCGGTTGCAATATTTATTTTTTTAATGCCTGTATGCGAGCAACGCACAAAATCATCAGGAGTAATTCCCGTTCCGCCGTGAAGCACAAGCGGTAATTCAGTATTTTTCTCCACTTGTTCAAGAATGTCAAACCTAAGTTTTGGAGTGCTTTTGTAATTGCCGTGCGCATTTCCGATAGCAATTGCAAGTGCATCAACGCCTGTTTCGTTTTCAAACCTTACTGCGTCCTCCGGCTTGGTACAATTGATTGCGATATCTTCGCTTCCGTCCTCAGAACCGCCTACGCATCCGATTTCAGCCTCAACGTCTGCACCGTACTTTTTAGCAAGTGCAATAACTTCTTTTGTAGTTTTGATATTTTCATCAAGCGGCAAATGCGAGCCGTCAAACATAACAGACGTAAAGCCAATTTCAAGCGCCTGAGTGATTTTTTCAATCGTTTTGCCGTGGTCAAAGTGAACTGCAACCGGAGTGTCTGCACTCTTTGCGGCGGCAACCATAAGCGGACCTATAATCTCAAGCGGACTTTGCTTTAATCTTACTTCCGCTATTTGCAAAATAACAGGCGCTTTAAGTTCTTTTGCTGCTTTGAGAACACCAAGCACCATTTCCATATTTGCAACTGAAAATGAGCCTACTGCATAGTCACCCTTTTGAGCGTCAGCCAAAAGCTTACTCATATTTACAAGCATTTTTTTACCCTCTTAAAACAAAATGAGCGAGTTGACAGTAAGCCGAGTTCTGTCATGGGCAATTATCTATCTAGTTGCAAAATTGCTTTTGCAATCGAGCCATCCTTCGAAGTTATGTGTCGAGCAAACAACCCTTCAGTCGATGTTGCAGCGAATAGGGTTTACATGGCAGGGAATGTCTCCACTCCCTCGGTGAGCTCTTACCTCGCCTTTCCACCCTTACCTATACTTGGTATAGGCGGTATATCTCTGTTGCACTTTCCCTAAGGTCACCCTCGGCGGCCGTTAGCCGTTATTCTGCTCTGCGCTGCTCGGACTTTCCTCATACCGATATCGGCACGCAATTGCCAAGTCAACTCGCTTTCTCTATTTTAAGATAATTTATTATTTATGTCAATATATTTTACAAAATGACGGTTGAAATAGTTTGAAATATGTAGTATATTCTTTAGTAGTATTGGAGGTGGTATTATGCCACGTTTTGAAAATGAAGATTTTGACCCTAAAAAGAGAAATAGGGAAGATATAGACAGAACTGTTCCAAAGGATGAAGATTATTATAATTATTCGCCTGAGGATATTGACCTTAATTTTAATTCGAAAAAAAGAGAGGATAATATTGTTGTTGATAATCAGCGCAAACCGGGAAACTACGGCGATTATCAGCAAGACAGCAGGGGAGATATAACTTTTAAAAGTGAAACAATTGATGATTTTGACAGAGGTTCGTCATCTTATCAAAGAAACACAAGAAGCACTCCTCACTTCTCAAACGGCAACCGTTTCGGCTCATCTGACAGAAAAAATTTTAAAAAAGGCAACAGTCATAATTCGTCAAACAAGAATAAAAAGCATAAAAGCAAAAACGGAAAAAAGGCTAAATCTATTTTAGCGGTAATTTTAGTTCTTGTTATTTTACTTGTCGGCTCCGTATTCCCCGTTTTGGCAAGAGTTAATTATGATGAAAAAAAGGCGGATAAATATGTAACGGCAAGCGATTTGAAAGATGATTCATCTGTTAAAAATATTCTTCTTTTGGGTGTTGACGCAAGAAGCAATGAAAGCGCCGAACAAACAAGAAGTGATACAATGATGCTTGTCAGCGTCGATTCAAAGCACCACGCAATCAAGCTTGTCTCGTTTCTTCGTGATACTTGGGTATATATTCCGTCGCTTGAACACGAGCAAAGGCTTAATGCGGCTTGCTCCGACGGCGGTTATAAAAATGTAGTCGAAACTATTGAATATAATTTCGGTGTCAAGATTGACGGCTATGTTGTAACCGATTTTGAAATGTTTAAGGTTCTTGTTGACAGTCTCGGCGGTGTTAATGTCGACGTTACGGAAAAGGAAGCTAAAGAAGTTACAAACCATCCTAAGCGATATGGTAATGTTACGCTTGAGGCAGGTGATAATAAGCTTACGGGCGAGCAAGCGCTTGCTTATTGCAGAATAAGAAAGATTGATACCGATTTTGTAAGAACTCAAAGGCAACGTACGGTTATGAGTGCAATTCTTAAAAAAGCACTTACCAATCCTTTTAAACTTTACAAAATGGCATATAACAGCGCACCTTATATTGAAACCGATTTGTCTAAGGGCGAACTTATGGGGCTTGTGTCTAAAGCAGGTACCTGTGTTGCAAATATTCATCAAACGAGCATTCCGTTTGACGGCACTTGGGATTATGCAACAATTTGGGGTAACAGCGTAATTAAGATTAATACCGAAAAAAATAAGGACAAGCTTATAGATTATATCTATAACCTGTCCTCGGCAGATATTAAGGCGCAAGAAAAAGAAGATAAATAAAACAAGATAAACTAAAAGGGCAGCAGGGGATAACCTTGCTGTCCTTGTGATTTTTTATATTAATTTTTATTACTGTTTGCCTTGGAATATCAAATCTGATTTTATTATATGAAGTTTACTTTGAATTGAAAACTTATTTGTCAAATGACGGGTTGCAAGCATAGTAATTTTTGCTGTCGAGCTTATCCGTCACGAGTCGCAAGCCCTCTCCGAAACGTTGGTAGTGCACAATTTCACGTTCACGCAAAAACTTAATCGGCTCAATTATATCCGGGTCGTCAACAAGGCGCAAAATGTTATCGTATGTTACCCTTGCTTTTTGCTCTGCCGCAAGGTCTTCATTTAGGTCGCCGATAGTGTCGCCCGTTACGGCTATGCTTGCCGCATTCCACGGCGCACCGCTTGCTGCTGTCGGATAAACTCCTGCCGTATGGTCAACAAAGTATGCCATAAAGTTAGGATTTTTTTCAATCTCATCCTCTGTCAAATTGCGAGTAAGTTGGTGTACCATTGTTCCTATCATTTCAAGGTGCCCCAATTCCTCAACGCCTATGTCTGTAAGCAATCCCTTGAGTTCGGGATACGGCATTGAATATCGCTGAGAAAGATAGCGAAGCGACGCACCGAGTTCCCCGTGCGGCCCACCGTATTGCTTTTAGATATAGGTCAAAGATAAAAATAAATGGCGAGGTTATTAGCTTCTTTTTCGTATGTTATATGGTCTATAACTGAGCGGAGTGCTTCATTTTTAACTGTTTCATCTGTTTCGGGCGATTTAATTGTTTTTAAAACGCTTGCAACCTTATCAACAAATTCTTTAGGAACTGCCTTGCTTTCTTTTGGCGGCACTTTTGATTTTGCTTTTTCGTATTCATCAATGCGTGACTGATAGGTGCGCTTTTTTACGCCGTATTCTTCAAGCGTGTCAAAGCCTGCGTCGTATGCTTCGCTTGCTCGGCGGATTTTCTCTTTTTCCTGCTTGATAAGCTTATCGTAGTCGATATTCTCTTGCGGATTGTTTTGCGTTTTATAAATGATATTAAAATCTAATGTTTTAAGTGTTTCCTCAATCTTATCTATAACAACTCTGTTTGCCTTGGCAATTGAAAGGCTGTGAGATACCTTGCATACACCTCTTGCGTATTGGTGGCATTGCATTGCAGGACTTTGAGTGCCGACATATACGAGAGTAGCACCGCAGTTGCCGCAGCGCATTAAGCCTTTGAGCATAAATTGAACAGGCTGTTCCCTGCGTTGATATTTGCCGTAGCGCTTCTTTTGGTCTGCTATCATATCCTGTACCCTTTCAAATTTGTCCGTGTCAATAATTGCTTCGTGTTTGCCGTCAATTATCATTACGTTACTGTTGTCACCCTTGTAACGTTGCTTTGATTGTTTACCTTCGGGCGACCACCTTATTTTGCCTATATAAACAGGATTTTGTAAAATATATTCGACAAAGCGATTATCAGGAATGTTGCCTCGCTTCGTTCTGATTCCCATTGCGGCTAATTCCTGTGCTATTGCACGGTAGCCTTTGCCTGCTAAATATGAATCGTAAATATAATTAACGTTTTTTGCATTATCGTTTGGTATGTACGTTTTATTTTTTAAATCATAGCCGAACGGCGCAATCGTCATTACTTCGCCACGGCTTGCTTTCTCCGTCATTCCTCTTGTAACTTCCTGTGAAAGTCTTGTTGAATAGTATTCATCCATAAACTCGATTATTCTTTCAATCAGCGGAGCAAAAGGCGAATCGTCGATTGTTTCGCTGACAGAAATAACGGCTACATTAATTTTACGAAGCATTGATTTATAAACGATACTTTCTTCTTGATTTCGAGCGAAACGGCTGAATTTCCAAACGAGAATTGCGTCAAATGGGTGCTCTTTCGATTTTGCATAGCCTATCATATTATTAAAAGCCTTACGCTTTTTGACGCTTCTGCCGGATATTCCGTCGTCATAAAATACGTATTCGTCAGGCACTATATAATCATTGTTTTTTGCATACTGCCGAATGAGCTTAAGCTGACTGTCCGGGGAGTATTCGTCTTGCCTGTCATCAGATACTCTTATGTATGCTGCGGCATATTTCATTTAATCACCTTCTTTTGATTTTTTTTCAGTAACAATATCATCTATAAAAACATATAACATATATGTTGAAATTATAGGTGCTGGGAGATAAACAAAGAACAGTACATAAATATTTTTATCATCGTTAAATAAAAATGAAAAATATCCAAATGTAATAAAAGCGTATATTAGAAAAACTATTGTATTAAAGAAAGCAGAAGCAAAATCATAGTCTTTTATATCACGAACTAATAACATGATAGTGAGAATTATTACTTCAATAATATAAACGGCAAAAAAGCAATAACACATAATTGTAAAAACTTTTTCTACTGTTGACATATTATTAAATACGCTTGTAGATGTTTCTGTAGTAGTTTCAATGTATTCTAAATTATTAGGGTTGTTATTATCTAAAAAATTCCTATATAGTTTAGTTTGTTTTTGAATTTCGTTATATTTATTATCATTCATATAGCCTTTATAACTTGGTAAATCATGAATGATTTGAGTATTTAACACCAGAAAATCGGAATATAATTGAGTGTCATAAGTATTTGTTTCGCTTATTTGCTGCCGTGCGTCTTTATAATATTCTTCAAGCTTTTCATAATCGCTGATGAAATCTAATTGCGATTTTTTTGTTATTGGCTCTTTAGAGGTTGCTGTAGCATATTTATCTCTTATAGATTCGTAATCATATCCATAATTATGACTTTCTGTGCTCTTTTCATTATTATCAAAATCATAAGGGCAAGTACCGTTTTCGTGTTGGTGTGCAGGATATCCATGGTGGTAATGATATTCGCCGGTAGAACGGTCAAAATGTCCGCCGTTTGAATCCGTTTTACCCGGATGAGCAAAAACTGCAACGCAAGAGCCTAAAATTATAATTACTATCGACATTAATATCAGACTTATTTTAAAAACTTTTTTCATTTTATCCCCTTATTATATTGTTTTATATAATCCTCAAAATTTGAATAAACTTTTCTTTCTAATTGGCTTGTTAAAAACTTATTTCGCTTATAAAGCAATTCCATACGTTGCGCTCTGTATGTAGCGGCTTGATAAGAAATGTTGCATATCTGCGAAATGTCATTTGCACTATGTAAGCGAAGCCCCCAAAGGACACAAGCCGAGCGGCAAACATATCAGCTTGTGTTTCTTCTTCAGGCTTTTCTTTATATTCATTTTTGCTATCGCTTCTGTTAAGCAAGGATATGTGGCCTAAGAATATATGACCGAGTTCGTGCGCAATAGTAAATCGTGCTCTTTCTGATGACATATTATCGTCGAAAACGATATACCATTTGCTGTCTATAAGTATGCTTAACCCTATTTGATTATCTTTGAGGAGATAACAATCACTATTTTTTACAACTTTAATATCGACTTGTTTTGCGATATCGGTTATTTTTACCGGTAATTGCCTTACGTTATAATCTAAAAGGACTTGCCATGAAGCGTTGCGTACGTATTTGTATTTTCCATAATTTATCATTTTTCATCACCACAAACATTTTAAATGTTTGCAGTAATAAATTATACAGGTAAATATTGGTAATTATAATAAACTATATATCCTCATTATATTCTTTAGCTTTTTTCAAGCTCTCAACTTCCTGCGCTGAGAGTTTTATTTTTTTAGCATTAGTACGTGCAGCCATAGGATATTCGACTGTTCTTTGTGAATTATTGCTGATTCCGAGAAGAGTGTTTACCGCTGATTGCATTTCAGGTTTGTTTCGATATGCTGTTATTAATTCTTTTTCCTCTTTAGTTAATATAAAAGGTATTTCAAAATCGTTTATATCTGCATAGCCGGCTATCACGCTTGGTGATATTTTTAATATTTTTGAAAGTAATGCTATTTTATCTCTACCCATATTGGCAATGTTACCTGATTCCCAACGAGAAACGGTGGCTTCACTTACACCTACGTAGTCGGCAACTTCTTTTTGACTTAAATTAAGCTCTTTACGTTTGCTTTTTAATATATCTTTTGTATCCATTTTTTATCCCTCTTTTCTTTGTTCTTTTATCTTATTATAAAGAGCGTGTTGCAAAAATGCAACAAAAACTTGCAGAAAAGAAAGAAAATTACAAAAAAGTATTGACTTACGGATAAGTAAGTGATATATTTAACTTACGGAAACGCAAGAAAGGAGCATTTTTTATGTTTAAATCAAATCGTTTAAAAGGAATAATGGCAGAAAATGAAATGAGTCAAGCTGTGCTTGCGGATAAATTAGGAATAAGCGAAGCCTCTATTTCACGAAAGATAAAAGGTGAAACGGAATTTAATCGTAATGAAATTAAAATGATTAAAGTGTTATTCAATTTGTCTGCAGATGAAGTTGACTCTATTTTTTTTGCAGCATAACTTACGTATACGCAAGATATCCACTAACACTTAATCAAGGCAGCAGGGCGCAGGCTGAAATATCCTCTTACTGTTCAACTGAAATCAGCCGGGAAGCTATCAACTCCATAGTTTTATTTTTCTCCAAAAATATATGAATAAATCAAACATAACCCCCTTTTCTTAAGTTATAGATAGTTAGCTCTGCTGTTTTGGTTAAGTGTTAGTGATAAGGACAAAAAGTATCATCATAGTTTTTTATTGAGGTGATGAAATGGCAAAAAGAAAAGAACTGACGGCGACAGTCAGCGTAATAATGGAAGACGGCACGGTTAAGCCGTTTGAAGAGCTGACCGCCGAGGAAGAAAAGCGACTGAGGGAAAATATCAGAAAAAGGCTTGAAAAATCAATGAGCCTATATTATTCAAATCACCCTGAGGAGTTTGCGAAGCTTAAGTAAAAATGAAAGGAAGTGAAAAAATGTATAAATTGCCGCTGATTGTGCTTGTTGCTTTTGCGTTTTATTGCGCAGTGTGTTTAATCGCTATTAGAATCAGGCAAAAGAAAAAGCCACTCCGCAAGCGGAATGACTTTGAAAGAAAGTGCCGATATATATTCTCCGATAATGCCGAGTGGGAATACATATTGCACAGCATTAAATGAGTTGTGATAACCCATACAACACTATTATGTTATCACAACTCTTATAAAAAATCAATAGGAGTTGAAAAAATATGGAAGTTTTTACAAATGATATTTGCCCAAGCTGCAGGAATGAAAGTTTTGAAAAATGCAAAGCGGATTTTACGCAGATTACGCTTGACGATTTAACGAGGGCAGTTGTTGACTGCGAGCTATACAAGGCTAAGCCGAAGCATAAGCTTAAGATTACATACGAATGCGAGGGCAAGATAGCCGTTGTTGAAAAGGTGGTATACGAACTGCCCGAAGTCGAATGGCAGCAGGCAGACAAGAGGGCCGGGGATATGAGCACCGACGATATTAAGGCTATTGTTGAATATCTTAATAATAAAATCGGAGCGCACTATAAGCCGAACGGTAAAAAGATTAAAGAGCTAATCAGGGCAAGAATGAATGAGGGCTACACGGTTGAGGATTTCAAGACGGTAATTGACAAGAAATTCAAAAGCTGGGGCAACGACCCGAAAATGAGCTTATACTTGCGGCCGTCAACGCTTTTCGGCACACGCTTCGGTGAGTACCTGAACGAGTATCAGGCGGAAAGCCCGGAGCAGAGCGGCAACAACATATTTCTTTCGCTTGCAAATGATAGGGCGGCGTTAAAATGACACGTGACGAAACGACTAAGGTTTTGGCATTGCTAAAGGCAGCATATCCGAACTCTTACAAAGGAATGACTAAGGAAGAAGCAATGGGGACGATTTCAATTTGGACTATGCAATTTGAAAGTGTGCCGGTTGATATTATGTTAATGGCAATTAACAGGCTTATAAGCAACAAACCTTTTCCGCCGGCGATAAGTGAAGTCAAGTTGGAATTACATAGCCTGCATTGGGACGCTTTCGGCGAATTTCATCAGGACTGTAATTGCTTGACACCTGAGCAGGAAGCAAGGTATCGCCGCATTTATAACGAAACAGAAAAATATAAATATTCACGAAAGCTTGAGCCGAGTATCAGCGAAATTGTTTTAGGCTCAGAGCAAAAATATATAAAGGGAGAAACATTATGACATCAGAGGAAAGAATTGAAAAAGTAAGCCAACTTCTTATGGAAGGAATGACGGACGGAAAGAAAAGCAAGGAAAATTACTTAAAAATTGCTCAGCTTGAAGTTGATAATATTGTATCAGCAATAACACCGAGTTCGGCTGTCGAAACAAGTTTTATTCTTTTTGCACTTGAACAAGTTATGGAAATGATAAAAGGCACAATGAAGAGATATCCGAAGCAGGAGATTAATTATTGTGTTTTAAAGAGCTTAATAGGCTCAAAAGGAATGTGTATCGAAGTACCTAAGGGGAGCAAAGATGATAAATAGTGTTGTTTTAATGGGGCGGCTCACGTATGAGCCTGAGTTAATGGCTACAAATGAAAATACGTCTTTTATAAACTTCCAAATTGCGGTTGACCGAGGTTATTCTAAGGACAACCGTGCTTGTGACTTTATAGATTGTACCGCTTGGCGGCAGACTGCCGAGTTTTTGAAAAGGTATTTTCACAAAGGCTCAATGATTGCAATTGAGGGCAGACTGCAAACGGACAATTACGTGGCAAACACAGGCGAAAACAGAAAAAGTGTAAAAGTGATTGCAAATCAGGTCAGCTTTTGCGGCGAAAAAGGACAGGCCCCGGCGCAAGTAAATGAAAATACAGAATTTGAGGAAATAGAATAATGAGGGTTGCGAAAAACTGTTGTTACATGAAAGTGACAAACGATAAATACAGATTGCCGGTTGCCGTTGCCGATTCCGCAGTTGAGCTTGCCCGATTAGTCGGCGCAACAAAGAATACGGTTTTATCTTCAATATCGCACGGTACCGGCACTTATGAAAAGGTTGAGTTAGAATAGTTGATTAAAAATTCACAGCAGCAGGGTGAGGTGATGATATGAGCGAATTGCAAACAAAAATAAACACGGCAATAGAACGCTTAAAAGCGTTTGAGCCTGCTGACGAACCGTATTATTTGTGTTACAGCGGTGGTAAAGACAGCGACTGCATTCGTATTCTTGCTGACCTTGCAGGAGTTAAGCACGATATAGTTCACAATCTAACAACTGTTGACGCTCCCGAAACAGTCCGATATATCAAGTCAATACCGAATGTTCACATTGAAATGCCTAAGTATTCAATGTGGCAGTTGATTGAGAAAAAGAAAATACCGCCTACAAGGCTTATTCGTTATTGCTGTGACGAGTTAAAAGAAAAAGGCGGCAAAGGACGAATTAAGGTTACAGGTGTTCGTTGGGCTGAAAGCGCAAGCAGAAAGCAAAATGGTGGCGTTGTTAAGTTAATCGGTAAACCTAAAACAACAATTAAGCTTGCAGAAGAATTACAAACGGAATATGAGCAGAACTCTAAAGGCGGAATAATTCTTAACACCGATAATGACGAAAGTCGCCGAATGGTTGAGCGGTGTTATAGGACAACCTCAACACTTGTAAATCCTATCATTGATTGGACTGACGAGGATGTGTGGGAATTTCTCAATCACTACGGTTGCAAATCAAATCCATTATATCAATGTGGCGATAAGCGTATTAGTTGTATCGGTTGCCCTATGCAAGGTGGCAAGGGTATGAAAGCAGATTTTATCCGTTATCCAAAGTACCGAGATAATTATTTGAGAGCATTTAGGCGAATGCTTAAGGCAAGAGAGGCAGCAGGGCTTGATAATAAATTAGGTTGGAATACTCCCGAAGATGTAATGATGTGGTGGGTCGGTGATAACCCATTGCAAATGAGCTTTGAAACACCTGAGTATTTGAAATGAGGTGAGAGAATGAAATGTTTTTTTTGGTTTGCTTTAGGCGCATTAAACGCTGTCGGAATAGTATTAAATTTGTTTGGAATAGGATACGGAGATATCAAGATTATTCTTTTGCAAATACTTTCGGTTATACTTTGTTTGAATTATGGTTTTAGTGAGGTGATGAAAAATGAATAAAGAATTAGCAAGATATTTTGTGAAATTGATTGCTGAAGATTTGCAATTTTCATTTAATGGAATGGGTATTCCAAGTTATAGTTGTGAATGGTTAGAAAATCAGCTAATGCAAGAAAATTTTGATAAAGTCGAAGAATTTATAAAGAAAAGATATGATGAACACGAAAACACAAGCAAGAAAAACAGATTGTCGGTTGCTGTTGCCGATTCCGCAGCTGAGCTGCCCGAATATATTGAGCAGTTGAAGAATTTATCTAAGTTTTAAAGAAAAGGAGCAACTTTCAAAATGAAATTTGAAAAAGTAACAGAATTATGCAAAAAAAGCAGAAAGTTTTTAATTTTTAAGTATTCAGAAAAGATATATTTTCTCGGTACCAGCAACGCAATGTTTGTAGTGCCTGACGGTACAATTTGTACACCTGAATACTTGACCTCTTTTGCCGGGCTAAAACCTTTAGAGGTGAAAAATACAATTTTTGATAAGAAAGATTTTCCGTTTGAATTTGATAATCTTTCTTTATTGTCTTTGCTGTAGATAACTTCCTGCATTGTGTTTCCGTTATCTGCTGT
>OIFE01001216.1_pt1 | contig 12977 bp, 8 predicted proteins | sample 1581921 | NCBI WGS metagenome assembly OIFE01 (sample SAMN04414075, study PRJEB24778) | human gut metagenome | material: faecal | host: Homo sapiens | reverse complement strand
CAAGATTTACCGTTTTTAATACCTGACTTAATCCCTCCAGGGCATAGTATTCACACTGGATCGGGACAAGAACTGTATTGGCCGCAGTCAGTGCGTTAATCGTGAGAAGGTTCAGGGACGGAGGACAGTCAATGATAATAAAATCATACTTTCCGTCTAACAGTTCCATATTTTTCTTGAGAATGCTCTCCTTTTCTTCCATATCAAGAAGCTCAATCTCTGCTCCGGCAAGGTCCACATCCGACGGCATCACGTCCAGACGTTCCTGCACACTTGGATTGATACACTCATCCACGGTGCATTCTCCCATCAGCAGTTCGTATACAGTATTGTCAATATTTCCTTTTTCCAATCCAAGTCCACTTGTTGTATTTCCCTGTGGATCAAAGTCCACAGTCAACACCCTCTGTCCTGCTTCAGCCAGGCAGGCGGATAAATTGATTGCAGTCGTCGTCTTTCCGACACCACCCTTTTGATTTGTAATTGCAATAATACGTCCCATACCTCTATCCTTTCTGCAGGTCAGCTCTACTTTTATTATCCTGTAATTATTTCGCATATCAGTCTGGTTTAGCTCATTTTAACCATATTTACTGATTTTCTCTATCATTTGAATCTTGATAATCTTTCCCATCCGATCATTAGCGAAACTTAGTATAACACAATTTTTCTTATTTTCCTATTGCTTTACCTTATAAAATTAAAAATGTTTCACGTGAAACATTTTTGCAAATCATACAAGCATCATTTTATGTTTCACGTGAAACATTTATCTTCAGAAACATTTCACATTTTCGCCTGTTGTATCTCATTACCAATTATATTATAATATAATAAGGAGTTGTCAAATAGGAATATAGTCATGAAACCACTATTCTCCTCTCTCAATCCCTTGAAACTGTATTTCTATAACATCATCATCTAAACCCGAGGTGAACTATGAAAGCTAAAAATAAAATCATCACTGCTATTCTCCTCTCAGCCGGTGCAACAGTCGGAACAGCACTGATTAACAAATATATCAAGATGTCTGCCATTTCAAGAAATCTTCTTGCTCAGCCGGAACCGCGCTGCTGTCGTTGGAGACTTGGCAATATCTACTATACAAAAAACGGCACTGGTAAACCACTTCTTCTCGTACATGACCTGACTCACGCGTCCAGCAGCTGTGAGTGGGATTCTCTGATTCCACTTTTAAAAGAGCACTATACTGTCTACACCATAGATCTTTTAGGTTGCGGACGTTCAGAGAAGCCAAATTTAACTTACACAAATTTTCTCTATGTGCAGTTGTTAAACGATTTTGTAAAATCCGAGATTGGACGCCGCACAAACATTCTTGCTACCGGTGCGTCCGCTCCTATCGTGACAATGGCTTGCGGATACAATCCGGATCTTTTCGAGCAGATGATGTTTATCAATCCGGATTCTCTGCTCTCCTGCAGCCACATACCAGGAAAATCCGCAAGGTATTATAAGTTTATCCTTGATCTTCCGATCATTGGTACACTGCTCTACAACTTTGCGTCCGCAAGAAGTATTATCTCCAGAACCTTCTCTGAAAGCTACTTCTATAATCCTTATGATGTTAACCCGCATTACATCGACAAATATCACGAGTCCGCCCACCTTGGTGACTCCCCGAAATCCGTCTACGCCAGTGTCCAGTGTAATTATACAAAATGTAATATTACAAAGACTCTGGAAAAAATTGACAACAGTATTTACATCCTCGGCGGCGAAGCTGAGCAGGATATCGATCTGATCATAAAAGAATATACAAAATGTAACCCGGCCATTGAGTCCAGTACAATTCCAAACACCAAACATCTTCCTCAAATTGAGAACCCTGAAGAAGTCAGTTCCACGGTCCAGATGTTCTTCAACTAACACTTCAAATCAGATCTGTTAAAATGTTTCACGTGAAACATTTCTTCGGTGTTTGCAAAGATGCCACTACTTTCTAAACAGTAGCGGCATCTTTTTTGATTTTTTAGTACCTGTTCTGTAGATCTGCGCATTTGCCGCGCTGACTGTAAGCTAAGGAAGCATAGACTTGAAGGCACAAGAATCCATCCGCGGAGCTGCTCTGGAATGGAATTTGCGCTTAACTGTGAGGGGACTGAACAGTTACAAGTAACTTTTATCAAGAGTTAATTTTCAGAAATTCTTCTTAACTTCAAAAGATGTTGGCGTCTTCTCGACCGAGATATACCACATCGATCAATATTTTATCTTCAGGTCTATCATTTACGACGGCCGGTACATCAAGTACATTATGCGGTACTCCTGCTGTGCATGATAAATCTTTATTCATTACGATGATTCAGTGCATCAATTGCACATATCTCCCGAATAGTCATAAATCTTCCATCAACTCTGATTTATTTACGTGTTACAGGACTCTTGTTAATTTTAGTTTAAAGTTTTCGTAACTGTTCAGAACCCAGTTAGTTGAAAATGATATCAGGGGTTCCGTTCAGTGCTTCGCGGATAGCTGTGAAAGCATTTATTCCGTGCTTGCGAGCTGATCCGATATAACTCATAATTGTAAGATATTCCTGTGCACCTTCTTCATTTCGGAAGCATCCAGAGACTTTGGTTTTTACTTTTACCATTCTCAGATCACGTTCCGCCTGATTATTATCAAATGGTACACAGAGATTCTTTATAAACAGGCAGACTGATTCCTTGTAATTATACAGTCTGCAGATCAAATTTAATACTTTGCTCTTTTTCTTGCGACCGCGCTTTTTTGCAGGAGTTTCGGGGAATGGATTTTCCCCATATGCAGTTTTGATAATGGAATCATACTCCATATCAAATTTATGGCGGTGATAGTAGCTGACCTCATCCTTATCTAAAAGAAGTGCTTTATCTCGCACCTTTTTCATATCGAGCAGAAGCTTCTTAAAACGGACTGCCCATGTCTGCTCCGGATGATTTTCAATCACACCGTTTAATTCCCTGAGAAGATGCGCACAGCAGATGGCATGTGTCACATTTTGATACTTCCAGTAAGAACTCCAGCAGTCATGCATAATGATCCCGTTGGCATGCGGCAGTACATTCGCAGCATCCATGCCAGCCTGACCACGTTTCTGATTTATGGTCAGATATGTGTAATTCTGATCGGATGCAACGTGAACCCAGCAGGTTTTTCCATCTACGCGGCTACCAGTCTCATCACAATGGATCAGTCCGAGCGTAATCATTTTCAGACGGATTTGCTCATAAGTATCTTTCAGTGATTCCGCACAGCGGGTTACCATGTTTTTGATGGTTCCCGTTGCTAATGGAATATTAAACACACTGGACAGGATTTCATGAGTGCGATTGATGCTGACTGCACCAACCGTATTGAAAGCCACAACCATCGCCTGAAGATTTTTGCCATACTGGACAGTTGCTTTTATGTTTTTAGGAAATGATCCTGTTTTTACGCCACCATGCAACGGGCATTCGCGCACTTCAATAAGATTGTGCGCAGTGACATCTACAGTCACAACCGCATCAATCTCATGACGGGTTTCTTTTATACAAGCCTTATCCAGACATTTCTCGCGATAAGGACATCCGTTACAGTCAAAATGCATATGTTCCATGGTGTGATCCGGATTGGAGATGACAGAAAGATGGACACCATTGTGACCTTGCTGAGCGCCCTGCTTTTTCCCGGAAGATTCACGAAGGCTTCGGTTCTTTTTTACCGCAGGTTTCTTAAGACCGTCAGAGGAAGGTGGCTTGGAACTGTTTTTGGAGTTTTTGTTTAGTTGTTCTTTCAGCTCTTTGATGGTTTGATTCAGCTCGGCAATTGTAGCTGTTAATGTGCTGTTTTGCTTCGTGAGAAAATCAATCTGTGCCATAAGCTGGTGAACGAATTCTTCTGTGATGTTAACGGGCATTCAAACCACCTTCTTTCCGCTGGATTTTGCATTTTTATTATAGCGGAAACGCTGTAAAAAAGCGAATCTGTCGAAAAATCCATTCGGCAAAATGACGGTGGATAAGTATTAAATTTGAAGGTGCAAATGCTTACAAATAAATATATTCAATATCGCCTCCAAAGAGGAAAATGAAGCGGATAAAAGGTAGGTAGTTAAGGATTATCCACAAGACTGATATACAAGTAAAAATTCATCACTTTTATCCACAGAGTAACAGCAAATCAGAGTAAAAAAGATTTTTCGATTCTTTGTTTTGCACAATAACTGGCAACGAACCCGAAGGGGGTTCTGAACAGTTACAAGTTTTCAATTATACATTCTGTCTTGGATAAAAAATTTTGTCGGAAGTCTGCTTATTATAAAGTGCTTTTTTCGTCCAAATCAGCATATAGTGAATCATCATGCTTCTTTGTTTTACAAATATGAAAACCAAAAATGTCATGACTTAATTGTAACAATTTTGGGAATTCTTCAGTTCAGATGTTTCACGTGAAACATTTCCTGACTTTTCTGCTCACCCTTCGAATGTGTAAAAAAAGAACCTCACGATCCATACTCACAAGATCCTGAAGTTCTTTCCTTTTCTTACTATTCTGTTTTTCTTTACTTTAACGGTTCCTTCCCCGGAAGTCCCGCTTTTCTCGGATATTTCTTCGCTGTGATCGCCATCTTCTTTACCGGAACAAAGGTGCGTTCCACGTCCGTCTCCGGAAGAACCTTTACGATAATATCCTTCATCTCTCCGCCAAGCTTCTTCACAGCAGATCTCGCCTGGGCAATCTCCTCGTCAGCTTTTCCGGATTTATACGGGATAAAATATCCGCCCTTTTTCACAAACGGGATACAGTACTCGGAAAGGGTGGACATATTTGCCACCGCCCGGGATACGCAGATGTCGTACTGTTCCCGGTATTTCGCATCGCGTCCGTAGTCCTCGGCACGTCCATGGACAGCCGTAATATCCGTAAGTCCCAGTGCCTCTATCACCTCATTTAAGAATCCCACTCTCTTATTTAAAGAATCAAGCAGTGTGACCTTCAGTCCCGGAAACGCAATCTTTAACGGAATTCCCGGAAATCCTGCACCCGTACCCACATCAATACAGCTGTATTCTGCGGATCCGTCAAGCTTTAACCCAAGCTCCGGCGCAGCCAGAACAAGCAGAAGGCTGTCCACAAAATGCTTCGTGATCACATCGGAAAGCTCTGTGATCGCCGTGAGGTTCATCACCTTATTCTTCTCGATCAGCATCTCATAATATTTAAAAAACTGCTCTTTCTGCTGCTTTGAAAGTTCGATTCCAAGATTCGCGCAGCCCTGATCCAATAATTTTACAAATTCATCTGTCATCGAATTATTTCCTTCCCATCTGCTCCAAATGTACCATCAGAACAGAGATATCTGCCGGTGAAACACCGGAAATTCTGGATGCTTGACCAATATTCTCCGGCTTATAGAGGTTCAGCTTCTGGACTGCCTCTCTCCTCAGGCTTCCGACGGTTGTATAGTCAAGATCCACCGGGATTTTTCTTCCCTCAAGTTTCTTAAACTGAGTCACCTGCTGCTTCTGTCTGCGGATATACCCGTCATATTTCAGATTTATGTCAACCTGTTCCCGCACATCGGCCGGAAGTTCCGGTCTTTTTTCGTCCAGTTCCGCAAGCATCTCATAATTTAATTCAGGTCTCTTGATAAGCTCTGCCAGCGTACTTCCGGATTTTAATGACGTGCTTCCATGTTTCTCCAGAAATTCCTGCACCTTCTCATTTGCACCGACCGTCGCTTTTTCAAGGCGTTTGATTTCTTCCTCAATCGCTTTTTCTTTCCAGAGCACATACTCATACTGCTCTTCCGATACAAGCCCGATCTCATGTCCGATTCCCCGAAGTCTAAGATCTGCGTTATCCTGTCTTAAAAGCAGGCGATATTCCGCTCTTGATGTCATCATACGGTACGGCTCATGGTTTTCTTTTGTCACAAGGTCATCGATAAGAACGCCGATATAAGCCTGAGAACGGTCAAGAACTACTGCACTCTTCTCCTGTAACTTTCTTGCCGCATTCACGCCCGCCATAAATCCCTGAACAGCCGCTTCCTCATATCCAGAGCTTCCGTTAAACTGACCTCCGGAAAACAGTCCATCGATATTTTTAAACTCCAGAGACGCTTTTAACTGTCTTGGATTGATACAATCGTATTCAATTGCATATGCATTTCGAACAATTTTGACATTTTCCAGTCCCGGAACTGTCCGATACATTGCATACTGAACATCCTCTGGCAGGGAACTGGACATACCACCGAGATACATCTCATTCGTGTAAAGTCCCTCCGGCTCCACAAATACCTGATGTCTTCCCTTATCTGGGAATTTCACGACCTTGTCCTCGATGGATGGGCAATACCTCGGACCTGTTCCCTCGATAGCACCGGAAAATAGTGGGGAACGATCCAGATTATTCCTGATGATCTCATGGGTCTTCTCATTCGTGTAAGTCAGCCAGCAGGAGATCTGTTCCTTCTGTACCGACTCCGGATCCGTTGAAAAGGAGAACGGAACAACTCTTTTATCTCCAAACTGCTCTTCCATCTTGGAAAAATCAATGCTTCTCTTATCTGCTCTCGCCGGTGTACCTGTCTTAAAGCGGTACATCTCGATTCCGTTTGCCTTTAAGGAATCCGTGAGATGGTTTGCCGCCTGCAGCCCATTCGGCCCCGTTGGGTTACTCACGTTGCCGTAGATACATCTCGCACGAAGATATACGCCCGTTGCAAGAACCACCGCACGGCACTTATAGACAGCGCCGGAGTAAGTTTTTACGCCCACGATCCGTTTCTTCACCGGATAACCACTCTCCTGATGCCCCTCATGTTCTTCCTGAAAAGTTCCATATTCTCCCGGAATCTCCTCTGTGAGGATCTCAGCAACTTCCGCCTGACGGATCGTGAGATGATCCGTATTCTCCAGTACACGACGCATAGATCTTGTATATTCCTGCTTATCCGCCTGTGCGCGCAGAGAATGAACCGCCGGTCCCTTGGATTCATTCAACATCTTCGACTGGATAAACGTTTTATCAATATTTTTGCCCATCTCACCGCCGAGGGCATCCAGCTCACGGACAAGATGTCCCTTGGAACTTCCTCCGACGTTCGGGTTGCATGGCATCAGGGCAATGCTGTCCACGCTGACCGTAAACATGATCGTCTCAAACCCAAGTCTCGCTGCCGCAAGCGCCGCCTCGCATCCCGCATGGCCCGCGCCGACAACTACAATATCATATGTCTCCTCTACTACCGGCATTTTATTTCCTCTTTTCTTGTCAATTCCCTACTGTCTCTTCTATACTCCCAGCGGAATCTCCCATAAAAAACGTTCCGATCCGCCAATTTCTTTCCACCATAATCTTACTTACCCATACAGAACTTGCTGAAGATCTCATTCACCAGGTCATCCTCCACAGACTCCCCGACAATAAGACCTAACTTCTCATAGGCATCCATCAGATCGATCGAATAAAAATCCTCCGGCATGCCGTTCTCTATACTGTTCTCCACCATGGACATGCTCTCGAAAGCGTCCTTTAAAGCCTTCACATGGCGCACATTCGTGATCATAACCTGGTCGTTGAAGTCGATCTCACCTTCATAGAATAAGGACTTTATCTCCTCTTCCAGGAGGTCGATTCCCGTCTCCTCCTTCGCGGAGATTCCGATCACCTTATGCCCGGACCGCTTCTCCACCTCATCCGCGGATACTACCGGCTCCAGGTCGCTCTTATTTAAGAGCACCACCGACTTCCGTTCCTTAATAAAGTCCATGATCTGATAGTCGTTCTCATCCAGCTCCCTCGATCCATCTACAACGTAGATGATGAGATCCGCCTTCTTCGCCTCTTCCATAGCCCGGGAGACGCCGATCTTCTCCACCACGTCCTCCGTATCCCGGATTCCTGCAGTGTCCACAACATTCAGGCTGATTCCCTGAAGATAGATATGTTCCTCAAGGATATCTCTCGTCGTTCCCGCCACATCCGTAACAATGGCGCGATCCTCGCCAACTAAAACATTCATCAGGGACGATTTTCCGGCATTCGGCTTTCCTAAAATAACAGTCTTTACGCCCTCAGAAATCACCCGTCCATTGGAGGAAGAACGGATCAGCTTCTCAAGCTTCTTCTTCACTGAAAGAACAACCTTAAGCAATTTCTCCCCGTATCCGTCCAAGGAAATATGCTCCGGATCGTCAAGCGCCGACTCGATAAAGGCAATCTCATAGATAATCTGTTCCCGGATCTCATGGATCTCCTTCGATACACTTCCCCGAAGCTGGCTCACAGAGGACTGCAGCGCATATTCATTTTTCGCGTTGATCACGTCGATGACCGCCTCCGCCTGGGAGAGGTCGATCCTGCCGTTTAAGAACGCCCGTTTCGTAAATTCACCCGGCTCTGCCAGTCTCGCCCCGGCCTTTAAGACTGTCTCCAGGATCCGTCTCGTGACCAGCATTCCGCCGTGACAATCGATCTCCACGGTATCTTCCGCTGTGTAGCTCCGTGGTCCTCGCATAAGCATCAAAAGGACCTCATCCACAGCCTCATCCCCGTCATAAACGTATCCGTAATGGATCGTATGGCTCTCCGCCTCAGAAAGCTTTTTCTTTCCAGGTTCCCGAAAGACCTTTTCCGCGACTTCAACCGCGTTCTCACCGCTGATCCTCACGATTCCGATTCCCGAATTTCCCATCGCCGTGGCGATCGCTGCAATCGTATCTGTATATTCCATAATCTCCATCCTGTCACTCACGCCTGCTGCCTTAAAACATCAAGCTGAATGATCTTCTATTTTCTGGCTCCGCAAGTCCTGTAAACTCACAGAAATTCACACAATTAGTCACCCTATCATAGCACAAAGGGGCTGCCATAGGCAACCCCTCTATCACGATATCTGCAACTATTCAGCACCTTCCTGGTTACCTTTGTTCCCAGACAAAATCAGCCATGCGTTCCCGCACAGTGCGGCGCATGGCTGATCTGTGAATTATTATTCCTGACTGCTGCTACGATAGCTGTTCTCAGAACCAGCAGTTCTTTCGCGTCTCTCGTATCTCGGTCTTCTCTCCCTGCGCTCTTCCTTCTTTAATGCGATCACAACATGACGGAACGGATCCTCACCTTCGCTCTTTGTGAATACGTATTTATCGTTCTGAAGTGCAGAGTGAATGATCCGTCTTTCGTACGGGTTCATCGGCTCTAAGGAAACCGGACGTCTTGTCCGTTTTACTTTGTAAGCAATATTCTTTGCGAGAGTCTCCAGTGTTTCTTTTCTTCTCTCTCTGTAATTTTCGGTATCCAGCTTGACTCTTAAGTAGTCCTCAGATTCCTTATTTACAACAAGGCTTACAATATACTGAAGGGAATCGAGTGTCTGTCCTCTCTTACCAATGAGAAGTCCCATCTCCTCGCCGGTCAGGTTGACATCCATCTCCTTTTCCTCTTCATTCATTTTCACTTCCACGTCAACAGCAAGGCCCATTGCATCGAAAACGGAATTCAGGAAATCTACGGCCTTATCGTCAACGGTCTCGATCTTCTTCGCACGGATCACTGCCGGCTTGGAACCAAAGAGTCCGCCAAGAACTCCGGCACTTCCTTTTTCCACGACCTCGTACTGAATCCGATCACTGCTCACACCGAGCTGCAGGGATGCCTGTGTGATTGCATCTTCCACAGTTTTCGCAGTCACTGTAATCATTTCCATAACAGAACCCCCTTATTATTTTCGCTTGTCATGTGCCTCATTGTACTTCTGGACCATCGCTGCCTTGGAAGCGAGACTTCCCGGTTTCGCGTTGGTGTTGTAGTACTTGCTGGACTCCTCGATCTGTTTCGCGATCTTTTCCTTCTTAACTTCCTCAGCAGCTTTTTCCTTCTCCTCCTCAGCCTTGATAGCCTTTAAGGATGCGGTAGCGTTCTGAGTTACCTTAGCCGGCGGAAGTCCCTGTTTTGCACGTTTCTTATTTACCTTTTCCAGGTTCTTTGCGATCATATCGTCGATGTTTACCTTATCCATGTACGCGTTAACGATGAGCTGCTGGATAATTGTAACAACGCTGGTCGCGATCCAGTAGATACCAAGACCTGCCGGCATTGTGATACAGATGAACGCGGAGAATAACGGCATTGTCGTTGTCATAGTCTTCATGGACTGGGCCATCGGATTCTCTGCATCTGCGGATGTGGACGGCTGATTTCCGCTCATGAGCTTTGTGCTGAACCACTGGGATACTGCCGCAAGAATCGGGATGATCCATGCGAAGGACGGTACCCAGCCCGGTGCCTCTGCCATATTTAAACCGAGGAACGTGTTCATTCTCTCGACAACAGCAGCATTCTGGCCGATCACATCAGAGATTGCCGGGAACAGTGTCTGAAGCTCTCCCCACTGGGCCGTGGAGAATTTATAGAGCATGTCTACAAGACGGTTTGCATTTGTGAAATCAAACTTGTCTAATTTTCCGCCGCAGGCGGTTGCGATATTTGTGATTTCCTGTAACTTCTGAGCATAGTCAGCCTGTCCCATTAACGGAGTGACAACGTTGTCGAAATAAACGCGGACAGACGGAACGTATGCCGGGATATTGTAGATGACACGGTACAGTGCAAGAAGGATCGGCATCTGGATCAGCAGCGGAAGGCATCCGCCCGTCATGCTTGTGCCGTACTTCTCGTAAACAGCCTGAATCTCCACGTTCTGACGCTGCATGGACTCCTGATCCGACTTTCCTTTATACTTCTTCTGGATTGCCTGGATCTCCGGATTCATGACAGACATGAGTTTTGTGGTTTTCTGCTGTTTGATCGTCAGCGGTATCATCAGTGTTTTCATTACGATCGTAAACAGAATAATGCACAGACCTACATTGAACACGCCGAAGCTGCTCGTAAATCTGAAGAGGATGTCCATGACATAGCCAAGGACAGTCGCGATCGGTCCCAGAATGGAACCAGCCTTCGTCAAAACCATATCTTACCTCCTGGGTTTTTTACGGGACTGGATCATAACCGCCTTTTGCAAACGGGTGACATCTCAAAATCCGCCTGCACGCAAGATAAGTACCTTTTATAGCGCCGTATTTTCTGATTGCTTCCATGGCGTACTGGGAGCAGGTAGGCGTATAAATACAGTGAGGGCCGATACAGGGAGAGATAAACTTCCTGTAAATCTTAATCAGACCAATCAGAACCCATTTCATAAACCACTCACTTCGATTCTTTTAAAATGTTATGAAGCCCGCATAAGTGCAGAAAAGCACTCTCAATCTTGTCGAAATTTTTGTCTTTTGCCGCAGCACGTGCGACAACAATGATGTCTTTTCCTTCTTCTAATATGTCCTTATTTAACCGGAAGCTTTCGCGGACAAGTCTCGCGAACCGATGCCTTACAACGCTGTTTCCGACCTTTTTGCTGGCGGAAATTCCGATTCTCGTGTCCTCCCGTCCCGAATCCATCACGTACATGACCAGATATTTGTTTGCGTAGGACTTCCCTCCCCGGTAAACCGTCTGGAAATCCTGATTTTTCTTTAACGAATTGAACCTTTTCATTCAATACCTCTGCAAAACTAAGTCGATAAAGCCGTAAAAATCCCGCATAACAAAAAAGAGCATCCAAAAGTTTTCCTAAACTTCCGGATACTCTCTTGGTTCATTAAGCAGATAATCTAGCTCTACCTTTTGCTCTTCTGGCAGCTAAAACTTTTCTACCGCCTGCTGTTGCCATTCTCGCTCTGAAACCATGAACTCTTTTTCTCTGAGTGTTCTTCGGCTGAAATGTCATCTTCATAAACCCGGCACCTCCTCTTACTCTAAATTCAAGTACCTTCTCATGTACATATAAACTAAGACATATTGAAGCATCGTATCGATTATATAAAAATTGCCGCCCTTCGTCAAGACTAAATTTCAAAAAAATCCTTAAAACATGGGGATTTCTTCCATATGATTTTTCCTTTTTTTCGCTGTATATCCACATTCTGCTTTTTGCATGGAACGTTACTTTTCGGTCTTTCAGTAATAAAAAAGGGGAACAGCGTTTCGCTATCCCCCATAAAATGTATGTATTGATTTTATGTCACTATATTTAGTATCTCTTCATTATATTATGATGTTGGGGTCAAAAGCTTTTGACCCCTCTGATACCGAATTGCTCTGCACTGCGTGCTCCCGCAATTCTCAAAAACATTCGTAATTCGCTCATTTTTCTTTGAAAAATGGCTACTTACTCATGTTTTTGGCGGGTCCCAAGGTCAAAAATTCTCCTGCAAGCAAGCTTGCGTCGAACTTCTGACCTTTTGACCCTGGTATCATATTATAGAAGCTGCAGCGTTATTATTTTCCGCTGCTCTCATTTTTTATACCTGATCTTCTTCCGGAAGCTGCCACACCACGCTTCTGAAAGGTATTCATATATAACCGGCTCTTTCCGATCAGCCGTTATCTTTCATGATTTTAAACAGAACCTTCGTGATGGCCGTCGTAAGGATACCTGCGACGATCGCCTCCGGGATACCAAATCCCAGGATGATTCCCAGGATCACATCGTAGATGTGCTCCACTGCCTTGTTGGACGCAGCCGCGTAGCTCTGTCCGAAGAAGATATAGATTCCGTTCATGACAAGCAGTGTGTTTGTCATAGCTCCTGCGATACCAGCCACCCAGAGGGCAACGGTCTGGCTGCCTTTGATTCCGTGAGCTGCTTTCATGATCAGCTTATAAACAAAATAAGCAACGATGCCGATGCATACGCGCGGCACGATGGCGATCACGGCGCTCCACATGTTTCCGCTGTATCCGCCGATCGTAACGAACGGGCTGAATACGAAGGAGGTCACTCCCGGGGCAATGGTCGCTTTTACAAGGCTGGTCACACCAAATACCAGTCCTAAGTAAGCGCCGTACTTCGGTCCAAGGATGATCGCTCCGATGATGACCGGGACGTGGATGATCGTTGCGTTCATAAAGCCTAACG
>OIFE01001208.1_pt1 | contig 13187 bp, 6 predicted proteins | sample 1581921 | NCBI WGS metagenome assembly OIFE01 (sample SAMN04414075, study PRJEB24778) | human gut metagenome | material: faecal | host: Homo sapiens | reverse complement strand
GGGCACAGCCACCGGCGCAGGGGCCGGGGCAACGGGGATGGGTGTACCGCAGATGCCGCAGAACGCAGCGCCCTTGACTAGCTCGGCACCGCAGTTCGGGCAGTGGGGCACGGCGCGCAGTTCCGTAATTTTTGCACGGCAGGCCGCGATATTTTGCTCAGTCTCGGCCACAGAGGCGACCAGCCCCGCAAAGGCATCCTCGGCGTCCTTGCGGTGCAGCTCCATGTACTGCTTGCCGATCATGCCGTACAGCGTATTGATGCGGTTTTCCTCCGCCGAAATCTGCGAGTTGAGCCGCGCGACGTCCGTCAGGTCCTTGCCCTTCTGGATCGTTTTCGTGCTGGCATCGGTGATTTTCTTGCTCAGATCATCAAAAAAAGCCATGTCATTTTCCCGCCCTTTCTGGAAATTCTCTTTACCTATTATAATACAAATTGCGCCTTATTTTGTCAATGCTTATTGGGATTTTCTCGAGGGGAAATGCAGTTGATTTTATACGGCCCCAAGCTCCATTTTGACGATGGGCATCTTCATCATGCCATCGCCTGCAACGCTCTACACAGTTAGCGTTATCTAGCTCAAGTATGCCTACCCACGACAAAATGTCAACTGCCTCTTGGCAAATCGAAAACGCTGTCTATAGTTATCTTTGGTAATCATCAATCTACACAGAAGGAGCCCCCCTATGACCGTCAAGCTCATCAAGCAAATGATCGACGCGTGCCGTTTGGGCAAGCGGGCGTGCGACATGATGCCGCCGCTGCCAAAAGACGTTCTGCCGTCGTATATTCATGTTCTGGACACCGTCCACACGCTGGAAGCGGCGGGCGGGCCTGTGCGCATGTCCGACATCAGCGACGCGCTGGGCCTGCCACGGCCCGGCGTGACCCGTACCGTCAAGGAGATGGAGGCTAAAGGCTACCTGACCAAATCGGCCAGCCCCGACGACGGCCGCGTCACCTACATCACCGCCACCGAAGCGGGCCGCCAGCTGTGGGATAAGTACGATACACAGTACTTTTCCGAGCTTTTACCTGCCTTGCAAGACATCTCGGAGGAGGATGCCGCCTGCATGATTCGCACCATCGAGACGCTGTATCAGGTCTTAGCCGAAAGGAGAAATAACGTTGGTAAGCAATAAATCCGATTTTACCCAGGGGAACATCCTGCACAGGCTGACCCTGTTCACCGGAAGCTGGCGAAGCAGGCACAGCTGTAACAAAAACACCACCTGAAGGGTTCAATCCCCTCGGGTGGTGTTTTTCTGCGCTATTCAGCGCGAATTACGCTTTTTTCGCGGCCTTCTGGTCTTTCAAAAAGCCCTTGTATGCCTTGTATTCTTCGGTCTTGCGCAGTTTTCTTACGCCGAAGATCCACAGCACGATGCCCAGCAGGAAGAAGAACGCTGCCGCGCAGGTGATGATAATGACCATCGTAATAACCGTCGGGCGGGTCAGCTTAATCGTCGTGTTTGCGCCGACACCGTTCATACCGCAGCTGTTGGCGATGGCGTACAGGTTGTGATGGCAGGCCTCACGCATGGCGCTGACGATGACACCGTCGTTCTTGTACTCAGGCAGTTTGTCGGTGACATAGGGCATCATAGCGTCGTAGATGGACACGCCCGCCAGCACGCCGTCCGGGCCGTTGACGTAGACGTTCAGCACGTTGTCGGTAATGACCATGCCGTCGCAGCCCCACTCGCCGCGCAGGATGCCGTTGACCAAGCCCGCGTTGCCGCCTGACCAGACCGCGCCCCAGCGGGTGTAAGCAATCATAACGCCGTTGCCGTTGCCCACCTCGATGGGAGCTTGGAAGGCTTTCAGGTAGACTTCGCGGGCAGCCTGCTCGTTGATCCAGACGCCCAGACCGATGCGATCCTGCTCGCAGTCGTTCAGCGCAAAGTGCTTCATGACGACGTGGACGCCCTTTGCCTGGATGGCGGCGACCTCGTAGGCGCTCATCATACCGGAGAGGAAGCCGTCCTCGGAGTAATACTCAAAGTTGCGGCCGCCGTAGGGGGTGCGGTGGATGTTGTTGCCCGGGCCGTACAGGCAGGCAATGTTGGCGCTCAGGCAGTTATTGCCGATGATCGTGCCGACCGCAGTCATCAGGTCGGTGTTGAAGGTCGCAGCCATGACGTCCTCAGACGTAAAGGCCGTGGCAGTCAGCTGGGTAGCACCGCTGCCCAGCAGGCTGGCGGTCAGGCCCTGGGGGCCGTTTTCATCGCGGGTGCCGGGGGCCTCGATGCTCTTGACCGGCATCGTCCAGTGGAACGCATCGCCAATGAGGGTGTTCATCTCGTCGAAGGTCAGGTTGTCCAGCAGGTCGTCCCACTTCGGGTCGTCGTAGTCGAGGCCAATCATGTCATACAGGGTGACGCCGTTGTTCTTGCCCATGGCAGGCAGGTTCACGGCCTCGTAGTCGGCGGGGTCGTAGCGTATATCCTGCAGGTCTTTCTTCATCTGCTCGGTCAGGGCCAGCTTGACGGTCTCGGTGGGCAGGGTACCGTTCCAGTCGCTGCGGCTCAGCCAGGTCACAGTGTTGTCCTCGCCGTCGTACAGATTCGGGTCGGCGCAGGACAGCTGGTTGGTGATGGCGGTGCCGTTCTCACTGACAGAGTAGGTCGTGGTGTCGAGCTTGTCCTCAGTCCACGCATAGGTCAGGTCGGCGTCGCCGTCGGCGGTCATCTTGCCGTTGGTGGAAGCCACCGTGTAGCCCTTGGCAGCCAGGATGTTGTTCACGGCCTCGTGGGCGTCGTTGGCGGCGGTGAAATAGTAGTCGCCGGCATCCAGAATGTAGGTGCCCGCGCCGTAGGTGTCATAGCTGGCGATATCGCGCTTGTTGACGTTCATGGTAACGATCTCGGAGGTGCCGGGGGCCAGCTCTCCCGTCTTGCCGAAGCCGACCAGGGCGACGGCGGCCTTCTCGACGCCGTTCTGCTTGTCGTAGTCGGTGTAGGGGCTCTGCACGTAGAGCTGCACGGTGCGCTTGCCCGCGACTGCGCCGGTGTTCGTGACCTTGACAGCGACGGTATAAACGTCCAGCGCGTCGTTGTAGTTGACGGTCATATCGCTGAACTTGAAATCGGTGTAGCTCAGACCATAGCCGAAGGGGTAAGCCACAATGTCGCCGTAGGCGTAGTCGCCCGCGTTGCCCGCGCCCATGACGTAATCCTCATAGCGCGTCTCGTAGTACTTGTATCCTACGTAGATGCCCTCCTGGTAGATCATGTAGGTGCTGCCCTTGGCAGGCACATCGCCGCCCTCGACATAGCCGTCGTAGACGCTGGGGGTGAAATTCCACATAGCGGGGGCGCTGTAATTGTCATAGCAGTAGGTATCGACCAGACTTCCAGATGGGTTGACGTCGCCGACCAGAATCTGGGCAACGGCGTTGATGCCGGAGATGCCCACGTCGCCGATCCAGAGCGCGGCATCCACATCGTAGTCGTTGTTCTTCAGGAAGTCGACCTGCAAGGCGTTAGCGGAGTTGATGAGGACGATGATGCTCTTGATCTCGCCGTTTTTCTTCATGGAGGCGAGGTTTTCCAGCATAGATTTCTCGTTATCGTCCAGTGCCAGGTAGTTGACCTCGCCGTAGCTCAGGTCCGCACCCTCGCCGCCGACGCGGGAGAGAGTGACGATGGCTGCGTCGCCGTACTGAGCGACGCTGGACTTTACATCATCGGTGTAGACGTCCCAGGGCACTTCCGCCGTGGTGGCGCTGGCGGTAGATACCGTACCGCCATTGGCGCGGGTGTAATCCTTGCCTGCGCCGGTGGCGTAGAAATCCCACAGCGTAGGGTTGACGGTGACGCCGACCTTTTCCAGCGCGGTGCGCAGGGTGTCGGCGGTCGAGGCATCGATATTGCCGGAGCCGGTGCCGCCGTAGACGAGGTTGACGCTGGAGGAGGAGAAGGTGCTGACCTTCGCGTCCTTGGCCAGGGGCAGCGCGCCGTTGTTCATCAGCAGGGCCGCGCCCTCAGCCTCGACCTGCTGGGCGACGGTCAAACCGTAGTCGACCATCTCTTCCGGCGAGGAAAAGTCGGTGGTAAAGTACTGTGCGTTGGGATCCTCGTTTTCCAGTTTCCAGAACGTGCCGCCGACAAACGCCGCAACTGTGTTGTCGAAGGTATTCAGGATGGTACACAGGGGGATGAAAACGACCATGAGGATGGCGCAGAGGATCGTCAGGATCTTCCACCCCAGGACGGTCTTACGCTTGGCCTTTTTGTATGCCTTTTTCAGCGCTTTCTTTTGGGCTTTGATTTCGTCCATGATTCTCTCCTTGTTTTTATTTTTAACGGTACAACGCCATTGTACACGATGTAGTAACACTACTGCAACACTTTGCGAAATTCGGTCGTTTTTCTGCGAAATTCGGTTTTGCAGCTACAAAAGCAAGGGGCATTCTTTGTGCAGAGTACACAAAAGAAAGAAAAAACCGTCCTTGTCAAAGGGAGTCTTTAAAATTCAACCCCTTCTCTCGCTGCCACGCCTTTACTATATGGGTGTTTCTCGGCGCGCATCTCGGTCGCGTAGTCAGCCTGTTCCAGCATCCAGGCAGCGGGATTGCGGCCGGTGAAAACCACCTCTCTCCCCTGCCCGGCCAGCGCGGCGGCCTGCTGTAACAGGCTCTCGTCCACCAGGCCGGTGCGGCAGGCCGCGCAGGCTTCGTCGAGGACCAGCAGATCAAACGGCGCGGCCAGCGCGGTGCGCAGGGCAGCGTTGTTGTGCTCCCTTGCTTCGGCCTTCTCGTCGGCGGTCATCAGCCAGGTGAATTTCGCGTTCGGGCAGGCGTGGACGTCGGCCCCGCAGCGGCGCAGCAGTGCGATTTCGCCGCTGGAACCGTCCTTTAAAAATTGCAGAATCGTCACGTGTTTTTCATGGCCCAGCGCCCGCAGCGCCAGCCCCATGGCGGCGGTGGTCTTGCCCTTGCCGTCGCCGTAGTAGATATGCAGCATGGTATAGCCCCCTTTGGGGGTATTATAGCATATTTTCCGCAAACAAAAAACCGGAGCGAACTTCTCTCGTTCGCCCCGGGGATGTTAAATGATTGGAGTCATAAGCCTCATACCCTTTATCGTTGGTTGCGGTCTTTTAACTCAGTACATTGGAATATCTCCTATGGTATCAGGTAAAGTTCCACTTGCTTAGTCGGGTGGTGTTTCTGCGGTCATATCTGTACCGCCCCTCTCCTGATATATATGTGTCAAGGGTCTTTTTGTGACGGCCCCTGGGTCTCTCTAACAAAGTGCCAACCTACCGTGCATCATATTTTTTCAATCTTTTACAAGTTATGACTTGCGGCTTCGGATGCGGTTTGTTCAGCACTTATAGGCGACCCAGGCCCGCCGGTGATGAATAGGATCTTTAAAGTTTGCCATTGGACTTGAGCCTCCTTCCTTCCGAAATCCGACCGGCGCTTGGAACTTTTAGTTCCTTATCTCCGGCTGTTTTCTTTCTGTGACTATACTATATCACACCCCCGGCTGTGCGTCCATTCGCAGAGTTCACAACGTTGCGGCGTCAGATTTGTGCAGGTTCGGCCCTTGCGCGGCAGCGGTGCGCGTGGTATAATAGAAGTGTTAGGGCCGCGTCGGAAGATGCGGCTTTTTTGTTGACAAAGGAGAATCACCATGAAAATCGCAGTCACCTATGCTGACGGCCAGGTCTACCAGCATTTTGGCCACGCCGCACAATTTAAACTGTACACTGTCGAAAGCGGCATGATTTTAGACACCGCCGTTGTGGATGCCACAGCCAGCGGCCACAGCGCCATGGTCAGCTATTTGCAGCGTCAGGGCGTAAACACGGTCATCTGCGGCGGCATCGGCGGCGGCGCGGTCAGTGCCCTGGCCGGGGCAGGCATCCGCTTGTTTGCCGGGGCGACCGGCAGCGCCGACCAGGCCGTGCTGGCCCTGTTGGCCGGGAAGCTGGTACACAACCCAGAGGCTGCCAAAGGGCATTGCGGGGAGCACCATTAAAGCCTCCCTTATTAAAGGGAAGTAGACGCCGTAAGCGGCCGGAGGGATTTCTCCCCGCCATATCCCCCTTGCCTTATATTATACCCCCATAACCACCATAGGGGAAGAGCCAATCCCGGCCCTTCCCCTATGGGTTTACCCTTCTAATTATCTTTTGGTGTTTGCATCATGCGGTTTTAAGCGCGGTGGTTCTTCTTTTTCATGCTGAACAGCACCGCCACACCGGCCAGCACCAGCAGCACGCCGATACCGCTGAACAGGAGTGTGCCAAAACCACCGGTGACAGGCAGCTGGAAGCCGCTGCGGTTGATGATGGTAATGGGGTTATCCGTAGTAGATGCCTCATCCCCAGTATAGGTTGTCTTCAAGTACTTGTTCTTTTCCAGTTTTCCGTCTACATAGGTCGTGCTCGTAGTCCACTTAGTTTCGTACTGCCGATTCAACTTTGCATCAACAGGCTTGGACAGCAGGTTGTAACCATTCAGCGTCTTGGTTTCAACAAATCTGTAAGTACCTTTCGGCAGCCCTGTGTAGGTCAGTTTGCCGTCAGCGTCAGTAGTACCAGCGTCATCACCTCTTCTCGCATTTAATGCATCGGGATGAGGAATCAAAATCCATGTTTCATTCGCATCTGTTGCCAGACCCAATTCGACAGCATTTTTTACCACATCACTGGACTTTGCGTACGTTTTACCGGCAATCACTACCGTATTATCTTTTCCCCATTCGTCGGTTTCAATCTTTTTGTACAGTTCAAAGGCAACGCCCTTCATGGCCTTACCGCCGTAAGTACCGCCTTCGCCCTTTTTCAGAAGGCTGGTCGAGAAGGTATAAACAACGCTCTGGTCCTCGATTTCGTAAGGCTCATTTTCGCCTTCTTCCGCTTTAGTCGTATCCGTCGTGCGGGAGTAGAGCAGTTTTGCCGTATTCAGGTTGCCCTTATCAGCAACAGCAGCACCAGCGCCAAGGGTTGCATAGTACTTAATGGTAATCGTACCACCAGCAACGCTTGTCAGCGCCGTAGTAGTAAAATCGACGTTCAGAATAGAAGTGGTCTTACTATTTGTATCCGTACCCTCGGTGATTTTTTTTGTATAGGCAGTATCTTCTGCAAGTGTTTGTTCTATACTGCCCTTATCGGTAGCCGTAAGCGTAAAGTCGTCTGTAATATGCTCCAGCTGGTCTTTCAGCGTTGTATCAACGACTTTGAAGGTATGCAGCTTTGCAACATTCTCGGGGACTTTGATAGTCAGCGTGTAGGGAACTTTGTCGCCAATACCGTAGTCAGCCTGGTGTTTATCGGTGCTGGTCGTGCCGGTGCCGGTGCGGGGCTCAACGGTCTTCTCAAACTCAGGTTTGTAGTTGGTAATGGTGATGCTTGCGCCATTGTTATTGTTCGCTTCAAATCCGTCACCATCAGTTACCCAGTCAGTTCCACCTGTGCCGGTCTCAGTCTGAACCGATACTTTACCATCCTTGTCAATCGCAAAACCATACTTGCCCTTGGTGTTGATAATATAGCCCTTGTCATTATTTGTGGTATACCCATACTCCTGTACGTAATACTTGCCCATCGGCAAATCGCTGAATGTGATTTTACCAAGGTTAGTGTCAGAAGCAGTTACAACATAGGCATCTCCATCCACCATTTCTTTATTCTGCAAGTTGTCCGTAATATCCACATAATCAGCTTTGCTGTCCTGATACTGGAACAGTTTGAACATAACACCGGCTAAATTTTCTATTGTATTGCCATGCTTGCCCTGCTTGACCAGCGTCACAGTACCCTGTGCCGTGCTGTTCTTCGGGTAGACAACAACATCATACAGCCACTGTTTCAGGTTGTTATTGTTAGTTGGCTCCGATTCGGTATCGCCAATTCGCGTCATAGGGATGGAAACCAAGAACGGCGTCACAGTCTTGGTAACGGACTGCACCTTGTTCGTCTCGATAACCAGGTACATACCAACCGGCAGATTGTTAAACTGGGCTGCACCTTCTGCATCCGTCTTTTCTATGCCGCCCACCTTGCCAACCGTTGCATTAGTGCCATCGCCGGTAGCCTCCTTAGTGTACGCCTTCTCCAGCGTCGTTGCAGACCAATCAGACTCACTCGTTACAGTAAAACAATCACCTGCCGTAAATTCCTTAACAGATGCACCCTCCAGCGCATCATAGTATTTCAGCAACTCAGCCGTAGTTTTCACGCGGTACAGGGTGAACTCAACACCCTCCAATGGCTTGTTGCCCTTGTTTGCTTCAACTGTGGTGTCAACTTCGCCCGTGCCATTTTTCGCATTGGGATCTTCCGTAAGCTGACCGTACTTATGAATCGTAATAGAACCGACCTGCGTTTTGTCAATCGTGCTGGCAGTCAATTGGGGAGGAGTCGGGTCTGTAACGGTCGTTGCGTCTTCCGCCGCGGCGGCGGGGAGGGCGCAGACGCTGAGGGCCATTACGGCGCTGAGGACGCCGGTAAGGAAACGTTTTAGTTTCATCTGTCATAACCTCTTTCTTTTTAAGATTATCGTAGCGGGGAAATCGGGGGCCATATCAGGAACGCTTGCCCCCTTTCCGATTGTAGCGGAATACCAGCACCAGCAGCCCGGCCACCAGCAGCGGCAGGCCGATCAGCAGCCACAGGCTGGGGGCGTCCGCGCCGGTGTGCGGCAGCGTAAAGCCCTTGCGGTTGTTGATGGTCAAACTCACCGTGTAGCCGCTTGCGGCGTCGCCTTCCACAATGTTTTGTTTTTCGCCGTTTATCCGGCATTCGCCGTTTTGCAGGGTAAACTCGATCGGTGCGGCCAGCAGGTTGTAGCCGTCCACGGTTTTCAGCTCCGTCAGACGGTAGCTGCCCTCAGACAGGTTTGTAAAACTGCACTTGCCCGCGTTGTCGCCGTCGCCCTTGGTCGTCCTGGTCACTGCCCCAAACGTCGCATCAACGCCGCTGCCGTTCAGCTTTTCCAGCTTGAACTCCACGTCGTTCAGCAGTTTGGGGTTGTTGCCGTTCTCGTCAAGTCCCTGCTTGGTGATAGCCAGCTCATACACCGGCGGCACCTGCTTATTGGTCAGGGTAAGCGATACCGAATCATCCTTGTTCGTTATGATTCTCGTTTCGCTGTCAACTTTGTAATTATAGTTGCCCAGCGTCAGCGTGCCGCTGGCGGTGTAATCGTCTTTTCCCGTTGCCGATTCCACCACGCGGTACTCATAATAGGTAGTGCCGTTGATGTCATAGGCATCCATGCCGGGGAACGTGTGTGTCCACGTTCCAGTGTCGTTGTCCTTCGTCAGTTCAACTGCCGTGTCCGGCACATCTGTCCATTTTTCATTCGTATTGTCCGCATGGCGGCGCTGCAATTTGATCCAAATCGATGTCGGCAGGCCGTCGGCAAGCTCGCCACCTTTGGCATCCTGCCATTTCTTTTCTACATCAATCGTGATCGGCTTGTGTGCCGTGTTGGTGAACACCACCTGAACGCTGGATGTCGTGTCCTCACCAATATTGACGCAGGCTTTGTCGCCGTCTGCCGACGGTTCGCCGTTCACGGTGACGCTCTTGATATACTGATTCGCCGGGGTGTTTTCTGTGATTGTAACCTTCGTGCCAATCGGTATCTTGTCCAGCGTAACGGGTATGCCGACTTTCACATCAACTGTTTCGGTTACTTCCGTGTTGCCTTCCAGGTGCATACCGCCGATGTTCGAGTACTGCACGGTAAAGGTGTACGTTTTATCCCCCAAAGTCGCTTGCTCGTCCGGCGGCACCTGTTTGGTGATGCTCAGCGAGCCGGTTTTGACTTTGTTGATGAATTTCACCCTCAACTTGGTGAACTGGTCTGTACCGTCCGGGTCACTGTACGAGCGGAACACGATGGAGTTTTCCGGCTTTTGGGTTTCTGTGTAGCCGGTGTTATTGAACTGCTGTCCGTCTTCGTCGGGGCCATCTTTGTACACTTCCTTACGGCCATCATCCGGGGTTGTGCCATCGCCCTGCATTGTCTGGACATCGTCTTGAACTTTAACGGTACTACCGCCTTTGCTTTGCGTGACGAGCTTGCCGTTCTCGTAGATTTTCCAGGTGGGGGCATACAGTTTCTGGTCGGCGTCCTTTTGCAGGTCCTCTTGCAGCGAGATATAACTGCCGCGCCGGAACTGATCCGCAAAGGTGACGATTTCGCCGTTTTGCAGGGTAAACTTGCCGCCAGCTCCCACCTCGTTGGTGCTTTCGCCCTTGCTGGTGGTATACTGTGCACCGACCGCCTCCTTCAGGCCTTTTGCCTCTACCGAGCCGTAGTCCGGGATGGTATACTGCTTGGTCGTAAAGCCGATGCCGGAGCCGCCGCCTGCATCCGTTGTTGCCGTCAAGTCCCGTGCGGCATAATGGGTCGCCCAGTTTTTGATGCTGACCGTGAACTGGCGGGTGGACTTCGTGAAGTAGGGTTGCAGCAAGCCGCGAACCCCGTCCGCATCGACCTGTTTTTCCACCTGCAGCTCGTTATGATCCGGGAAGTTGAACGCCACCGCCATGTTGGACTCCCACATACCGCGCTCCATGTAGTACATGGTAAGGGTATGCTTGGTGTTCGTGGGGAGCGTCATCTGTTTGTCTTCTTTGCTCTTCCAGTTGAACTGATAATTTGTACCATTAAAAGTTACGTTTTTGGGGCTGCTGCCCAGCGACGTATAATTTTTGTTGTTGCTGTCTTTGATGTTGCTGACGTAGGATGTAACTGTGTTGTATTTGCCGCTCTCGTCCTTGCCAAACTCCAGCAGACCTTGCGCTTTTGCACGGGCACCGCCGACATCCAGCACCAGCTGGTCATCAATGAACACCCACACATCATCATCGCCGGAGAAGAAGAACCTGATGGGGACGGTTTGCTCATTTCCATTGCCATCATGGCCAACCACAATCCGGCCGTCCTCTGTCAACGTAAAGTCAAATTGCAGTTTAGCACCGTAACCGTAGTTGTACTGGTTGACATGACTGCCTGCATATTGGTTGAAGGGGAAGAAGCCATAGGTGCCCGTGTGGCCGTTCCCAGTATTAAGATTGCTTGACCTACTCTGATCACCGCTACTGTCAAGATAATAGCCGCCGCCTTCGCTTGTATCTTGTTTCAAATACAGCGACGTCTCGTTGCTATCATAGTACCAATACTTCGCTATGTCTTCCTTGGCATCGCCGTTTGTCCCGCTAAAAACGTTCTTCTGCTTAAAAGGGAACGCAACATCTTTGTAGACCTTGCCCAGCACAGCCTTTGCAGAGTTTTCTCCGGTCAGAAATTTTTCATTAAAGTGCGGTTCTGCCAAATCTGTTCCGTACAGGGTCGGGTTATGATTTCCGTCGCGCTTATCGCTTACCAAGCCTTGGAAGGTACTCGAATCAAGGCCATTATTACTGTTAGTATGACAATTTACATCAACGTTTGCATTGTTGACTGCCATAAACGTCCAATACAAATTCTTCGTTTCATTGCTTTGGTTGCCCCATCCATACAAGGCAAGATTAGCAGCAATCTCGCTAAAATGTGCATTGTCTATATGATCTGGCTGGAAATGCCCTGTATACAACGGATACTGAACCTTTTTCTCTGGCGGCGACGGCACATAATCCTTGTAATAATCGCTCAACGCGCGGTCAAACTGTTCAAATTCAACAAATGCTCGATGTGTTTTAGTGTCTTGGTAACTATAATTTGCTCGGTTATTGCCGTTCAGCTCGTAATCCGAGTAGTAGTCATACAGGGTACTGTCGATATACTTCACATTGTTTTGCGGCGTAAAGGTACCGGTATCCAGCTTTACTATCTCAGCGTCCTTGCCACCAACCTTCTTGCCCTTTTCCACGTCGCGGATTGCAGATTTTTCACCCCAATAGCCTCCACGATAATCGCCGCCGTAGGTAATGTCATCGCCGGTGTCCGCATAGAAGCACGGCTCTTCCAGGTTTCCCCATGTCAGCGTGTCCGTTGCACGGCCATTGATATCGCTGCTCGTCGGCGGGGTTGCTGTATCGGAGAACTGTACGCTCGTGTAGCCTTCCGGGGCATTTACATACCAAAGGTGTCTTGACTCGGTACTATCCTCCAGCCGGGTCATCTTACCTTTCAACGTTTCTTGGTCGCTCCCTGTCAGGATATAGTAGAGCTCTCCATTTTTTCCCGGCATTCCGTCTGGCGTTTTGGCTCCGGAATCTCCACTATACGACATATCCGAGAACGTCGCGTCAAAGTAAATACGTGTTGCGTTGGGCGCGCCCACTGGACGTCAGACGGCCCATTGTAGATAAAGCAGTCATTCGTTTTGGCGTTATACTGGAATTTACCTACATCCTCCGAATCAACGTCATCATTGTAGAAGTTATAGTACTTTTTGCCGATGGGGTTGCCTGCTGCATCGGTGAAGCCGACATAGCGGCAAGAATCACTCGGAATCTTGATTCCTTCAGAGACTACGCCCGCGCCAAGCGAGGAAATCATCTTCTCCACGACGACTTTTGGGTATTCACCATCGACTTCTTCGTAGAACGTCACTTTGATACCAGTGAGTTCGCTCTTCGTTTTGTTTTGAAAATAGATTTCCTGGTCGGTGTAGGGAGTCTGCTGGGCGACATCGGCGTAAAGTTTCAGGCGATTTCCGTCCCATGCTATGGTTCCATCACTCAGCCCGTCTGCGTCAAAGATATGGTCCCCCATGGCATCAATATACAGCCATTGGTTATTGTCTGACGGCCCATTCATTTGAATCTCATGCCCATTGGCACGGAATTTTATGTAGTGATAACCGCCATGTGTACATTCCGCATTTTTGTCGTCCCTTTGGTATCGCAGACTCACGACATAAATTGGGCGTTTATTACTGGCCGTATAGCCTGGGACTCGGCTCATTTGGCGGGTTATATCAGTATCAAACTCACCATCACTCGCGCCGCGCTTGCCTATGAATTCAACGGTGGCGTTATCCTGTAGATTCCAGTCGCCAGGCGGGGCAAAGTAGAAGGTGTACGTCGTGCCGGGTTGCGGGTTGCCGCCCTCCGCAACTGCATTGACTGCCGCGAAGGTTACAAATTTTTCTTCGCTTTCGCTGTTCTCCTCGTCATCCGGTATCGGCGTCACGGTGGGCGTCGGTTTCGGGGTGGGGGTCGCGATGGGTGTCGCCGTCGGGGTCGCGGTGAGCGTTGCCGTCGGCGCGG
>OIFE01001201.1_pt1 | contig 13240 bp, 15 predicted proteins | sample 1581921 | NCBI WGS metagenome assembly OIFE01 (sample SAMN04414075, study PRJEB24778) | human gut metagenome | material: faecal | host: Homo sapiens | reverse complement strand
TTCCCCAGAAGCCCCCACTTCAAATTTCTTCAAAATTAAGTGGTGGGTAATTCACTGTAAAAGTATCTGGCTGTCTATTGTATCCCTAACGCGGACAGTCAGGCATTGGGAAATTACTGAAGATTCTTATAAACCTCAAAGCTCGGCTTCTTATTTCCGTTCACATCGATGAGGCCGAACGCATAATGCGCATCCAGAAGTCCCTGCTCATCCTTCATGCGGTTTAACAGGAATGCCTCAACATATGGATTTGCCTTTGCTGTCTCGTAAGCCTCTTTGATGCACTGAGCCTGGAGATCGAGGCACTGGCCGTTGTGGGCAGGAGAATCGGATGTGAAGCCCTGCTCGGAGAGGATCAGGTGGCGGACTTTTCCTGCCGGGGAGAGCATGTCTGCCTGCTGCATGTAGTCGGTCAGAATGTGGAGATTCTTCAGGTTGATGATATAAGTATCTGCTTTCTCCAGTGTGTAGATATCATCGGTGAAGACCGGATCCTCGAAGGTCTCCGGATATGCGTGCCATGCGATGCCGTAGTCGGTATCTTTCAGGCGGCTGTTTAACCGCGGGATCATGTCCATAGCGCCGTACTTGAAGCCCTCGACCTGTCCGCAGTTCCAGCGGAAGTCAAACGGGATATAAACATTTGCCAGCTTGTTGGATCCTTTGATGGTGTCATACCAGGTGCGGAAACCGGTCGCGTAGTTGGAGCAGTAGGTATCAATGTCCATCTGACCGATATAGTTCCATGCCTGACCGTCATTGATCTCATTGCCGATGACCCAGTTGGAAACGCAGTCCTTGAATGCCTCTGTGACGCGCTTGGCGGCATCTCTTATGGACTGGACGCCTGCATCGTTTAAGGTGTTGAACGCGTAGTAGCTTGCGCCGGTTGGCTGGGATACCGGAAGAAGGGACGGGCTGTAGCTCGCTGCCGCCCAGTCGTTCAGGACGATCAGTGTCACAGTGACACCCGCCTGATCAAGCTTTGTGTAGAGATCCTGGCAGACAGATAACTGGCTGCTGAATGCCCAGGACATTGGAAAGTTTAAAACGACCTGAGATGCGCCCACCTCGAGGACATCCGTGATCTGGGCGTGCTCGTTGATCAGAACGCCCTTGATGGACTTCGGAGTCTGGTAGTGGTCGGCATAGGCCGGAACAGCCATAGAAAAACAGAGTGCAGCAGATAATGCGGCTGCAGCGATACGTTTAATCGATTTCATAATAATTCTCACCTCATGTAATGAACCGCAGTGCAGAGACAGCACCGGTGAACAGCGTCCTGCATCCGGGTAATGTTATTACATTTACTATACCGTGAGATGGAATGAAAGTCAATGGGATGGGAAGAGTCGATAGAAGTGTGAAAAAAATGCGGAGATCATGGGTAAAAAAATAGGAACCGCAGCCGTTCCTGCGATCCCTAAGGGGAGTATGGAAAGTATCAATTTTTTAGGGGGACCCATCGGAGTTACCTCCGACAGGTATGAGTATGAAAAAGCTTTGTGTGTTCAAGTGTAACACTTGAAACAAAGGCAGGTTATCCTTTCGGATAACGTAATTATATTATATAGACAAAATGTGTCTAAACTGTGAGTAAAAAATTAAAAGAAAGTAAAATTACTTAACGAATAATGAAGATCCGTATCGAAATATGGCCCAAATTGGCACATAGACAGACAACAAATCCTGCGCCGAGGATTTCCCGGAGATCTGCCGCATTTTTGCCGAAGTTTGGCAGGAAATTTGAACATAAATTGTCCATAAATATCTGATATACTATATAATAAATTGGTATCAGAGAGGCCAAAAGCTTTTGATCCCAACATCTTGAGATAAGAGAAAAAGAAAACGGGGAGGTTCACAATGAAGAAAGAAAAAATGATATTAGTACCCGCAGCGTTTCTTATGACAGCAATGCTGGCATTTCCGGTTATGGCATCGGAAAAGATCGAGGAGGTCACGATCGATATCAGTGCAGTCCTGACAGATTCCGACAACCTTGAAGTTGAGGCGGAAGTGTCGGATGACGGCTGTTATGTGGATGAGGTGACAGTCACAAATACACCGAGCGGAGACTGGAACGACAGCACAAAGCCGAAGGTAAAAGTTACTCTTGGCGCGGAGAGCGGATATACGTTCTCCACCGGACTCGGTAGATCCGATGTATATCTCGGAAATGATGATCAGACGGTGACATCTGTTTCGAGAAGTACTTCAAAGCTGTCTGTCTATGTGACACTCCCGAAGATCGAAGATATCGACACGGACTATGATTCTGATGATGATATGGAAGTATATGATCTTTTCTGGGATGACAGCTACGGCGGGGTCGCATGCTGGGAGGGATCTGATTCCGCAAAGAAATATCAGGTCCGTTTATATAGGGACGGAAGCGCAGTGGGTTCCACATATACGACAACGAATGATTACTACAACTTCTGCGGTTCCTTCACAAAGAGCGGAAGTTATACGTTTAAGGTAAAAGCGATCCGGGGAAACAACGAGACAAGCTGGCAGGAGTCTGACTCCAAAGATGTCAACAACAGCGAGGCATCCGCAATCTACGCGAACCGCACAGCGGCAGCGAAGTATTACGGCAGCGGTTCCTCGGAATACAACAATCAGACAAGCTCCAGTTCCTCTAACACCGCAGGCGGCGCATGGCTCCGCGATAACAACGGCTGGTGGTGGTGCAACCCGGATAAGACTTACCCGGTTGCGAACTGGAAGCTGATCAACAATGTATGGTATTATTTCAACCAGTCCGGATATATGACAGAGAACCAGTGGGTAATGAACAACAACCGGTGGTATTACTGCGGAGTGTCCGGCGCGCTGGTCAAGAGCCAGTGGGTACAGACGAACGGCGCATGGTACTACTGCGGAGCTGACGGCGCAATGCTCACGAGCCAGATGATCGGCGGACAGTATTATGTTGATAAAAATGGCGTCTGGGTGCAGTAGAATAAAAATTTCAAAAACCCCTTTAAAAACAAAGGTCTTTCGTATATAATAAAAACTGATATTTCGCGCCCTGAATAAAGCAGGGTTTTCTGATAGAGAGATAAGCGAGGCACATCCCACCGATGGGATGTGGAAATGGATTCAGGAGATTTTCAGTTAGAGAGACAGGAGGAAGACGACAATGATGATGTCCAACGACATTGGAATTGACTTAGGTACCGCCAGCATCCTTGTATACATTAAGGGAAAAGGCGTTGTTTTAAAGGAGCCGTCCGTAGTAGCACTGGACAGAGAGACGAATAAAGTAATTACCTTCGGTGAGGAGGCGCGTCTGATGATCGGACGTACTCCGGGTAATATCGTTGCGGTAAGACCGCTCCGAAAGGGCGTTATTTCCGATTATACCGTAACCGAGAAAATGTTAAAATATTTCATCAACAAGGCGGTAGGAAAGAGAACTTTAAGAAAACCGCGTATCGCGGTCTGCATCCCGAGCGGAGCGACTGAGGTTGAGAGAAAGGCCGTTGAGGACGCAACTTATCAGGCAGGTGCCCGTGAGGTCTGCATCATCGAGGAGCCGGTTGCGGCAGCAATCGGTGCCGGAATCGATATTTCCAAGGCATGCGGAAACATGATCGTAGATATCGGTGGTGGTACTGCAGATATCGCGGTGATCTCCCTCGGCGGTACGGTCGTAAGTACATCCATCAAGACGGCCGGAGATGACTTCGATGAAGCCCTTGTTCGCTATATGAGAAAGAAACACAATCTTCTGATCGGTGAGAGAACCGCCGAGGAGATCAAGATCAATATCGGCGCGGCTTACCGCCGTCCGGAGCTTGTGACGATGGAAGTCCGCGGAAGAAACCTTGTGACAGGTCTTCCAAAGACGATCGTTGTTACATCCGACGAGACACTTGAGGCGTTAAGAGAGCCGGCGATGCAGATCGTAGACGCTGTACACAATGTATTGGAGCGCACACCACCGGAGCTCGCGGCTGATATTTTTGACCGCGGAATTGTTCTTACCGGCGGTGGCTCCCTGATCTCCGGACTTGACGCCCTGATCGAGGAGAAGACCGGAATCACGACAATGATCGCGGAGGAGCCGCTTACAGCGGTTGCGATCGGAACCGGTAAGTTTATCGAGTTCGCACACGGCGGAAAAGGCGCAGAAAAATAAAAAATGGCAACTGTAACAGGCTATGTGGAAAGAATCAAATACCGCAACGAGGATAACGGTTACTCGGTCTTAAGCGTGGCGGACGGGGGAGAAGAATATATCCTCGTCGGCACATTTCCCTACATCAGTGAGGGAGAGCGGATCGAGGCGACGGGCCGGATGGTGGAACACTCCATCTACGGTGAACAGCTTGCGGTGGAGAGCTATGAGATAAAAGCTCCCGAGGACACACTGGCAATTGAACGGTATCTCGGCTCCGGTGCTATCAAAGGCATCGGAGCTGCTTTAGCTAAAAGGATCGTAAAGAAGTTCAAGGCGGACACCTTCCGGATCATGGAGGAGGAGCCGGAACGTCTCGCTGAGGTCAAGGGCGTCAGCGAGCGCATGGCGATGGAGATCAGCAGCCAGGTGGAGGAAAAAAGAGATATGCGTCAGGCCATGGTGTTCCTTCAGCAGTACGGGATCTCCATGAACCTTGCAGTGAAGATCTATCAGCATTACGGTCCGGGAATGTACTCGGTGATCCAGGAAAATCCGTACCAGCTGGCGGACGATATCCAGGGGGTGGGATTTAAGATCGCGGACGAGATCGCGGCGAAGGTCGGTATCTTTACCGACTCCGATTACCGGATCCGCAGCGGCCTCTTTTATGCCCTGCTCCAGGCGACGGGAAACGGCCATACATATCTGCCGGAGGAGGAGCTGTTTGCCAATGCGTCGGCACTCTTGAACGTTGAACCGGAGCATATGGAAAAGCATCTGGTGGATCTCCAGATGGAGAAGAAGCTGGTGGTGAAGGAAAAGGATGGGAAACGGATCGTCTACCCGGCGCAGTTCTACTATATGGAACTCAATACGGCGAGAATGCTGCATGACCTGAATCTCCACTCGAAGATCGATGAGGACGACGTGAAAAAGCGCCTGAAAAAGATCACGGAGGCGGAGAAGATCGAGCTGGACGAGCTTCAGGAGCAGGCGGTCATGGAAGCTGTGGGTAACGGTCTCCTTATCATCACCGGAGGTCCGGGAACCGGTAAGACGACAACCATCAACACGATCATCCACTATTTCGACCAGGAAGACATGGACATTCTTCTGGCTGCTCCGACGGGCCGTGCGGCGAAGCGCATGACGGAGGCGACGGGATACGAGGCGAAGACAATTCACAGACTTCTGGAGCTTACGGGCGCTCCGACGGTTGATCAGAAAAACAACGGCAATTCCGGCGAGAACCGGCTGGAGGGCATGCATTTTGAGCGGAACGAGGAAAATCCTCTGGACGCGGATGTGATCATCATCGATGAAATGTCCATGGGGGATATCAGCCTGATCCACTCACTCTTAAAGGCGGTGAATGTAGGAACGAGGCTGATCCTTGTAGGTGATGTAAACCAGCTTCCCAGCGTGGGACCGGGAAATGTTCTCCGGGACATGATCGCGTCGGAGGCGTTCCCTGTGGTGAAGCTCACAAAGATCTTCCGTCAGGCGGCCCAGAGCGACATTATCGTCAATGCCCATAAGATCAACGACGGGGAAGCGGTTCCTTTAAATAAGAAGAGCCGTGACTTTCTGTTTATCCGGCGCGATTATCCGGCAGATATTGTGAAGGATATGATGGTCCTCGTGCAGGACAAGCTTCCGAACTATGTCCATGCCGAGATGTCGGATATCCAGATCATGACGCCGATGCGGAAAGGCGCTCTCGGAGTCGAGGCGTTAAATAAGCAGCTTCAGGAGAAGTTTAACCCGCCTGCGCCGAATAAGCAGGAGAAAGAGTCCGGCGGAACGATCTTCCGTGTGGGCGATAAGGTCATGCAGATCAAGAACAACTATCAGATCGAGTGGGAGGTCCGCAACCGCTACGGAATCCCGGTGGATAAGGGCGAAGGCGTTTTCAACGGGGATACGGGGATCATCCGCTCCATCAACAGCTTCGCGGAGACCATGGAGGTGGAATTCGATGAGCGGCGGATGGTGGAGTACAGCTTTAAGCAGTTGGAGGAGCTGGAGCTTGCCTACGCGATCACGATCCACAAATCCCAGGGAAGCGAATATCCGGCAGTGGTGATCCCGGTCCATTCGGGACCACGGATGCTGATGACGAGAAACCTGATCTACACGGCGGTCACAAGGGCGAAAGCTTGCGTCTGCCTCGTGGGAATCCCGGAGGTGTTCCAGGCGATGGTGGATAATGAGGTGGAGCAGAAACGGTATTCGGGGCTGAAAGATCGGATTCTGGAGATAACATGAAATTCAATAAAATTCTTGATGTTCTATATCCCCGCCGCTGTCCGGTATGCGGGGATATCACTGGCGGCTTCGGGCGGATGATCTGTCCGGACTGCCTTCGGAAACTTTCGTTTGTAAAATCGCCGGTATGTAAAAAATGCGGAAAAGAGATTGAAGATGAGAGCATGGAGTTCTGCCCGGACTGCATGCGCCATCCGCGTGCCTTTGAGTACGGGATTGCCCTGTTAAATTACGATGAGACGGCGAGGCATTCCATGGCGCAGATCAAGTACAATAATAAGAGAGAGTACCTGGATTTTTACGGGACAGCTCTGACGGCACGGTACGGACGGACAATCCGCCGGATGCAGGCGGATGCCCTGGTCCCGGTGCCGGTCCATGCCACGAGGAAAAAGACCCGGGGATTCAATCAGGCAGAGATCCTGGCTCGGGTCATCGGAAAGAAGCTGGGGATTCCGGTGATGCCGGAAATGCTGGTGAGAAATAAGAAGACACTGCCGCAAAAGGATCTCTCGGCGGCAGAGCGGCTTAAGAACCTTTCCGGTGCCTTTGCGGCGGGGGAGATCCCGGAGGGGATCAGGAGCGTGATCCTTGTGGACGACATTTATACAACAGGCAGTACCATCGAGGCGTGCGCGAGAGCCCTGCGGGCATCGGGAATCAGCCGGGTCTATTTCGTTGTGATCTGCATGACCGGAGGAAGATAGGACAGGAAAAAAGTGATATGCATACAGGTTATAGAATGAGAGGGAATGCATAAATATGCAAAAATACATGCATAAACGCTTGCTTTTTGTATAGGCCTGTGGTATAGTGGGTCTCATCGAAAAAGTTGCAAATCCGTATTGGGTTAGAGGAGGAAATATTATGAAAAAAGCGATTGCATTATGTTTAACCGCTGCGATGGCAGCATCACTTCTTGCAGGCTGCGGCAGCAAGACTACAGAGACAACGGCAGCAGCAGAGAATAAGACAGAGACAACAACAGGTGCGGCTGCAGAAGAAAAGAAAGATGAGGCAGCAGGAGTTGTTAAGGTGATCGAATATGATCTTACGGATGAGCAGTATGCATTCGGCGTGGATAAAGACCAGCCGGAGCTGCTGGAGCAGGTAAACGCATTTATCGCAAAGATCCAGGAGGACGGAACCTTCAATGAGATCTGCGATAAATATTTCAGTGACGGCGAGCCGGCTGCAGTAGAATCTGCAGAGTATGATGCTTCTAAGGATCAGCTGGTTGTTGCGACAAACGCATCCTTTGAGCCGTTTGAGTATGTTGACGGCGACAGCTACAAGGGAATCGATATGGAAATCGCAGCTTTGTTCGCACAGGAGCTTGGCAAGGAGCTTGTAATTGAAAACATGGACTTTGATGCAGTATGCTTATCTGTTGGTCAGCACAAATGCGACATCGCAATGGCAGGCTTAACGATCAACGAGGAGAGAGAAGAATATGTAACCTTCTCCGATCCGTATTATAAAGCATCCCAGAGACTGGTTACACTGGCAGATGATACGGCTTTTGATGACTGTAAGGATGCAGCTTCCGTAGAAGAGGTTCTTAAGGGCTTAAGCGCGAGCGACAAGATTGGCGGACAGCAGGGAACCACAGCACAGTACTTTGTTGAGGGCAGTGATGACTGGGGCTTTGAAGGATTTCCGGCCGAGTGGGTACCGTATAAGAGTGCATCTCTTGCAGTTCAGGATATGATCAACGGCAACGTGAAGTACGTGATCATTGATGCGGCTCCGGCAGAAAGCATCACAAAGGCGATCAACGCAATGCAGTAAAAATATTGGAAACACCGGTCAGAAAAGCGGGGGCAGGATACGGTTCGCTCCCGCTTTTTGACTGTATTGGAACATGGCAGGAAACGCTGTGTTTTTGCTATCTGGAGGTATTATGGGAAACTTCGGGAACAAATGGAACAAGTTTGTACAGATATTTATTGAGAAAAACGGTTACGTCAAAGTTGTGCAGGGTCTGCAGAATACGCTTCTGATCGCGGTAGTCGGCATGATTATCGGTGTTTTGATCGGTACCATCATCGCGACGGTCCGCGTCCTGCCGAAATATAAGACACTTCCGCGGGCGCTGAACGCGGTTTGCAGCTTCTACGTAGGTCTCTTCCGCGGAACCCCGATGGTCGTGCAGCTTCTGATCTTCTACTACGTTATGCTGCCCCTTATGGGGATCAAGCTGCCGGGTGTCCGTGTTGCCATGGTGGTCTTTGGATTGAACAGCGGCGCGTATATTTCCGAGATCATGCGAAGCGGTATCCAGTCCGTTGATCCGGGACAGCTTGAGGCGGGACGTGCAGTCGGTCTTGGCTTTGGTCCGGCGATGATCCGGATCGTGATCCCGCAGGCAGTGAAGAATATTCTTCCGACTCTGGGCAATGAGTTTATCGCCCTGATCAAGGAAACCTCCGTTGTCAGCTTTGTCGGCGCGGCGGATCTTTATGTTGCCTTCAACTATATCGGAAGCAACAGCTACGAGTTCATGGTCCCGTATCTTGTCATGGCGGCGATCTACATCGTTCTCGTGCTGGTGATCTCAATTCTTGTTAAACTGATGGAAAGGAGCCTGAAGAAGAGTGATAGACGTCATTGATCTGAAAAAAACATTTGGTGATCTGGAAGTCCTGAAGGGAATCAATGTGACCATCAATAAAGGTGACATCGTTGTAGTCATTGGCCCGGCTCCGGAAAAAGTACATTTTTAAGATGCTTAAACTGTATGGAAGATCCGACCTCCGGCAGCATCATTTTTAACGGCGTAGATATCGCCGATATGCGCGTGGACATCAATATCCACCGCCGCCATATGGGCATGGTATTCCAGCACTTCAACCTGTTCAACAATATGACTGTGATCGAGAATATCATGATGGCACCGGTCTATGTGCGCTGTAAAGAGCTAAAGAAGGCAAAGAGAAAAGGAACGCTGGCACCTGATGCGCCGAAGACAAAGGCAGAGATCAAAGCACAGGCGAGAGCGGAAGCTCTGGAGCTGTTACGCCGCATCGGTCTTGAGGATAAAGCAGACGTTTATCCGTCCACGCTTTCCGGCGGACAGAAGCAGCGTGTGGCCATCGTCCGCGCTCTGGCGATGAAACCGGATGTGATCCTCTTTGACGAGCCGACGAGTGCCCTTGACCCGGAGATGGTAGGCGAGGTACTGGATCTCATGAAGGAGCTTGCAAACGAGGGAATGACCATGGTCGTTGTCACCCACGAGATGGGCTTTGCGAGAGAGGTCGCAAACCGCGTGCTGTTCATGGACCAGGGAAGGATCCTCGAAGAAGCTCCGCCGGAGGAATTCTTCGCGCATCCGAAGAATGAGAGAACGAAGGAATTTTTATCGAAGGTCCTGTAAATATTAGATAATGAAAAGCTTCTTGTTGCCTGAAAGATGGAAACGAGAGGCTTTTTTTATTTACGCGACAACTGACCAAAGTCCGCTCTTGCGCAAAATCTTGTTCCCAATAGTGCCCCTTCTCCTTGGCGTGCCAACTACACAGCAGCAGGGAACTTTCAGAAAGCAGTGCCTGGATACAGGGATCTGGTTCCTCTTGGCTCGCAGGTGAATGCGTTGGAAAAAAGATGATGCTTGTCTGAGCGAAGCGAGTTGCATCATCTTTTTTTCGTCCCTAGCAGTCGCCTGCAAGCCTAGAGGAACCTTCCCTGAATCCCACAAGCACTGCTTTCTGAAAGTTCCCTGCCCCGCCAATCAACTAAAACTCCACGAAAACTCTTATTTCTCAAGGAAATGCTTGACGCGCCGCAATTCTTATGTTACAATGTTCGGGCGAATGGAAGATATAGGTCTTTTTTTTATGCTCAAAAAACGATAGCAATCAGATAGAAAAAGGACCGCCTTACAAAGAATTTAAACGGAGGTGGAAGTCGTGCGCACTAAGATTACACTGGCATGCACAGAATGCAAGCAGCGCAACTACAACATGACGAAGGATAAGAAAACTCATCCGGACCGCATGGAGACAAAGAAGTACTGCAGATTCTGCAAGAGACATACGATGCACAAAGAAACTAAGTAATCCGGTTTGCAAGAAGGACGTGAATTTATGGGAGAAACGGCAAGTAATGAGAAAGCCCCTAAAACGGACTTTATCAAAGGCTTAAAAGCTGAATTCAATAAGATCATCTGGCCGGATAAGGATACGCTTACGAAAGAGACCGCTGTAGTAGTCGTATCAACAGTAATTCTGGGGATTGTTATCGCAGCCCTTGACCTGATCATCAAATTTGGTCTCAATATTGTACTTGGTTAAGGATGAGGTGAAGATATGTCAGAAGCACAATGGTATGTTGTACACACTTATTCCGGATATGAGAATAAGGTAAAGGTTGACATTGAGAAAACAATCGAAAACAGAGGTCTTCAGGATCAGATCTTAGAGGTCTCCGTCCCGCTGGAAGAAGTCATCGAGCTTAAAAACGGTGCTCAGAAGCAGGTCGAGCGTAAGATGTTCCCGGGCTATGTGCTGATTCATATGATCATGAATGATGACACATGGTACGTTGTACGGAACACCAGAGGTGTGACCGGATTCGTAGGACCGGGATCCAAGCCGGTGCCGCTTTCAGAAGAAGAGATGATGAGCCTTGGCTTTAAGGCACCGGATGTCGTTGTAGATTTCGCCGTCGGAGATACCGTCGTTGTTACGGCCGGCGCATGGAAGGATACCGTCGGTGTCATTAGAACCGTCAATGAGTCCAAGCAGTCCATTACAATCAACGTCGAGATGTTCGGCCGTGAAACACCGGTGGAACTGAGCTTTTCTGAAATCAAGAAGATGTGACCGTAAACGGACTAAGATCCGGACCGGTCGTCCGTACCTTTTTTAGGAAAACGGACTTTGTGCCCGCGTGGGAGGGAAATCCCCGACATTACCACATTATTTAGGAGGTGCCTAATTATGGCAAAGAAAGTTACAGGTTATATTAAATTACAGATTCCTGCCGGCAAGGCAACACCGGCTCCGCCAGTTGGACCGGCTCTTGGACAGCACGGTGTTAACATCGTACAGTTCACAAAGGAGTTCAACGCTAAAACTGCTGACCAGGGCGATATGATCATCCCGGTTGTTATCACAGTTTACGCTGACAGAAGCTTCAGCTTCATCACAAAGACTCCGCCGGCTGCTGTATTATTAAAGAAGGCTGCAAAGATCAAATCCGGTTCCGCAACACCGAACAAAGCAAAGGTAGCTACTCTTACAAGAGCTGAAGTACAGAAGATCGCTGAGCTCAAGATGCCAGACTTAAACGCTGCAAGCATCGAGGCTGCTACAAGCATGATCGCTGGTACTGCTCGTTCCATGGGTATCACCGTAACAGACTGATCGTAAGCAACTGAATGGAGGACGGACCTCCATATACAGCAACAATCACGTGGGAGGGAGGACTCCCGACACTACCACAGGAGGTTTTTTATAATGAAAAGAGGAAAAAGATACGTAGAAGCGGCAAAAGCTATCGACCGCGCTACTCTTTATGATACAGCAGATGCAATCGCATTAGTTAAAAAGTCTGCTGTTGCTAAATTTGATGAAACAATCGAGGCTCACTTAAGAACAGGCTGTGATGGCCGTCATGCTGATCAGCAGATCCGTGGTGCAGTAGTTCTGCCGCACGGAACAGGTAAGACTGTTCGTATCCTTGTATTCGCAAAAGGACCGAAGGCTGATGAGGCTCAGGCTGCAGGCGCTGACTTCGTTGGAGCAGAGGATTTAATTCCGAAGATCCAGAACGAAGGCTGGTTAGATTTTGATGTAGTTGTTGCTACACCGGATATGATGGGCGTTGTTGGACGTCTTGGCCGTGTACTCGGACCGAAGGGCTTAATGCCGAACCCGAAGGCTGGTACCGTAACAATGGACGTTACAAAGGCTATCAAAGAGATCAAAGCTGGTAAGATTGAGTACAGACTCGATAAGACAAACATCATTCACGTGCCAGTAGGTAAGGCTTCTTTCACAGAAGAACAGTTAGCGGACAACTTCCAGACGCTTATGGATGCAATCAACAAAGCAAAACCGAGCACAGTAAAGGGCGCTTACTTAAAGAGCGTTACTCTTACTTCCACAATGGGCCCGGGCGTTAAGTTAAACGTAGCTAAGTTAACAAACTAAGCGGAAATGTCACCTGACGGTGACATCCCCCTATTGATAAAAAAGACAACACTTTTTTGCAAAAATTGATTGACAATCCGAATATATTATGATAAAGTATTCGAGTATTGAATGCCGAAGACAGCAGGTGCCGTAAGGCGTAAGGTAAAAACACCTGCCGAGGAACGTACAAAACTCACACAGAATTTTGTAAACCTCTCTGTCTGCGGACGGAGAGGTTTTTTTCCGAAAAGCGATATAAAATGCTGTGACGGCGAATCCAATACTAAAATAAAACAGGAGGTAAACCATTCATGGCAAAAGTTGAATTAAAGCAGCCGGTAGTTGCTGAGATCGCTGAAGTCCTCAACGGAGCAAAGTCTGCTGTAGTCGTTGACTACCGTGGATTAACTGTTGAGCAGGATACTGCTCTTCGTAAACAGTTAAGAGAAGCTGGAGTTTCTTATAAGGTATATAAGAACACTCTGATCAAGCGTGCAGCAGAAGGAACCGAGTTCGCAGCTCTGGATCCACATCTGGAAGGACCTACAGCATTAGCTGTATCTAAGGATGATGCTACAGCACCAGCTAGAATTCTGGCTGAATTCGCTAAGACCGCTCCTAAGCTGGAACTGAAGGCTTCTGTAGTTGAAGGAACCTACTATGATCAGGCTGGAACCCAGGTTATCGCAACCATTCCATC
>OIFE01001187.1_pt1 | contig 13396 bp, 10 predicted proteins | sample 1581921 | NCBI WGS metagenome assembly OIFE01 (sample SAMN04414075, study PRJEB24778) | human gut metagenome | material: faecal | host: Homo sapiens | reverse complement strand
CTGCCAGCGACAACAAGCGGAAGCGCTCCTGAAAACAAACAGTTCTATTTTTTATTTTATAAAGTTGTTATGCATGCAATACAGTAGCTCTGGAAATCCGTAACACCACCTGCAAGCGGCAGTTCATACGTTAAACTCTGGTTATAAATACTTGCGGATTTCTTCAATCAGGGAAGCATATTCTGCATCTGACAGGAATTTTTCACCCGGATTCATGGCAAAAACGCCACCCCATTCATAGCCATCTGTGTATTTTGGTACAAGATGGAAGTGAAGATGATGTCCGGTGTCACCGTAGGCACCATAGTTGATCTTCTGAGGATGGAATGCCTTGTGAAGAGCCTCTGCTACATGGTTGATATCTTCCATGTAAGCAGCGCGTTCTTCGGCAGTCAACTCTACAATCTCACTGACGTGTTTCTTATGGGCAACGATCACACGTCCTTTATGGCTTTGTTCTTTAAATAAATAAACTTTGGAGGATGGAAGTTCACAGATTTTAATGCCAAACTGGGCAACTAAGTCACCTTCCATACAATAAGCACAATTCTGATCTGTCATAATCTGTCTCCTGTCTTATTTCTGGTTGAAATGTACAGCGAAACCGGCGATTTCATCTTTTAAATAAGCAACTGTGATATTTCCTTTTGCATCATATTTGAAAGAAGACTCATCAAATACAAAACCACGTTTCTCTAAGTGGTACATTGCACGTGCAAGATAGTTTGTCTGGATTGCGATATGACCACAGGTTCCACGTCCTGGATTTTTCATCATTTCGATAAGAGAACCAACAAACATAGAGCTGTTTCCAACTTTTACATCCTGTCCAAGTAATGTAGCGAATTTTGCAGAATCAGAAGCAGCAGCTTCCTCAGATGCATTGTTTACACCAACGTGAAGAAGTTTGAAACCTAACATGGTAGAAACTGCTTCTTTTGTGAGTGCTGTGATACCAGCCCAGTCTTTTGCAGCAACAAGGTCTTTGCTTACCATCCAGGAACCGCCACATGCGATGATTTTGTTGAAATCAAGGTAATTTGTAAGGTTCTTCGCATTGATTCCGCCGGTTGGCATGAATTTCATATTTACATAAGGAGCTGCCATGGATTTGATCATGTTTAATCCGCCGGCTGCCTCTGCAGGGAAGAATTTTACAACATCAAGACCAAGTTCAATAGCAACTTCAACGTCACTTGGGTTAGAGCATCCAGGAGTAACCGGAATTCCTTTTTCTACACAGTATTTCACTACTTTTGGATTTAAGCCAGGACTTACAATGAATTTTGCTCCGGCGTTTACAGCGCGGTCAACCTGCTCTGTAGTAAGAACGGTTCCGGCACCTACTAACATTTCCGGGAACTGCTCAGCCATAATACGGATAGATTCCTCAGCGGCAGCAGTACGGAATGTAACCTCTGCACAAGGAAGTCCTCCGTCACATAATGCTTTTGCTAAAGGAGCAGCGTCCTCTACGTGATCCAGGGCGATAACAGGTACAATACCAATTTTGGAAATCTCTTCTAATACTTTGTTCATGATGATTCTCCTTATCATTCTTATTTTCTCATCCATGTTTTGGATGATTGTGTTCTCATATAAAGTTCCATTATACGAAACAATGTTCCATAAAACGGTACGGTTTTATTATAACATCAGAAAAACGGATGTCAATAGTTCCAACTCAATTCCCTTGACATTTCTAATAGTAGCTGTTAATATGAGAAAAAAGAAAGTTCCACAATATGAAACGAGAATCTGAAATATGAAACATATAGGTAAATCCAGAGTTTTTTTTTTGGTTTTACAGAATTATATTGTGAACAGGAAGAAAGGGACACCTACGATGGCAGAAGAAAAAGAAACAAAAAATCCGGTGCAGTCTGCAGAACGAATTTTCCAGGTGCTTGAGATGTTAGCAGAGCATGGCGAGATGGGGTTAATGGAGATCAGCACAGAACTCGGACTTCACAAAAGTACGGTCCACCGCTTATTAATGTCCTTGATCTATATGGGGTATGCAAAACAGGACGAGACAACGCAGAAATACATGCTTTCTTACAAAATCGTGAGCATGGCGGGAAAAATCTTAGAGCGTACCGACATTTTACAGATCGCAAAACCTTATATGGAGCGCCTGTCCGATATCAGTGGGGAGGCAGTGCATCTTGTACAGCGGGAAGGCAACAACATTTTGTACATCTATAAAATAGAAGCAAAAGTTGGCACGATCCGCATGGTATCACACGTCGGCATGGTGCATCCGATGTATTGTTCCGGCGTGGGCAAGGCAATCATGGCAACGCTTCCGGAGAAAGAAGTAAAACAGATCTGGAACGAGAGCATTATCGAGAAGAAAACGGATAAGACGATCACTGACATTGACGAGATGATGCAGGTGTTAGAGGAAGTCCGTAAGAACGGTTATGCGTTAGACGACGAGGAGAACGAGGAGGGCGTGCGATGTATCGCTGCCTGCCTGCATGGTTACAGCAAGGAAGTGAAATATGCATTCAGCATTTCCGGACCGGTCAGCCGTATGACGAGAGAGCGCGTGGAAGAACTTGCCGTGGATGTGAAAAAAGTACAGGAAGAATTATCAAGAGAACTGGGGTATTATCCACAAAATTAAATTTTTTTACAGAATATGTATAAGAAAAAAATCGATGGTCATACTATTTTTGAAGAACAGAGCAAATATACTCTGTAAAAGAAAAGGAGAAATGACTATGAGAAAGTGGAAATTACTTTTGGCTGGAATGATGCTTATGTTATCGTTGAGTGCTGTCGCAGGCTGCGGAAATAACAATGCAAACGATAAAAATAATGGCACAAACGGTACAAACACAAGCACGGAAAACCGTCTGAATAACAATGCGGACACTACCACAGGCAATGACAAAAATAATATTGGCACCACAGAGGATAAGGACAACAACCGTGTGGATGATAACGGCAACGTGATCGATGATGTAGTGGATGGTGTTGGCGATGCCGGTAAAGATGTGATCGATGGTGTGGAAAATGGTGTGAATGATCTCACAAACGATGCAACCGGCGGAAATGCAGAGAATACCAACGGAACCGGTGGGAATGCCGGAAATGGAACTGCAAATCCGTAAATGATAGAGAAATACAAAAAAAGAAACGGCTTATCGTTTCTTTTTTTGTGCCTGTTTATTCAGATACATTTCATGGTCTGCTTTGTCAAGCAGATTGCGGAGCGTACAATCTTTGTAATTCATGGAGTAGCTGTAACCATAGGCGTAACTGATCGCATCCGGCATATTGCTGGAATGATACTGTTTGATCGTAGCATGTAGTTTTTCCAATAGTTCGTCTGCCTGCCCGGAGGTGGTGTCATACAAAATAGCGATAAATTCGTCACCGCCGAATCTGCCGACAAAATCTTTTTCAGGAACTACCTTTCTTAAAATGTGGGCAAAATTGGCGATCATCGAATCCCCGGCAGCGTGTCCAAGGGTATCGTTCACTTCTTTTAAATTATTTAAGTCGAACATAACAAAACACAGCGGCTCAGTGATAAAACCGGAAGAGTTCAAAAGGTCTTCACAGCGGCTTTTGTTTGGAAGTCCGGTGTGCACATCCAGATAGGCTTTCTTGGATAAAATATGATTTTCCCTGACAGCCTTAATGTGCTGGATCTGCTGCTGGACGATCAAAAAGATTAACAATAGTATATCAAGCGCAGAAATAATCTCGGTCAGCCGGATACGTGCGGCAATCTTTTCCGAGTACTGTTCGGCAGCAGTCACCGTCTCGTCGGCATATTCAAAATAAGTTTCACTCATTGAGACAACATTGGTGTTTTCATAGCCCTTTTCACGAACAGTATAAATCTCTTCTTTCAGTAGTTCCCAATATTCAATCTGATTGTCCAGACACTGCTGGTAAGCAGGATCTTTCAGGATTACCAGATTATAATTTCCATCTTCATATTTTAAACCGGACAAAATTTTATCCAGATACTCAATCTGCATGTCATCTGCAGTTCCGGTAATCTCAAGCTTGACTTCACGCTGCGTGGCTCCGCGCACAAGACCGGCATAGTTTACCACGTGGGCAGTTCCATGTAGATTCTGGATCTGCACCATCATAAAAATGACAAGGAAAATCAAAACGAAGATCAGAATTTGCTGCAGCAGTGAGGCAGCATGCTGTTCTGCCTGTTTCATTCGTCTGCTAAAAGAGGTTTCTTTTGTATACATGAGTCACCTTTCCGAAAGTTTTTTTGTGTGTAGCTGTATTCTAACCCATAAAATCCGGACGGTCAAATATTAGTATGCTTTTCAAAGAAAATATCTTAAATAAAAATGAAATCTTGCCAAATTAGTTGTGATTCATTTTTATTTGAATTATAATAAACCCATCGCATTTTTTGAGGGCGACGAAAACAGAAAGCAATTTCAGGGATATTAAGGAGATTTCAATGTCAGATAATGATTTCAGAGAGGTGATCGACGGAGAAGAGAACAAAGAGCCGGCAGCCTCTGACAATAATTTACATACAACGGAAGCAGAGAGTGCAGAAGTGGTGAACAGCACGGCAGATGCACAGGAGAGTGATGAGAAGAAGGATGATGAGTACGAGGAGATCTGCTACATCTGTCACAGACCGGAGCACATAGCCGGAAAAATGATCAGGATCCCAAACAGCATTTCCATCTGTCATGACTGTATGCAGAGAACTTTCGACAGCATGAATGGCACCGGATTCCCAATGGGTGATATGATGAACATGGGAAGTTTTAATAATATGAATCTGGATAAGATGCCAAATATCAGCATGATCAATCTCTCTGATCTGCAAAATATGATGGGCGGTATGCCAAACAGCCAGAAGATCAAGAAAAAGAAACCAAAAGAGGAGAGAAAGCCGGAGATCGATATTCATGCGATCCCGGCACCACATAAGATCAAAGCGTCACTGGATGAGTATGTGGTCGGACAGGAACATGCCAAAAAAGTCATGTCCGTGGCAGTTTACAATCATTACAAGAGAATTGCATCTGATGTGCAGGACGGTGTGGAAATCGAAAAATCCAACATGCTCATGATCGGACCGACCGGAAGCGGCAAGACTTATCTGGTCAAGACACTGGCAAGATTATTAGATGTGCCGCTCGCCATCACGGATGCAACTTCTCTGACAGAAGCAGGTTATATCGGTGACGATATCGAGAGTGTAGTCAGCAAACTGTTAGCGGCTGCTGACAATGATGTTGAGCGCGCAGAGCACGGCATCATCTTTATTGATGAGATCGACAAGATTGCAAAGAAGCGCAACACAAACCAGCGCGATGTCAGCGGAGAATCTGTCCAGCAGGGAATGTTAAAGCTGTTAGAGGGTGCGGAAGTGGAAGTGCCGGTAGGGGCAAGCAGTAAAAATGCGATGGTGCCGATGACGATGGTCAACACAAAGAACATTCTTTTTATATGCGGAGGAGCGTTCCCGGATCTGGAAGATATCATTAAGGAGCGTCTGAACAAAGAAGCTTCCATTGGATTTAAAGCAGATCTGAAGGACAAATATGACAATGACGAGAACCTGCTTGCAAAAGTGACGACAGAAGATGTGCGCAAATTCGGTATGATCCCGGAATTTTTAGGACGTCTTCCGGTCATGTTCACATTGGAGGCGCTGACGGAAGATATGCTTGTGCGTATCTTAAAAGAGCCGAAGAATGCAATCATCAGGCAGTATGAGAAGCTGCTTGCCATGGATGAGGTAAAGCTTGTATTTGACGAGGATGCGCTTCATTCTATCGCAAAGGAAGCAAAAGAGAAAAAGGTAGGAGCGCGTGCACTCCGCTCTATTATCGAAGATTTTATGTTAGATATCATGTATGAGATTCCGAAGGATGACAACATTGGCATGGTGACGATCACAAAAGATTATGTAGAGAAAAAGGGCGGCCCGCTCATCACGATGCGCGGCTGTGCAGCGATCGAAGAAAAGCCAGCAATTTAAAGGAATAAAAGACAAAACTCCGGCATTTATTGTAAAGATAGGTGTGCGGAGTTTTTTATGTCTGACTGTGAAGAAAAGATTTATTCCAATGATTATGTGGATTTTATCATATCGAAAGATGTTTTGGATGTGATTGACCTTTCAAGTGATTGTATCCAGCGGATCGATGAGGAAAAAGATACTTATTTTTATCCGAGGAGTTTTTTTCGGATATTTGATTTTCCGGCAGATTCCTATGCTTCTGTTCCAAAGTGCTATGGACTTCTGGATGAGACGGCGCTTGAGGTTTCGGGGATATTAAAATTACAGCAGCAGCCGGCACTCGCACTGAAAGGGCAGGGCGTGATGATCGGATTTATCGATACCGGGATCGATTACCGAAATCCGGTATTTCAGTATTCTGATGGGACAACAAGGATTTACCGCATCTGGGATCAGACGATCCGGGATGGAACAAAGCCGGAGGGGATCGCATATGGTTCCGAGTATAAGACAGAGCAGATCAATGCCGCACTCCGGGCAGAAAATCCGCTGGAAACCGTTCCGTCCATGGATACCAATGGACATGGAACCTTTGTGGCCGGGGTGGCATGTGGAAGCGAGGATGTGGAAGATAATTTTATCGGGGCGGCGCCGTTTTCCGAGATCGCAGTCGTAAAACTGAAAGAGACAAAAACTTATCTGCGGGAATTTTATTTTATCCCGGATTCTGTTCCGGCGTATCAGGAGAATGATATCATGATGGCAGTCAGCTATCTGGACCGGCTGGCAAAGGAGCGGGATATGCCGCTTGTGATCTGCATTGCACTAGGAAGCAACATGGGAAACCGTGGCAAGGACGGACAACTGGCAACTTATCTGGATATTGTATCCAGAAGGCGGAAAAGATGCAGTGTGGCAGCAGTAGGAAACGAGGCGAATGCAAGACATCATTTTCTTGGAAAAATACAGCCGGACATGGAGTACGAATCGGTGGAAGTCTCGGTGGAGGAAAATATGCCGGGCTTTTTCATTGAGATGTGGGCAAATGCGCCGGAGCTTTATGCGGTATCGGTCAGCTCGCCCACCGGGGAAGTGCTGCCAAAAGTGCCTTATCGGAGCGGTGGAAGACAGGAGTTTGTCTTTATTTTCGAGCAGACAAGAGTCAGCATCGACTATCGGCTGACGGGCAGGCGGCAGGGAAACCAGCTTATTTATTTACGTTTTTCAAACGCAGCGCAGGGGATCTGGACGATCAACGTGTATCCGCAGAGTATTGTGACAGGGGATTACAATATGTGGCTTCCCATGCGGAATTTTACGAGTGGAAATGTTTTTTTCCTGCGGTCAAATCCGAATCATACGATCACCGTGCCGGGTAACGCAGGGCAGGTCATAAGCACGGGCGGCTACAATGTGGCAAATGGCGGTCTGTATCTGGACTCGGGCAGGGGATTTACACTTTCCGGTGAGGTAAAGCCGGATTTCTGTGCCCCGGCGGTGAATGTGTACGGACCGGGACTGCGGAACCGCTTTGTGACCATGACCGGGACGAGTGCGGCGGCAGCGATCACAGCCGGGGCATGTGCGCAGATCATGGAATGGGGACTGGTAAAAAGAAATCAGATTTTCATGTCCTCTGCGGATATCAAAAATATGCTGATCCGCGGCGCAGACCGGGCGGATGACAGGAGTTATCCGAATCCGTCGTGGGGGTATGGAACGCTGGATGTGTATGGAGCATTTGAGGATCTGCGGAGGTAGCGGACATTGGCTTTTCATTTTCCCTTCTGTGAAGTATAATAATATGTGGAAAAAACATTTTGCAGGCTTCCTGTGACAGTAAAATGGATCACAAGAGGTATGGAAATATTATAATTACGCAGGAGAAAAGAAAATTTTATGATAAAGATCGCGTTTTGTGATGATGATATGGAAGTGCTTCATCAGATGAACGAATTATTAGACCGCTACCGGGTAGAGCGGAATGAGGATATTACCTATGCGGCATTCCAGAGTCCGTTTGAACTGCTGACGGAGATTGAGAAGGGCATAAGACCGGATATATTATTTCTCGATGTCGTGATGCCGGGGCAGAATGGCATGGATGTGGCAAAAGAGATCCGCCAGTATGACACGAATATGAAAATTATTTTTCTGACCTCATCCCCGGAGTTTGCGGTGGAATCTTATTCGGTTGGAGCTTATTTTTACCAGTTGAAACCGATCTGGGAGGAAAGCTTTTTCCGGCTGATGGATGCGGTGCTGGGACGAAAACTTTTATTTCATCTGGAAAACGGAGCAGTTCTGGAAAGCGCAGGGAGTCTGGATGATCTGGCAGGACAGCTGATGCAGTATAGCAATTTTTTCCGTCCCCACCGATCCTTCCTTGTGAATATGGAGTATATCCAGAATATTTCCAGCCGTTCCATCAAAATGGTAAATGATGCGGAAATCCCAATTCCGCATGGAAAATGTTCGGAAATCAAAAAAATATATATGGAATATGCGTTTAATGGAGAGCAGGCTGTCTTATGACGGTCTGTTTTTTCTTTGATAGAATAAACTACGCTAATAGTAAGAATGGATATGGTCGATTCAATACATTTTACGGTCGATTCATGACAGTGCGTCCATTTTTGGGGGAAAATCGTGTATTGTAGATTCAGACAAAGGAGAAAGCCAAAATAAGCACACAAAAGAAGGGAGGATTAAGAAGAAAAAATGTTAGGTATGGAAATCTTGGTCATTATTGGTTTGATCCTGCTTTTACTTGTTCTCTGGATCATCTCCGTGCAGCGGAAGTTTGCGGTGATGGACGGAAATATCCAAAATGCCATGAATCAGATCGGAGTGCAGATTTCCTCACGTTTTGATGCACTATTTGCAGTGCTTGATCTTATGAAAGGATATGCAGCAGATGACATACAGCCGCTGATGGAGCGTGCAGCAGCCAGACGAAGTGTGATCACTGCTCGCTCCGCACCTGAGGAGGTATCAGAGCAGGAGCAGGTGATAGAGGAAACCGTAAAAAGCATCCGTCTGGCAGCAGAACGCAATCCACTGCTCTGCGCAGATAAAAACTATACCAAATGTATGGATGCGGTGGAATGTTATGGGCGCATGGTATATACCAGCCGTTTGATCTACAACGATTCAGTGACAAAGTTAAACAGTGCGCTTGGTATGTTTCCTACAAATGTAATTGCAGGTATTCTTGGCTTTCATAAAAGAGAATATCTGTCACAGAAAGGGGATTAATATGGGATTATTCAGTAATAATAAAAAATTATGTCCGGTCTGCGGGAATCCGACACCGCGGCTGCTTGCAACAAAAATACAGGACACACCGATCTGTAAGGAATGCGATAAAAAAATCTATCTGCCAAAAGGCAGGACAGATCGGATGACCATCGATGATTTTAAGCAGTACATCCAGTTTTACGAAGATAATCAGGCATTGAGAGATCAGTTCGAGGAAAACTATTCGTTTAATTTTGGACTGTTTGGTGGAGATCTGGTATTAGATATTTTCCATGGACTTTTCCGTGTGAACTGTGACAAAGATTCGCTCGCATTTCAGGCGGACAATTTAAAGTCTTTCCGTATTTTAGAGGACAGCCGGGTTTTATTTGAGGGAAATCATCAGGAATTAAAGCATTACGACAGTAAAGTTCCGGAAAAAGTAAAGCAGCTGGAGCCGCAGATCGCACAGTTTCAGATGCAGATGAGGGAATATGAAATGTTTGAGCGGCTGGAGCGGATGCATGAGGAAAATGACAAAGATGATAACCATTATCATGAGTATCATCCAAGACCATCTTTTGACGTGGCTTCTCCGGCAGATACCTTCCATGTGGAGCTGACGTTTGACCATCCTTACTGGGATAATATCAAGTGGGATTGGACCGGAGTTTCCTTTGACAGTGACAGTCCTAGTGTCGAGGCGTTTTTGAGCTGCTATGAGGATAAAACAGAGAGTCTGCACACGCTGGCGCTCAATCTGGCACACCTGATGAATCCGAATGTCAAAGAGATGACAGCGGGAGAAAAAAAACAGGATGCAAAGCAGGAGACCGGATCTTTGGAAGAGCAGAAGCAATCTTCTGAGAGCGATACGATCGAACAGCTGCAGAAGTACAAAGGTCTTTTGGATGCAGGAGTCATCACAGAAGAAGAATTTGCAGCGAAGAAAAAGCAGTTATTGGGAATTTAATGATAAGGCTGATCCGGAAAGGGTCAGCTTTATTTATGAAATCTGCAAAAATAATTTTCAAATGGTACGTTAAAATTTGTGATGGAAATTGAAAATTTCGAGTATATTTTGTGCCGGTTTTATTGTATAATATTCTTTATGTTTGTAAATAAAAAAGTGAATGAAAAATAAGGGGATATCAGGGATGAGAATAGGATTTGACAATGACAGGTACTTAAAAATTCAGTCGGAGCACATTAAAGAGCGGATCAACCAATTTGGGGACAAGCTTTATCTGGAATTTGGCGGAAAATTATTTGACGATTATCACGCATCCAGAGTATTGCCGGGATTTGCACCGGACAGTAAACTCCAGATGCTTATGCAGCTTGCGGATGTGGCAGAGATCGTGATCGTGATCAGTGCGGCAGATATTGAGAAGAACAAAGTCCGCGGGGATCTTGGAATTACTTATGATGTGGATGTTGTCCGGCTGATCGGAGAGTTTGAGAAAAAGGGTCTGTATGTGGGAAGCGTTGTCATCACGCAGTTTGCAGGACAGAGCGGTGCCGTACAGTTCCGTGAAAAACTGGAAAAAAGAGGCATTAAAGTATATCAGCATTATAAGATCGAGGGCTATCCGGCAAACATTCCGCTGATCGTCAGTGAGAACGGATTCGGCAAGAATGACTATATCGAGACGACCAGACCATTAGTCGTCATCACTGCACCGGGACCGGGAAGTGGAAAAATGGCAACCTGCCTCTCCCAGCTTTATCATGAGAATATCCGTGGAACAAAAGCCGGATATGCAAAATTTGAGACATTCCCAATCTGGAATCTTCCATTAAAACATCCGGTAAACTTAGCTTATGAGGCGGCTACCGCAGACTTGAATGACGTGAACATGATCGACCCGTTCCATCTGGAAGCTTATGGAAAAACGACGGTCAACTACAACCGTGACATTGAGATCTTCCCGGTTTTGAACGCTATTTTTGAAGGGATTTACGGAGAAAATACTTATTATAAATCACCGACTGATATGGGTGTCAACATGGCCGGAAACTGTATCATCGATGACGAGGCATGCTGTGAAGCCTCCAAAATGGAGATCATAAGACGTTATTACACAGCGGTAAACAAACTGGTCAAAGAGGAAGCGACGGAAAATGAAGTTTACAAGATCGAACTTCTGATGAAACAGGCGAAGATCACAACGGACGACAGACATGTCACAGTCGCTGCAAAAAAACGTGCAGAGGAACTTGGCGTTCCAACTGCAGCGATCGAACTTTCCGATGGCTGTATCATTACGTCCAAGACATCAGATTTTCTCGGTGCGTCTGCAGCATTGCTCCTGAACGCATTAAAATATCTGGCTGGCATTGAGCATGATGAGAAACTCATCCGCCCGGAAGCAATCGAACCGATCCAGGATCTGAAAGTCCGTTTCCTCGGTGGAAAGAATCCAAGACTCCATACCGATGAGGTATTGATCGCCCTTTCGCTCGCTGCGGTGACCAATGAAAACGCAAAGAAAGCATTAGAGCAGCTTCCGGCACTTCGGGGATGCCAGGTGCACACTTCCGTAATGCTCTCTGAAGTGGATATTAAAATTTTTAAGAAGCTGGGTGTGGATCTGACAAGTGAACCGGTGCGCAGTGGATTAAAATTGTATTAGAAATTTGTTTATCAAAAAATACATGAAATAATTTGTGAATAATGTATAAAAACCCTTTTATAAAATAAGGTGTATGGTATAATAAGCACAAGTGATGAAATCACGAGGTAATACAGGCAATCTGATTGTTAAGAATATAACAATCAAAACAGGCACATACATATTTTATAGGAGGGTTTTTATAATGGCAAGATTTACGTTACCAAGAGATTTATACCATGGAAAAGGGGCTCTGGAGGCATTAAAGACATTCAAGGGAAAAAAGGCAATGATCTGTGTTGGCGGCGGCTCTATGAAGCGGTTCGGATTTCTTGACAGGGCAGAACAGTACCTGAAAGAAGCCGGAATGGAAGTTCAGTTGTTTGAAGGCATCGAACCGGATCCTTCTGTGGAAACCGTGATGAAAGGTGCAAAAGCAATGATGGAATTTGAACCGGACTGGATCATTGCGATGGGCGGCGGATCCCCGATCGATGCAGCAAAAGCGATGTGGATCAAATACGAGTACCCGGATATCACGTTCGAGGACATGTGTAAAGTATTTGGCATCCCGGCGCTTAGAAATAAAGCTCATTTCTGTGCAATCTCTTCCACATCAGGAACAGCGACAGAGGTGACAGCATTTTCAATTATTACCGATTATGAAAAAGGTATCAAATATCCGATCGCAGATTTTGAAATCACACCGGATGTGGCAATCGTTGATCCGGATCTTGCAGAGACAATGCCACAGAAATTAGTTGCACATACTGGAATGGATGCTATGACACATGCGATCGAGGCATATGTTTCTACCGCTAACTGTGACTTTACCGATCCACTGGCGTTACATGCGATCAAAATGATCCAGAATGATCTGGTTGATTCCTACAACGGAGATATGGCTAAGAGAGATTCCATGCACAATGCGCAGTGTCTTGCCGGAATGGCATTCTCCAACGCTCTGCTTGGTATCGTTCATTCCATGGCACATAAGACAGGAGCTGCATTTGCAGATTATGGTGCTCATATTATCCATGGTGCTGCAAACGCCATGTATCTGCCAAAAGTTATCGCATTCAATGCAAAAGATGAGACAGCAAAGAAACGTTACGGCGATATTGCTGATTTTATGGGACTTGGCGGTGACAGCTTAGATGAGAAAGTTGCGTTACTCATTGCATACTTGCGCAAGATGAATGATGACCTTAAGATTCCACACTGCATCAAAAATTACGGCGCAGATAGCTACCCGGCAGAGCAGGGCTTTGTTCCGGAAGAGGTGTTCTTAGAGAGACTGCCGGAGATCGCTGCCAATGCGATTTTAGATGCATGTACCGGTTCCAATCCTAGACAGCCGAGTCAGGAAGAGATGGAGAAGCTGCTGAAATGCTGCTACTATGATACCGAGGTGGATTTCTGATAAACCGGAGTTTAACTTATGAACTGCCGATTACAGGTGGTGGCACGGATTTCCGCAGGTTATGTTAATTGCATGCCAATAAAGTGTAAAGAAATATAAAAAATAGAACTGTTTGTTTTCAGGAGCGCTTCCGCTTGTTGTCGC
>OIFE01001185.1_pt1 | contig 13412 bp, 7 predicted proteins | sample 1581921 | NCBI WGS metagenome assembly OIFE01 (sample SAMN04414075, study PRJEB24778) | human gut metagenome | material: faecal | host: Homo sapiens | reverse complement strand
GAAAAATGAAGAAAGGTAAAAAGGCTTGAAAAGCCCGAAAATACTGGAAATATGAGAAAAATCAAGATTTTATTCATCTGCCACGGCAACATCTGCCGCTCCCCCATGTCCGAGTACCTCCTAAAGGATCTGGTGGAAAAACAAAACCTCACTTCCCACTTCGAGATCGCTTCCGCTGCCACCAGCAGCGAAGAAATCTGGAACGGCACCGGCAATCCGATCTACCCGCCGGCGCAGGCGGAGCTGAGGAAGCATGGGATAGGGAAAACAGCATACACAAATTTTTCAAAAAAACGTGCACGGCAGGTAACAAAAGAAGATTACGGGTATTATGACTATCTGCTCTGTGCAGATGCAAACAACATCAAAAACACCATACGCATCACGGGACCGGATGTCGATGGCAAGATAAAACTTCTTTTGGACTTTGCTGCAGATCCCAAAAGAAAAGGAAAATCCATTTCAGATCCATGGTATTCTGGCAGGTTTGACGAGACCTACCAGGATGTTGTTTCCGGTTGTGAGGGACTGCTCGCATACTTGAAAGAAACAGGGCAGATCTGATAAAAAAATATTGAGAAAGACAGTGTCGATGATATATGTCCGTATCTGCCACGAAAGTCAGTCAGACCAAAATCTGACAATGAAAGGGTGGAATCGGTCAGAACAGGAGACACTGTTTTTTATTGCCCAAAAGTAACAGAAAAATATTTTCGTATATTTTCGCCAAAAGTCAATACCCGAATAAATCATAAAAATCAATTTGCAAAATTGGTCAAACAGACGAAAATAGAATTAAAATACGAAAACAACTTGTATAAATCAACGAATAAATATAAGATATAGAAGTACGAAAAAATACGAAAATTTGAAAGAGGGGGGAGAGGGACATGTATAAGACCGGTTAATGATCTTATCCGGCAAACTGGGGTATGATTGAAAATCTAAAATGGGGGACTTTGAAAAATGAGAAACAAAAAGATTTTACAGAAGGCCGCTAAGAAATCACTTAGCTGGCTTTTAATTTTAGGTATGCTGGTAACGTTACCAGAGACGCCGGGAGCCATATCTGCAGCGGCGGCGGAGCTTGAAACGGGGACAGAAGAAACGGTACATGAAGAATCCAGCGATGCAGATCGTGTGGAAGAAACAAAAAATGCTGTGACAGAAAAAACCGGGGAAACAGGGACGAAAGCAGATACCGCGGTACAAGAAGAAACTGATACAAGTCAGAGTCAGGAAACGAAAGAGCCGGAAACAGAGACCAAAGATGCAGAAGCAGAGAACGAAGATGCAGAAACAGAGGATGCGGAAGCAGCAGTAACAGAAGCAGAGAACGAAGATGCAGAAACAGAGGCACCTGTAACAGAAACAACGGAAGATGAGACTGAATTATCCGAGGAAACAGAAGAAACGGAAACAGAGCAGGAAGTGAAAGCTGTGGAAGGAACAATGAACCTGACACTGCACATGGATAACAGTTCTGCAAAGTACAAAACGCCTGCACTTCAGTTCTGGGGAGATGATAACACAATCGTATCTGGTGCAACGGAAAAAAACCAGGAGATTACAGGTTGGGAAGACGCAGTAGGACAGCTTCTGACAGCGGATAAAGACGGAAAATTTTACAGTGTAACATTAAACGGTAATTTTACGGGATTCCAGTTTTTAGATTATGCAGATCCGTCAAAGAACACAGCAGGACAGGGATTTGTCAGCACTATGAAATCATATACTGGTGACACTCCGACAGATCTCTATTACATCTGCAAAGACGGTAACTGGGGCTGGTATTTAGATGCAGCAGGCACAGAAGCCTTAAAAGAGCCGGAACTTGTTTACCTTACCATGCATATCAAACCGGAAACAAAATGGTCAAAGCCGGCAATGCAGCACTGGAATGACAAATTGACCATCACTGATACAAAAGGTCAGGAAACGATCACCGGCTGGGACGTAAAAGGAGATCTTTTCACAGCAGAAGAGAATGGATTTTACAAACTCACTGTCAAAGGAACATTCGGAGGCTTTCAGTTTGTAGATGCAGATAATGCGGATGATACAAAAACAGGTGACAATACTTACGACAAACTGTTGGATAAATTTGTAGCAGAAACGCCAACCGATGTATATTATATCCAGAAAGACGGCACCTGGAACTGGTACATGGATAAAGATGGAACAATTACACTTGCTTCCACAAAAGAGGTATCGGACCAGGCAGTCGACAATGCAGATGGAACTACCACATTCACGGCTGTTGCAGAAAACGTAAAAGATAAAGTAAAGGTTGTTTATGGTAAAAAATCAGAGGTGGAGGAAAAAGGAACTTCTGCATTAAAGACGGTTACCATGACAGCAGATAAAAGTGTTGCAAATGCATATACCACGGATGCGATTTTCCTTGGAGATGATGCATTGGACATCGTATATTACATCGAAGTAGATGGTGCAAAAAAAGACATTGAAACATCCGCTGGTGTTACAGTTGGAAAAGATACTTATCTTTCTTATACCAGGGATAAATTTACCGGCAGAATGGTCTGTATACCGGGTACATTTCCTGGAAAAAGCTGGGATGCAGCATCAAATATAATGACATACATGGGAGAGGGGTTATATTCCTATACATTTAAAAATGTTCCGGCGGCAAATTACGAGTACAAGATTACGATGGGTGACTGGAGCGAAAACTATGGAGCAGGCGGTGTTATAAGCGGATCTAACATTGCAGTTACCGTGACAGAACCTCAGGATGTTACGATTTATTATTCGGACTTCAGCCATTATTCAAAATGCAGTATTGATTATAAATTTGGGGCAAGCCTGTTATTGCAGGGAACAGGAATTCTGGCAGATACAAGATTTTCTGACAGCAGATTGACCGGAATTTACAGCGCAACTGTGGCAAACATGGAAGCTGGTACTTATTCCGATACGAAGATCGTATCAGAGGATGAGACTGTTGAAATGGATCCATATACGGTAGATACCACAAAGGATGTTACATTCTATTATGATCCGGAATCAGGCATTTATTATTCGAATGCTTCTGACAAAGAAGTTGCAACAAACAAACTTGTATTTGATTCTAAGGATACAGCTTACAAATCAGTATACGGTGCGGTGGCAACCGGAGAGGAAGTTACCTACTCCATCGATACCGGAGATGAAGTTACTGCAGTCAAACTGGTCGTAAAAGGCGTGGCAAAGAAAACACTTTCCATGAAAAAAGCAGAGGGTGCGGAAGATGGAAAACAGAGATGGTCTGTTACTACAAGCTATGACAGACTTGGAGAATATCAGTATTTCTTTGCAGTATACAATGAAACTGCAGTGGTAATGTATGGCGATGATGACGGATTTTATGGGGCCGGTGTGGCAGCCAATCTGTTAAATCTTTTACCATATGATCAGATCGTATATCAGTCAGGTTATAAGACACCCGACTGGATGAAAAATGCAGTGATCTACCAGATCTTCCCGGATCGTTTCTATAATGGCGATGTGACAAACGATACCATCACTTCGGATGCAAGAGGTACGGTACAGTATGAGTATATGAATGACTGGTATATTTTACCGGAGAACCCGGAGCAGATCACATTACATCCGGATACCTATCCGACTTACGCATATAAGGGCGATGGAAACTGGAGCAATGAGATCTATGGTGGAGATTTAAAGGGTATTACAAAACGGATCGATTACTTAAAAGCACTTGGTGTTACCGTGATCTACTTAAATCCGGTATTTGAATCTATTTCCAGCCACAGATATGATACAAGCGACTATAAAAATATTGATCCGATCCTTGGAACACTTGGAGATTTTGAGGAACTGGTCAGCGTAGCAGAAGCGAATAATATGCATGTTGTATTGGATGGTGTATTCAATCATGTATCGGATGATTCTGTTTATTTTGACCGTTACTATGAGTATCTGGAAGATGGAACCGATACGATCGGAGCTTATCCTTACTGGGCATATGTATACGATGCCATGAGCGAGAAAAAGATTTCCAAAGAGGAAGCAGAAAAACAGGCAAAAGAATATTTTACGGCAGAGTATGGAATTACAAACTATGACTATACAGAATGGTTTGATGTATTTTCCGATACAACTTTAAAAGATGACAATGACGATGAAGTATGTGATTCCGTAGGACTTCGTGCCGGAAAACCAGTATATGGTTATGATGGATGGTGGGGTTATGACTCCATGCCGATCATCAAGGCAACGAACGGTTCCGAATATCAGACCGGTACCTGGGCAGAAGAAGTAATCGGAAAAAATGAGACAAGTAAGACCGCAGATAACAGTGTAACACAGTACTGGCTGTCAAAAGGAATGGACGGATGGAGACTCGATGTTGCCAATGAAGTATCGGATGAGACCTGGCAGCATTTCCGTAAATCCGTAAAGGCACTTGACAGTGATAACGTGATCATCGGAGAGATCTGGACGGATGCAGTCAAATATCTGATGGGTGACATGTATGACTCTGTTATGAACTATATGTTCCGTGGAGCAGCAATCGCCTATGCAAAAGGCGGAGATTCAAAAAATGCGTTAAATACGCTGGAGCGTTTGAGAGAGCGTTATCCGAAAGAAGCATTTTATGCGATGATGAACCTTGTTGACTCTCATGATACAACACGTTTGTTATCTTACTTAGATGGTATTGATGACGATAGAAACCAGAAAGAAATTGCAGAGGCATTCCCGACTTACGAGAATACTTCAGATGCAGCAAAACAGAAACAGTATTTAGTTGCGTTAATGCAGTTTACCTATGCAGGTGCACCGACGATCTACTATGGTGATGAGCTTGGTATGGTAGGTGCAGATGATCCAGATGACCGCCGTGCGATGATCTGGGGCGAAGGAAATGAGAATCTGGTAAAATGGTATGCAAAACTTGCTGCAATAAGAAGCAGTTACAGTGCATTGAGAACAGGCTCCGTAGAGCCGGTATATGGCACAGATAAAGAAATTTTAGGCTATGTCAGAAGTGATGATTCGGATATCATGCTTGTTTTGATGAACAACAGTGCAGCAGACAAGTCTGTGACAGTAAATGTTGCAGAACTTGGAATTAATGCAGCAGAACTTGCAGATGTGATCGCAGGTAATAGTTACAGTGCTGCAGGAGGCAGCGTGACGGTAACTGTTCCGGCATACAATGGTGTGATCTTAACAGACAAGGGTCATGTAAAACAGGTTTCTGTGGATGAAGAAAACTTAAAACCTGGTTTTGATCCTGCATATAAGATTAAGGCAGAAGAACGTGCAGTCAAAGTAACAGGAGTTTCACTGAAAAAGACAGAGATCACCTTACAGAAAGGTAAAACAGCAAACATTTCTAAAAATGTAGTAGTAGCACCGCAGAATGCAACAAACACAGCAGTAAAATACAAGACTTCTGACAAAACAGTTGCTTCAGTTGACAAAGATGGTAATGTAACTGCAAATGCCAAAGGAACTGCAACAATTACCGTGACAACAAAAGACGGACTGTTTACATCAGAATGTAAAGTAACTGTAGGAGATCAGGTACAGGCAGCGAAGATCAAATTAAACAAGACAAAACTCAGCCTGAAAAAAGGAAAAACATATACCTTAAAGGCAACAGTCACTCCGAAGGATTGTACGGATAAAGCCGTGAAATGGAAATCTTCCAAATCCTCTGTTGTAAAAGTAGATGCAAACGGAAAAGTAACTGCAAAGAAAGCAGGAACCGCTACAATTACAGCTACCACAAAGAATGGTTTAAAGGCAGCCTGTAAGATCACGGTTACAGATCCGGCAACCAAAGTATATCTGACACCGGCGATGAGTATCAAAAAGGGAAGTTCCGTAAAACTGACAGCATCTGTATTTCCGAAGACAGCGACAGATAAACTTACATGGTCTACATCAAACAAAAAGGTAGTGACAGTAACAAAGAGCGGTAAGATCAAAGGAGTCAAAACAGGAACAGCTACGATTACAGTTAAAACAACAAGTGGAAAGAAAGCAACCTGTAAAGTGACCGTTGTAAAGAGTAATAAGAAGTCAGCAGGTATTAAACTGAGTGCAAAGAAACTGACATTAAAGCAAAATGCAACAAAACAGCTGAAAGCTGCTCTTGATAAGAATGCAACGGACAAAGTGACATGGAGCAGTTCTAACAAGAAAGTAGCTACAGTCGATAAAAATGGTGTTGTAACGGCTGTAAAGAAAGGTACTGTAACGATTACCGCAAAGACATCAGGTGGAAAGAAAGCAACCTGTAAAGTGACGGTAAAAGTACCGGCAACCAAGGTAAAATTAAACAAAACCAAGGCGACTGTTGCAAAGGGCAGGACTCTGACCTTAAAAGCGACTATGACACCTTCTTCCTCAACAGATAAACTTACCTGGACGAGTTCCAACAAAAAAGTGGCAACAGTTGATAAGAATGGTAAAGTAAAGGCGCTGAAAAAAGGAACAGCCACGATTACTGTAAAAACTGCAAGTGGAAAGAAAGCAGCCTGCAAAATTACTGTAAAATAATGTTGGTGCATCAATAAAAATGCAGCATAAAACAAAAAAAGTTGCAAAAAAATATTGCAAAGAAGAAATCTATGTGGTATAAATGTTACAACGTTAAAACAGTAAAGCGATGAAAGAGACTCTGATCTTCAGACGTCGACAGGAATACAGCGTCACCGACTGAGAGCGCTGTTTGAAAGAGAAGGTCAAGGGAACACTCTGGAGCAGACTGATTGAACAGGAATTTGCACGAGCGGTTGATCTTAAAAACAGCGGCAGTGGATCGAAAGTAGGTCAGTACGTGGGTGCGCGTTAAGCACAGAGAGCGGAAAGATGATGAGAACGACATCATTTTTCAATGCGGGTGGTACCGCGGGATACTAAGAGATTTCGCCCCGGAAAAGCATATGCTTTTCCGGGGTTTTTTGTATTCATGATAATAGAATGTTCGCGGAGCGTGCATTCTATTATTTGTTGAAAATCTGAAAGACAGAGTTTTGTTTTTCAAAAAGGTTCCCGTCCCGCACCTTATCATATCTAAAGGAGTGTACAGAATATGGAATTCATGACAAGTGTAAACAAAAAGGAAACCTTAGAGATCGGTGATTTACTGACCGGCAGCTATGAGGGAAAAAGTGTAAAAGTAAACGGAGCAGTGCATACCATCCGTGATATGGGTGAAGTTGCATTTATTGTCTTAAGAAAGAGAGAAGGACTGCTCCAGTGTGTTTACGAAGAAGGAAAAACACAGTTTGACTTAAAAGATTTAAAAGAGGCAGCAACGATTGAGGTGGAGGGAACCGTAAAACCGGAGGAACGTGCACCACATGGATTTGAGATCCGTCTGGATAAGATCACGGTATTATCGGAACCGGCTGCACCGATGCCGCTTGCAATCTCAAAATGGAAATTAAATACCTCCTTGGAGGCTAATTTAAACAACCGTGCGATTGCACTTAGAAATGTCAGGGAGCGTGCAAAATTCCGTATTCAGGAAGGTGTGGTACGGGGATTTCGTGATTTCTTATACAGTCAGGGGTTTACAGAGATCCATACACCAAAGATCGGTGCAAAAAGTGCAGAGGGCGGGGCAAACCTGTTCCGGTTGGAATATTTTCACAGACCGGCAGTTTTACAGCAGAGTCCTCAGTTTTACAAACAGATGATGGTCGGCGTATTTGACCGGGTATTTGAGACGGCGCCGGTATTCCGTGCAGAAAAACATAATACCAAACGTCACTTGAACGAGTACACCAGCCTTGATTTTGAGATGGGATATATTGATGGATTTGAAGATATCATGGCGATGGAGACCGGATTTTTGCAGTATATGATCGCACTGCTCAAAAAAGATTATGCAGAGGAACTTCGGTTATTAGGCGTCACACTGCCGAACGTCGACAAAATTCCGACCGTGCGTTTCGATGAAGCAAAAGAAAAAGTGGCAGAAAAATATCACCGCCAGATTAGAAACCCATACGATCTTGAGCCGGAGGAGGAAGCACTCATCGGACAGTATTTCAAAGAAGAGTATGATGCGGATTTCGTATTTGTTACACATTATCCATCCAAGAAACGTCCGTTTTACGCGATGGACGATCCGGCAGATCCGACTTATACCTTAAGTTTTGACCTCTTATATCAGGGACTTGAGATCACGACCGGTGGACAGCGTATCCACGATTACAACAAACTGATGGAAAAAATCGAAAAGCGTGGTATGGAGTCTGAGGGAATGGAACAGTATTTATCCGTATTCAAACATGGCATGCCGCCACATGGTGGACTTGGAATCGGTTTAGAGCGTCTGACCATGAAATTAGTCGGTGAGGACAATGTTCGTGAAACCACTTTATTCCCTCGTGATTTAAGCAGATTAGAGCCGTAATCAGGTTAGAACAGATGCAAAGAATCCAAAACAAAATAATTTTAGATCCATATCAGGTTCAAAATTGAATGTAAATTGAGTTTTGCAAACAGGGATCATATGAATGAAAAAGGAGAACAGCCGTGAAACATTTGGGAACAAAAACAATCGAGACAAGACGTCTTGTTTTAAGACGATTTACACTTTCCGATGCAGAGCCGATGTACCGCAACTGGGCATCTGACCCGGAAGTGACAAGATATCTGCTGTGGCCGGCACACGAGAGCGAAGAGGAGACAAAAGGTATTTTGAAAGGCTGGATTGCCGCCTATGAGAAACCGGAAAAATATGAATGGTGTATCGAATTAAAAGAGATCGGTGAGGCAATCGGCAGCATCGGTGTGGTGATGGTCAATGAAAAAGTACAGTCCATGGAAGTCGGCTATTGTTTAAGCTGCGATTACTGGCATAAGGGAATCATGTCCGAGGCGCTTTCAGCCGTTGTGGAATACCTGACCAATGAAGTCGGCGCACGCAGGATCCAGGCGAGATGTGATACCAGAAATCCATACTCTGCGAAAGTGATGGAAAAATGTGGATTAAAATATGAAGGAACTGCGATCCAGGCAGAGTGGAACAACTCCGGGGCAGGGGATGTTGCCTGCTATGGTCTGGTTGTTGGACCGGTTGTTGCTGAAGAGCCGGAGGAAACCCTGGAACCGGAGATCGAAGAGGAAGAACCGAAAGTCATTAAAACAGGACGCAAAAATGAGATCTCAGACGAGACGATCGAGTATGTCGGAATCCTTGCAAAATTAGAGCTGAATGAGGAAGAGAAAGAGCATGCAAAGAAAGATATGGAAGAAATGCTCAACTATATTGATAAATTAAATGAACTTGACACCACAGGAGTGGAGCCGATGTCACATGTGTTCCCGGTAAACAATGTATTCAGGGAAGATGTAGTGACAAACGGAGACGGCAGCAAAGAGACGCTTTCGAATGCACCGGCACAGAAAGACGGTGGATTTAAAGTGCCAAAGACAATTGGAGATTAATCAGATTGCTCAAAGAACATTTTGTGCAGCAGGCAAAGAAAATGTTCGGATAAAAAGCAGGAGCAGGAATGGAGATTTATATGAATATTATGAGTTTGACTGCCGTGGAACTCGGCAAAAGAATAAAAGCAAAAGAAATCTCAGTAGAGGAAGCTGTTACGGCGGCGCTTGACGCGATTGAGAAAAAAGAAAAACTCGTAAACAGCTTTGTGACAGTAGATAGAGAGGGAGCACTGAAACGCGCAAAGGAAGTACAAAAACAGATTGATGACGGCACTCTGACGGGGCCGCTTGCAGGTGTACCGGTTGCCATCAAAGACAATATGTGTACGAAAGATCTGCTTACCACCTGTTCTTCTAAGATTTTATATAACTTTATTCCGACCTACACGGCGGAGGCAGTTTTAAATCTGGAAAAAGCAGGGGCAGTTATTTTAGGAAAGACCAACATGGATGAGTTTGCCATGGGAAGCACGACAGAGACGTCCGCTTACGGTGAGACAAAAAATCCATGGAACACAGAGCATGTGCCGGGAGGTTCTTCGGGTGGTTCCTGTGCAGCAGTTGCGGCTGAGGAATGTGTTTTTGCACTTGGTTCAGATACTGGCGGTTCTATCCGTCAGCCGAGTTCTTTCTGTGGTGTGACCGGAATCAAACCGACCTATGGAACGGTATCACGTTATGGACTGATCGCCTATGGTTCATCTTTAGATCAGATCGGGCCGGTTGCGAAAGATGTGACTGACTGTGCAACGATTTTAGAGACGATTGCTTCTTATGACACAAAGGATTCCACTTCTGTAAAAAGAGAAGATTACGATTTTACCAGTGCACTGGTGGATGATGTTGCAGGAATGAAGATCGGTATTCCGCGTGATTATTTCGGGGAGGGGTTAGATCCGGAAGTAAAAGCAGCAGTTTTACAGGCAGCAGAGGAATTAAAGAAAAAGGGCGCCATCGTGGAAGAGTTTGACTTAAGTCTGGTAGAATATGCGATTCCTGCTTACTATGTCATTGCCTGTGCAGAGGCAAGTTCGAACCTTGCAAGATTTGACGGTGTCAAATATGGTTACCGCACCAAAGAATACGGGGGACTTCACAACATGTACAAAAAATCCCGTTCCGAAGGATTCGGGCCGGAGGTAAAACGCCGTATCATGCTTGGCTCTTTCGTGCTGAGCAGCGGTTATTACGATGCATATTATCTGAAAGCACTCCGCACCAAGGCACTGATCAAACAGGCATTTGATAAAGCATTTGAAAAATATGATGTCATTTTAGGACCGGCAGCACCGACCACTGCACCAAAATTAGGACAGTCTTTAAGTGATCCGATCAAGATGTATTTAGGAGATATTTACACGATTTCCGTAAATCTTGCCGGTTTACCGGGAATTTCACTGCCGTGCGGCAAAGATAAAAACGGTCTGCCGATCGGGTTACAGCTTATTGGAAACTGTTTTGAAGAGAAGAAGATCATCCGCGCGGCATATGCATTTGAACAGACAAGAACCTATGAGCACAGCCCGCTTGCATAGTCCGAAAATGGAGGAATAGACATGAGTAAAATATATGAAACTGTCATTGGACTTGAGGTCCATGTTGAGTTAGCAACGAAAACAAAAATCTTCTGCGGCTGTTCCACGGCATTCGGCGGTGCACCAAACACACATACCTGTCCGGTCTGTACCGGTATGCCGGGTTCCCTTCCGGTGTTGAACCGTCAGGTGGTGGAATATGCGATGGCAGTGGGAATTGCCACAAACTGCAGTATTACCCAGTACTGTAAATTTGACCGTAAAAACTATTTTTACCCGGATAACCCGCAGAACTACCAGATCTCCCAGTTATATCTGCCCATCTGCAGAAACGGTGGTGTCGAGATCGAGACGGCAGCCGGAAAGAAGATTATTGGTATCCATGAGATCCATATGGAGGAGGATGCCGGAAAACTGGTGCATGACGAGTGGGAGGATGTCTCCATCGTAGATTACAACCGTTCCGGTGTACCGCTGATTGAGATCGTATCCGAGCCTGATATGCGTTCCGCGGAGGAGGTTATCGCATATCTTGAAAAGCTGCGCATGATCATCCAGTATCTGGGAGCATCTGACTGTAAATTAAACGAAGGTTCCATGCGTGCCGATGTCAACCTGTCCGTCCGTGAAGCCGGCGCAAAGAAGTTTGGAACCCGTACCGAGATGAAAAACTTAAACTCCTTTAAAGCGATTGCAAGAGCTATCGAGGGAGAGCGTGCACGTCAGATTGAACTGCTTGAAGCCGGAAAGAAGATCGTGCAGGAGACACGCCGCTGGGATGACAATAAGGAATCTTCCCATGCAATGCGTTCCAAAGAGGATGCACAGGATTACCGTTATTTCCCGGAGCCGGATCTTGTCCCGATCGTGATCAGCGATGAGTGGATCGCAAAAGTAAAGGCAAACCAGCCGGAACTGCGCACGGAAAAATTAGAGCGTTACCAGAGAGAGTTTGATCTTCCAAAATACGATGCCGAGATCATCACAGGACATAAGAAATTTGCGGATCTGTTTGAGGCGGCAACCGAGCTCTGTGGAAAACCGAAAAAAGTGTCCAACTGGATCATGGTGGAGACGATGCGCCTGTTAAAAGAAAATAACATGGATCCGGAGGATATCCGTTTTTCACCGGTCAATCTTGCAAAACTGATCAATCTTGCCGATTCCGGTTCCATTACAAACACGGTCGCAAAGGAAGTATTCGAACTGATCTTTAAAGATGACATTGATCCGGAAAAATATGTTGAAGAGAAAGGCTTAAAGACAGTCAACGACGAGGGTGCACTCCGTGAGACAGTACAGAAAATATTAGCAGAAAATCCACAGTCGGTTGAGGATTACCATAACGGCAAAGAAAAGGCAATCGGATTCTTAGTCGGACAGACCATGAAAGCCATGAAAGGAAAGGCAAACCCGGCGCTTGTGAACCAGATTCTGAAAGAATTACTATAAGGTTCATATTTTGTTATATTTAAATGCACTATTTGATAACAACATCATGTATATAAAAATGTGAGGACTTGAAAAAGGGTCCTCATATTTTTGCGATAGCTTGACAATCTTGTTTATGCGTGCATATACTAAGATAATTGCGAAACTCATTCATGAACTGGCGATGTTGTGGAAAATTGACAGATGAAAAAGAAAGTGCTGGGGAGCCGTCGGTACTTAGTGACCGTATTTTGGTCACTTAGTATCCGCTACGAGCGACACGCAGCGAGAGCGTGCTTTCGTTTCAGCTGTCAATTTCCCACAACGTTCACAGCCTAAAGCAGAGTTTCGCCCAGGTAACTGTTTTATTGAATAGCATGGAAAGAAGGAGCAAAATGACCTATCATTTATCCGACGAGCAGGAAAAATACTTTTATGACACCTTAGAGGAACTCTGCAGGCAGTCCCGTCTGTTAGAGTCACACCGCTATATGCAGCACGGTGACACCAGCGTGTTCCGCCACAGTGTGTCGGTTGCATATTTCAGCTATTATCTGGCACTGAAAATGAATGCGCCGGTGGATATCCATTCGCTGGTTCGCGGTGCGCTGTTACATGATTATTTTTTGTATGACTGGCATGAGAAAGATGCATCACATAAATGGCATGGATTTCATCATGCAAAAAAGGCGTGTGAGAATGCAGCCCGTGATATCCCGGATTTGAACGAGATAGAGAAGGATATGATAAAATGTCATATGTTTCCATTAAATATCGTTCCGCCAAAATACATGGAAGGCTGGATCTTATGCTGTGCAGATAAGATCTGTTCCGGGGCAGAAACCGTGAAAGGACGCCTGCCGGAGCATATCGTTCTGCCGTGGAGGAAACAGATTCGTTCAGAATTATAGAATGTTTGTGAGTTTGACCAAAAATGGAGACTAAAAGGGCGTGTGAAAAAACGAGAGTTTTTTCATTCCTCCTTTTGCTTATAGTTATAAT
>OIFE01001183.1_pt1 | contig 13430 bp, 7 predicted proteins | sample 1581921 | NCBI WGS metagenome assembly OIFE01 (sample SAMN04414075, study PRJEB24778) | human gut metagenome | material: faecal | host: Homo sapiens | reverse complement strand
ACTCATACCTTCTTTTCGATGGTGTGTTAGCTTATATAGAAAGGCCTTTTTATAAACTATAAAAATAATTAATTTAATACTGTATGAAATGAAAACAAGAACCAGAACGAAAATGCTGTTGCTCTTAGGAGTTCTTTTATTTGGCTTCACTGTTTCGGCATGGTCACAAAAAGTTTCTTTGAATTTTAATAATGAGAAGGTAGAAAAAATACTGTCTTCTATAAAAGCACAAACAGGAATGGGGTTGGTATTCAGCGATCAGTTGATTGATGTGAATCGCAAAATTTCTATTCAAGTGAAAGATGCCAGTCTGGATGAAGCATTGTCTAAACTGTTGGCAGGAACGAAGGTAACTTTTGAAATAAAAAACAATAAGATTTATTTTATTGAAAAAAAAGCGGACCAACAGTCCGGTTCCCGAAAGAAAAAAGTATCCGGAGTGGTGAAGGATGCTACAGGCGAACCGATTATTGGTGCGAATGTCGTGGAAAAAGGAGTCGGTACCAATGGGGTGATAACAAATCTGGATGGGGAATTCACACTGGAAGTTCCGGAAAATGCTTCTTTGATTATCAGTTATATCGGTTATCTCCAACAAGATGTGTCGACAAAAGGAAAAGATGCGTTTAACATCATCATGAAGGAAGATACGAAGACCCTGGATGAGGTGGTTGTAGTAGGATATGGGGTTCAAAAGAAAGTAAACTTAACGGGAGCTGTCGCTGCTGTCGATTCCAAGTCGTTGCAGAATCGTCCGGTAACAAACGTTTCGAATGCGATTCAGGGACTTTTGCCCGGAGTAACGGTTATCTCCGGGACGGGGCAGCCGGGAAGTGATAATACAACCATACGGGTACGTGGTGTCGGGACTCTGAATAATTCTAATCCGATGTATGTGGTAGACGGTTTGCCGGTATCCAGCATAAATGAAGTGGATCCCAGCGATATCGAGAACATCTCGGTACTGAAAGATGCTTCTTCAGCTGCTATCTATGGTTCGCGTGCGGCAAATGGAGTAATCTTGATTACTACTAAAAAAGGAGGAGATAAAGCTCCCACGCTTCGTTATGATGGCTATGTGGGGTGGCAGAAACCTACGGCTCTTCCTGAATATCTGCACTCGTGGGAATATGCGAAGTTATATAACAAAGCTATGGTTAACGAAGGAAAGAATCCGATCTATACAGATGAAGAGATCGAAAAGTTCAGAAATGGTTCGGATCCTGACAATTATCCGGATACAGACTGGCAGGGATTATTTTATAAGACCGGTTTGCAGCATAGCCACCGCGCTGAAATTTCAGGTGGTACGGATAAAATGACCTATATGTTTTCTGCTGGTTACTTGGGACAGGACGGTATTATAGATATTGCTAAATATGACCGTTATTCGGTGCGAGGCAATATGAATGCCAAGATGGGCAAGTTCACGGCAGGTATGAATCTTTCTTTTACTTATGGGGAGGCACAAGAACCGGGGAGTGGTTTTACCGGTGAAATGTCTAACATCTTTTCGCAGATCAATCAGATAGCTCCTTTCATTCCTTATAAATATTCAAATGGATATTATGGATATGCCAATGATGGTAATCCACTTGCATTTATTGAAGAAGGTAATTTACGTACTACCAAACAGCATATTACCAGAGCCATCGGAAATGTAAGTTATGAACCGATTAAAGGGTTGAAAATTCAGGAAATCGTGGGTTACGAATATAAATCAATTTCTGATGAAAAATTCATTAAGGATATTCAATATTATAACTGGAAAACAGGTGAGCCTACAAAGTATCAGGGACCTAACAATCAAACTGATGAACGTAAAAATGGTCTGAAACTGAACTTACAGACTTTGGTCAGCTATAACAATACGTTTGGAAAACATACTGTAGGTGCATTGGCAGGATACGAACAGGAATATTACCGTGAAGACTGGACAAAAGGATATCGGAAAAACTTTCTGAACAATGATCTTTGGGAGTTGAATGCCGGTTCACCTGATGGTCAGACTGCAGATGGTTCGGCTAATGAATATGCTTTGCGTTCATTCTTCGGACGCTTGACTTACGACTATGATAATCGTTATTTGGTTGAGGCAAATATCCGTCGTGACGGAACTTCACGTATCTTTAAGGACTCACGTTGGGGAGTATTCCCATCTTTCTCTGGTGCATGGCGAATTATTAATGAGCCTTTCATGGAAGGAACCCGTAATGTGTTGTCAGATCTTAAGCTGAGAGGCGGCTGGGGAGTTTTGGGTAATCAGGCTATTTCTTACTATTCTTACCAATCTGTACTTGATCAGGCTAATTATTCGTTTGGCGGAACTGTTGTACAGGGGGTAGCACCGGTCGATGGAGCTAACCGCAATTTGATCTGGGAGACTACCGAGACTTTGAACTTTGGACTTGATATGGGGGTTCTGGGCAATCAATATACTTTATCTATCGAAGGATACCGCAAATTGACGTATGATATTCTGATGAAATTACCCGTAAGTACCTTATATGGGTTAAATGCACCTTATCAAAATGCAGGTAAAGTAAAGAATACCGGTTTGGAGATAACGGCAGGTTATAAATTGAATACTCATGGCTGGAATTTTCAGGTATCGGCAAATGCCGCATATAATAAGAATGAAGTGATGGACCTGAAGAATGGTGGTGCACGCATTTGGAGTGGTAAATATTTCAACCAGGAAGGATATGCCATCAACTCTATCGGAGGATACATTGCCGAGGGACTTTTTAAAACTGAAGAAGAGGTTGCTAATAGCGCAACGATTCCCGGCACTGATACAGCACCGGGCGACATCAAGTACCGTGATATTAATAACGATGGAAAAATCGATGGAGAAGACCGTGTCTACATTGGTAACACCATGCCTAAGTGGACATTTGGCTTGAATCTGTTTGCCGAATGGAAAGGACTCGATGCTACTTTTCTGTTCCAGGGAGCAGCTGATGTGCAAGGCTATCTTGCAGGTCCGGGTGTAGTAGGTGAAATGATTGGAGCTAAGGGAAAGCCTTCTTATATGTATCGTGATTGTTGGGATGCTGAAACCAATCCGAATGGTAAGTTTCCGAGAGCATTCTCTTCTTATCGCCAGAACAACAGTATTTATAATCCCTCTTCTTTCTGGATTGTCAACTCTTCATATTTACGTTTGAAGAACTTCCAGTTGGGATATACACTTCCAAGAGAGTGGTGTAATATGATGGGAATTTCACGAATCAGAGTTTATTATAGCGGGCAGAATCTGCTTACCTTTACCAAATTTGATAAAGGGTTCGATCCGGAATCACCCGAAGGAGGAAGCTCTTATCCTCAGGTCAAAACAAATACATTTGGTTTAAACATTACTTTCTGATAGATAATACATATGAAAAAGATAATATATAGTTTGTTGTTTGCCGCTTTGTTCTCGGCATGTAGTACCGATTTTCTAGATCGGAATCCTTTGGACAAACCTTCAAACGAAGCCTTTTGGAGAACTGAAAAAGATGCCATGGCCGCAGCTACAGGGTGTTATAATGGTTGGTTTTCTATGGATGAAGTGATTTATGCCGACTGTGCGTCGGATAATGCTTATAATCCTTTTACTTGGGAAGGCTGGGCGGTACAGGCTGCAGGTACAGCGACCCCGACCGATCCGGGTTATAGCTATATGGGGTATGGAAACATGGTTCGCTATAATAATTTCCTGGAGAATATCCATCGCCCCGAAATGAATGAAGATTTACGCAAACGCTTGATAGCCGAAGTACGTTTTCTGCGTGCATGGGATTATTTTCAGAAAGTGACGCATTATGGTGATGTGCCCTTGGTAACTTCCGTTCTTGAAATTAAAAATGCCAATTTGCCACGTACTGAGAAAGCGAAAGTGGTTGAGTTTATCTTGAAAGAACTGAAAGAGATCGCTCCGCAACTTCCCGAATCTTACTCCGGAAGTGATGTCGGACGTATAACTCGTGGTGCAGCTTTGACACTGAAAGCTCGTCTGGAACTGTTCGAACATCAGTATGATGATTGTATGGCTACTTGTAGCGAAGTAATGGGATTGGGCTACGAACTGTTTCCTGATTATAAAGGTTTGTTTAAGATTGCGAATGAAAATAATTCGGAAGTTATTCTGGATGTACAATATGTAGAAAGCCTGTACGGTAACTGGGTTTTGGGAGTATTGCCTCCGGCCAGTGTGGGCGGATGGTGTTCTATCAATCCTACTCAATCACTGGTAGATGCTTTTGAGTGTGAAGATGGAAAAACAATCGAAGAGTCTGAGGTATATGATCCGAAAGAACCTTACCTGCACAGAGACCCTCGTTTGGCTGTTACCGTATTAGCTCCGGGAAATCTATACGAAGGAAAACGTTATGACCCAATCGATGTGAAAGATCCGAATGGAGATTATTATGCTCCCTACGGACGTTCTAAAACAGGATATCTAGTTCGTAAATATGTGGACGATTTGTCTGATTATGCAGATATGTGGGATTGTGGTATGAATGCCATTGTTATGCGTTATGCAGAAGTGCTGTTGATGTATGCCGAATGTAAAATAGAGCTGAATCAGATTGATAATTCCGTTTACGATATTTTGGACGACATACGTACCCGTGCTAAAATGCCGGTTGTAGACAGGACCCGATATACCGGTCAGGAGAAATTGCGTGAATTACTCAGAAGAGAAAGACGTGTGGAGCTTGCTATGGAAGGACTTCGGTGGTTCGATATTTGCCGTTGGAAAATCGGTGAACAAGTGTTGAACGGGAAGGTATATGGTTGTTTACTTGGAACGGTCGATCCTGTAACCGGTGCCCTTTCATTGACAAATGAACGAATTTTTGTTGAGAACCGGAAATTTGATCCGGCAAAGCATTATCTGTGGCCTATTCCGCAGACAGTGATTGATGCCACTCCGGCAATTGTACAAAATCCCCATTATTAATTTCTCTCTATTTGATATATGGTTAAGGTAACAGAGATGTTTTTCAGGATATTTTTTTTCTGTAGTATGCTTGTATTCTGCTCCTTCCCTGCATTGGCAGGGGAGGCAGAGGCAAGAGTGGTGTTGAACATGAATACCGGTTGGGCTTTTCATCGGGGAGAAGTTGAAAGCGGTGGGCAGCCCGGTTTGGATGATTCCGGTTGGATAGCAGCTATCATCCCTCATATTATGCAATTAGAGAAGAAGCATTGTGGAGGAGATATTATTTATGATGGAGTCGGGTGGTATCGACGTACTTTCAGAGTACCGTCACAATACAAAGACAAACAAATAAAAATTTCGTTTGAAGGAGTCATGAATGCTTGTGAAGTCTATTTGAACGGACAGAAGATTAGTGCTCATCGGGGAGGTTATGTCGGTTTTGTAACAGATATTACTACCCGGATAAACTGGGACCGGGACAATCTGCTGGCAGTTCGGGTTTCTGCCGAATATGATCCACTTACACCTCCTGGAAAACCACAGGCAGGTATGGACTTCTATTACTATAGCGGGATTTATAGAGATGTGGAAATGGTTATCAGTGATCCGTTACATATCACTCATGCTTTAGAAGAGGAAGAGGTAGCTGGAGGAGGCATCTTTGTTACTTATCCGGTAGTCGGAAAAGAAAAAGCCGTGACCCATGTTAAGGCTCATGTCAGAAACGAAGGGAAACGAAAGAGGAAAGCCCAACTTCGTACACAACTGATAGATAAGAGTGGAAAAATAGTGGCCTGTCAATTGACTCCTTTTCGGTTGTCAGCCGGTGAGGCCATTCATCTGGAGCAAAATCTGGAAATAGTACATCCATCGTTATGGCATCCCTATGATCCAAACTTGTATACGTTGCAAAATGAGATTGTTGAAAACGGTAAGGTTGTAGATTGTCATACTGAATCCATAGGTATACGTACTATTGCTTATACCCGCGACGGAGGTTTCTATATTAATGGCGAATCACTTTATCTGCGTGGAGCCAATCGCCATCAGGCATTTGCACATATAGGAGATGCAGCTGCTAATTCTATGCAAGAAAGAGATGTGATCGATTTGAAGCGGGGCGGATGCAATGCCGTCAGAGCAGCTCATTATCCGCAGGATCCTGCATTTTTGGCTGCTTGTGATAAGTACGGGTTGCTGGTAGTGGAGTGTATCCCCGGATGGCAGTATTTCAAGAACGATTCTACATTCATTTCCCGTCTTTATGAAGTTGGGAAGCAAATGATTCGTCGGGATAGGAATCACCCTTCCGTCATACTATGGGAAACAGCGCTTAATGAAAGCCGCTATCCGGCAGAGATAGCCCGGAATCTATATGCTATAGCACATATCGAATATCCCGGAGATCAGATGTACACTGCCGGCGACTACTTTGGACATGCAGACCGGGTAGACTGTTTCGATGTTTTTTATAAACAGGTATCCCGTTTTCCAAAAGACGGTGATGTGATGAGTAATTATCCGGAGGACCAGATCGCAGTGAAACCTTTGTTTTGTCGTGAGTGGGGTGACGGAGTAGGAGAAAAACCTAGGGTAAGCCTGATGGAAAATGAAGAAGAGCAATTGAAACAGTGCAGAGGGCGTTTTTTGCAACTTAACGGGCATGGATATTTCGACTGGTGCATGCTTGATGCTAATCCCAGAATGGGAGGACATTTTTTGTGGAGTTATAATGATTATGCACGTGGAGCAGAGCAGGAAACCATGTTTTGTGGGATAGTCGATATAAACAGATATCCTAAGTTCAGTTACTATATGATGCAGAGCATGCGTGATAAAGAAATATCCCAACCGGGATTATATGATGGGCCGATGGTATTTATTGCATCACAAAACACTGCTTCACGTTATGTTTCGTCAGTAAATGAGATCACCGTATTTTCCAATTGTGACGAAGTACGCCTTTTCCGTAATCATCATTTGATTGGAAAACAGATGCGTAAGGAGCGTACTCCTCTCTATCGTTCCATTGTAGAAAAAGGTGGGAGTCCCTGTTATGTTTTTAATGCCGGTACTTATGAGGCCGGTGAATTAGTGGCAGAAGGGATAGTAGATGGAAAAGTCGTTGCTACCCACAGTGTACGCACTCCGGAACAACCTCGACAGGTCAAAATCTGGTTGAAGGAAGAGAATATACAACCTGTGGCGGACGGATCGGATATGATTCCTGTCTACTTTAAGGTCTGTGATTCAAATGGTACTCTTGTCAATACATCGGATGTCCGGATACATATTTCCGTATCCGGTGAGGGAAGTCTGATCGGGGATGGAATAGAGCGTATCGGGATTAATCCCCAGTTGGTGGAAGGCGGAGTAGGATATGCGCTGATACGAACGACTTGTCGTCCCGGTAAAATTCATATTTCGGTTACGGCAGACGGACTCCGGGGGGACACCCGGGAAATTGTAACCCGGAGATACGACGGGGTATTTGTACCTGAAGGGTATCACGTTCCCTATTCCGGAGATGAAGAAGAGGGAGTTGTTGTAAAGGCTACTGCTTGGGAAAACGTCATCCGTACAAAAACTCCGTTAAAAGTGGTTCGGGTTGAGGCTACTTCGGAACAGAAACGCTATGAGGCTTCTCATATTACAGATGGAGATGATTTTTCATGGTGGATTGCTGATGATGAATCTCAGCCCCAGATCGTTCTACTTGAATTGGAACGATCTGTGAATGTGTTTGCCAGTCGGATTCGTTTTCAGAAGGATAGTTCTACTTATACCCATAAAGTCGAAATTTCTATCGACGGAAAGAATTGGGAGACTCTATACGAACGAGAATGTACCGGATGGGATTTTAAGCCTGTGCAGATCGGTAAGGAACTGAAATATATGCGCCTTACCATTGAGAAAAGCTCGGAGGGAGCAGCCGGATTGGCTGAAGTTACATTGTATCAATAAATGAAAAAAGTAATGAATATGAATTATCGAAGTTTGACTCTATCCATTCTGTTAGGAATGATAGTACATTTCACTGTGGAGGCACAGACCTTGCCGGAGAAGCAATTTTTCCATCCCGACCGGGTGAAATATGATAAAGATTGTTTTACTATCGAAGGAAAGGATATTTTTATACTCAGTGCTGCGTTCCATTACTTCCGTTGCCCGCAGGAATTGTGGCGTGACCGCTTCCGGAAGATAAAAGAAGCCGGATTCAATACTGTGGAAACCTATGTCCCCTGGAATTGGCATGAACGGAATATGCCGAAGAGTGTGGACGACTATTCGCAATGCAATTTTGATGATCTGAAAGCATGGCTGCATATGGCACATGAAGAGTTCGGATTGTATACCATTGTCCGTCCCGGTCCTTTTATTTGTGCCGAGTGGGCCGGTGGTGCTTATCCGCGCTGGCTTGCCAAATTTTGCCCGGACAGCTATGATACCAGTTTCTGGCTTCGGAGCAACCATCCTGAGCACATGAAATGGTCGGAGCATTGGTACAATGCTGTTTGCCGGGTATTTAGTGAGGAACAACTCACTCGTAAGCAACCGGGTGAGAAGGGTATCATAATGGTACAATTGGAGAATGAATACATTTACTTTGATATGGAGTCCGAGAAAAAGGAAGAATTTCTGCGGGTACTTTCGGATGCTTGCATCCGAAATGGCATTGATGTCCCTCTTTTTACTTGTGTGACTCCCGAAGTGCGCGGTTCTCATGATCCGGTGATCAGCCAGCTGTTTGACATGGATAATCAATATGTATGGTGGAATATGCACGAGGCTAAATCACGTATAGAGAAGTTAAAGGCCGAACAACCCAATGCACCTGCATTTGTGTGTGAGTTGCAAGGTGGCTGGTTCTCTACCGTCGGTGGGCGTCTGAGTGAAGACAGTTATCTGGACGGACGTCATGCCCGGGGGATGGCTTTGATGGCTATGGCGGGTGGTTCTACCGGATTGAATTATTATATGTTCTTTGGCGGTACTCATTTTGCCGGATGGGGAGCCCGTCGTATGACTACTACTTATGATTATGGAGCTCCGCTAAAGGAAAACGGAGGGGTCGGTGAGAAATACGCTGCAGTGAAAGGAATTGGTGAGGTGGTCGATAAGTTCGGGGGACTGCTTGTCAGAAGTCGGCCTGTCCGGTTCGATGTGCAAGGAGCCGATAACCTGACTATTGGGATTCGCCGGGCTGCCGACGGAACTTTGTTTGTCTTTCTGTTGAATCGTGATAAAAAACAGGCATTCCGTCAATTAGTCAATTTGACTGTTGAAGGGAAACCCATGAGGATAGATTGTCAGTTGGCAGCTTTGGATAGTAAGTTGCTGGTGGTGCACGCCGGAACTGATACGGTGGAGTGGTATCCGCGTGAACAAACTTTGCCGGAACGTCCGGTCGCTTTACCTTTACCTATCACTATTACAGATGTCTGGCGGAAAGACGAAGACTTTCGTGGAGACTGGATACCGTTGCGTAAAGGTAAATCTCTTCCCGAGTTGGGAGTCAATGATTGCCGTTATTCAATGTATCGTAGTCAGGTGAATCTTACCCAGAAAGAAGTTGACCGCTATGGTTCGCTGGTTTTTGAACTCTTCACCGGTGATCCTGTTTACGTCCGCGTGAATGGGGAATTTGCTGAGCGTGTATCGAAGGACGAGCTGGACAATACTTTTATCGTATCCGGGCTTTTACACAAAGGCGTTAACGAGATCATTGCCATTTACGAGAACCGGGGGCATGCTCACGGATACCGTCCGATGGAGGAATTAAGCGGAGTCAAGCAGGCCGGTTTCGGACGCAGGCAGACAGGTATTCAGCCTATTGAAGAATGGTTTGTAAAATCTGTCGGAACGGACGAGCCCCGTTTGATGCCCGCTGTATTTGCTGAAGATGCGGGGTGGGAAAAAATTCTGCTCGATCAGCAAACGATTGATAACCTGGCTACCTTGCAAATTGCCGGATTGGAGAAACCGAAATGGCCTGCTGCCTGGATTTTACAGGAGAAAGCCGGTTGTGCCGTCTATCGTACATGTATCCGCTGGACACCAGAAATGATTCGTGAAGGGATGACTGTCCTTGAATTTGGTTGTATAGATGATGCCGGAACCTTATGGGTGAATGGTGTGGAAGTAGGTACGCACGAAGAGTGGGATAAACCTTATGTAATCAATGTGGCCCCTTTCATTCACGAGGGCGATAATGAGATAGCTATGGTGGTGAGTAACCGGAGCGGGGCAGGTGGTCTGCTCAAGGGAGTCCGTTTAAAACAGGAGTTCGAGGTGATCAAGAAGCTGAACTGGGAAGTTTCCACCGATCTCGGAGGAATCTGTCAGGACTGGAATTTGGGAACGGGAAGCACAGAGGGCTGGTCTGTTGTGAAGTTATCAGCCGATTATCCTTTGGTGCGTAAAGGAGAGCTAACCGGAACAGTCGATGGCGGACGGGATGCATTGCTTACCTGGTATCGTCTCGAATTCAATATGCCCCGGAAAAATCCTTCGGTATGGATTCCCTGGAAGCTGATTGTAAATGCTACCGGAACGGGATATATGTGGTTGAACGGACACAATATCGGACGCTATTGGGAAGAGGGGCCGCAACGAGAGTTCTATCTTCCGGAGTGTTGGTTACGTGCCGGAGAAAAGAATGTGATAATACTTGGATTACGTCAGTCCGAAACGAAAGGTGCCTGCCTGTTTGGTGCTGAGGTGGCTCCTTATACAGAGGATGTCGAATGTATGGAATAATAAGAGCTGTCATGAAAAAATATTTGTATGTATTGATTGCATGGATGTTGCCTTTATGTAGCATCCATGCACAAGCTCCGGTCTGGAATCCGGATAATGGAAATGGGACGTTTACTAATCCTATTATGTGGGGTGACTGGCCTGATCCGGATGTGATCCGGGTGGGCGATGACTTCTATTTTGTCTCCACAAGTATGCATTATGTTCCCGGTTGTCCCATTGCCACATCGAAAGATTTGGTGAATTGGAAGATGGCAGGATATGCTGTCGACCGATACGATGAAGATGCACGCTATGATTTGAAGGGGGGCGATCGTTATCTGCGTGGATCATGGGCTGCCACTATCCGTCATCATAACGGTAAATTCTATGTTGGCTTTTGCACTCCTTCTTGGGAAGGAGAGGGCCCCGGGCACTTTTCCATTTGCATTGCCGATGATGTGAAAGGCCCTTGGGAACGGACTATCTTTCCGGAATACCTGTATGATCCGGGATTACTGTTCGATGACGATGGCAAAGTATATGTTTTCCACGGACAAGGGACACTGTATGTTACAGAGCTGGCTTCCGATGCTAAATCTGTGAAGGGAGAGAAAGTGAAGATATGGGATAAGCGATTTAAGAATGCCCATGAATTCGGAGGAGGCTATGGTATGGAAGGTGCCCATGCTTATAAGATCAAGTATTATCTCACTTGTCCGGCCGGTGGAACCGAAGGCTGGCAAATATGTCTGCGTTCCGATAACATCTATGGACCCTACGAACATAAACTGATCATGAATGATTCCGGTTCTTATCCCCCCAACGGTTTGCATCAGGGGGGGATGGTGCAGTTGAAGAATGGTGACTGGTGGTTTATTATCATGCAAGACAGAGGCCCTATCGGGCGTGTACCTCATTTGGTACCGGTGAAATGGGTAGATGGATGGCCGATGCTTGGCAGTGGTGGTAAAGACATTATTACCTATCCGAAACCTGAGGTCGGAAAGACCTATCCGTTCGCTTCTCCTGCCACAACGGATGAATTCAATACATCTTCGCTCGGACTTCAATGGCAGTGGAACCATAATCCGGACAATAGCCGTTGGTCCCTGAAGGAACGGAAAGGACATATGCGACTGAAAGCCTCGTATGCCGAATCGTTGAAGACAGCCCGCAATACATTGACCCAGAGGGTACAGGGACCTTCTTCCGAAGCAACAGTCGAACTGGATGTCTCCGGACTGAAAGACGGAAATGTAGCCGGTTTCGGTGTATTTGAATTCCCCTATGCCTATGTGGCTGTAGAGCAGACTAATGGTGAAAAGAAAATTGTAATGTGTAATGATGGTCAAACGATTGAAACAATCGATCGTTTTGAAGGGAACAAAATATGGATACGTGCCCGTGTGATGGATGTAGGTTTCCGTGCCGTTTTCTATTACAGTACCGATGGCAAGTATTTCCTTCCCATCGGTAATGAACTTAGTATGGGGCTTGGGCTGGTCTGGACTGCCAATCGTTTTGCCTTATTCAATTTTAGTAAGGAGAAAGCGGGAGAAGACGGATATACCGATTTTAATTGGTTCCGTTTCACCAATAAATAATAAAAGGCGGGGATAACCTTTTCGCCATAGATTGGGAGTGTGCCGAAACTCATTGCAGAGTAACATAGAGTTCCACAGAACGAATTTAACCTATTGATAGCTAATGATATTTATTAGTATAAATCCGTGTAAGCTGTGATGAGTGCGAGTTTCGACATACTTTCAATCTGTGGCGATTTCAGGTATATGGCACATTTACCAGAACTTATTTTGTTCGGCATTGTATTCGAACCCGATCGATTCCAGTTTTCCGATCAGTATGTCCTTGCTGATATTCATATCTTCACAGAGTTCGTCGAGCGATGCATAGCAATCGCGAAGTTTCATGTTGATGACGCTAAACAGCATCATCGGATCTTCAGGAAGTTCCATAATTATTCTTTTTTTAAAACGGCTGCAAAGATACGGTAACTCTGTGTATCCTGCAAGAGCACTTCTTTCTTAAAATCATCCAAAGGTGACTATCCTTATTTTTCAAAATAGTAACATAATATCGGATTGCCTACCGTGGTCAGTATCGGTTCTTTAGACACTTCACCTGTCTGTATATCCAGTGAGTAGATACCTTTTGCTTTAGCCGATGAGTTACCTATCAACATACTCCCTTTATAAAGGGAAAGCATAACCCCGAAACCGTTGGACAAGTCAAGTCCTTGCACTTTTTTCATGGTTTTATTGTACAGATCTATTTCTACTGCAAGATCGGCGATGGCTGTGTGTCCTTGTTCTCCCGGTTTGTAGTAACCCGGCATATTGATGTAAGCATACGCTTTTCCATTACCTACATACCGGATGGCGGAGATAAATCCGGCAGTCTTTTCTTCTCCGCTGATGGCGGCTCCTGTGATTGTCCATTGATAAGTCGGGTCGAACTCCGTTTCTCCGGCTTTGATACGCAGAACTCCGGCATTATGCCCTTTGACCATACCCTCCCATACACGAAATGTAGATGTCTTTCTTCTCGTCCATGAAGATGGAATAGCGGTCGATTGGGCGGGTTGGCATAGAGATGCCGCTGGTCTTGTCTGTTATCATTTTCAGCAACTTATCCGTTTGGGTGTCAATGATGGCAATGTCGCTGTACGGGCGATCCTGTGGGGGAATCCATCCACCCACCATCTGGCTGAGGCCTACGAATAGGAGTCCGTCGC
>OIFE01001181.1_pt1 | contig 13443 bp, 11 predicted proteins | sample 1581921 | NCBI WGS metagenome assembly OIFE01 (sample SAMN04414075, study PRJEB24778) | human gut metagenome | material: faecal | host: Homo sapiens | reverse complement strand
TGTATATAATACCACGTGACCTAGGTTATGTCAACACTTTTTTCGGCACTTTTTTAAGATTTTTTCGTGAAACACTAGGATTAGTGGAAAAATAAGCATGCTTGATTATCGCTTTTATCGGCCTTAAAATTTCTTCAAAAAATCTCAAAAAAAGTAGCATTTTCAACTGTTTTTTCCATAAAAACCGCCGAAAATCAGTAAAATTTTTCTTTGTTCCGCAGATTTTTTTCTTAAAATCATTTAGCTTTTTTCTTCTATCTCCATTATCAGCAAGCTGCCGATTCAATACATATCCTTCCGGAGCATGCTTTTACATACTTTCCTTTAAAATAAATACGCTGAGTTTTCAATAATTCTATGACAAAGTTGTCTGAAAATGCTATAATAAGATGACTTCTATTTGCAGCCTTTGGTATTGGCTGCGCAGTCAATATAATGAAGAAGAGGTAGAAAATGTTTAAAGTACTAAAATTCATTGTCATCAGTGTTGTTTGCCTCATTATAATGGGAGCATCAGTGCTTTATGGCTTCTCCAGTCTTTTTGCACCTCCTAATATGGATGAAACACTGATTCCAGACGCTGCTTCACAGTTCTACGATATCAATGGTAACGCAATCTATACTACGCTTTCGGAAGAACGCAGAGTACCTGTTACTATTGATAAGATTCCTAAGCATGTGCAGCGTGCCTTTATTGCTATTGAAGATAATCGCTTCTATGAACACGGTGGTATTGACTACCGCGGCACAGCACGTGCTCTGCTTTCTACATTAAGCGGTCACGAAGTACAAGGCGGCAGTACCATTACCCAACAGCTGGCAAAGAATGCTTTCCTTACCCAGGAACGTTCCATCATCCGTAAAATTAAGGAAGCTTTTATTGCCAAGGAGCTGGAGCACAAATATACTAAGGATGAAATCCTCACTATGTATCTGAACCAGATTTATTTCGGTCAGGGCGCATACGGTATTGAAAGTGCTTCCATGTATTACTTCAATAAGCATGTCCAGAATCTGGATATCGCCGAAGCTGCTACTCTGGCAGCTATTCCCAAGAGCCCTAACTATTTTAATCCTTTTGAAAATCCGCAGGAAAGTAAAAAACGTCAGGAGCTTGTTATCGACCAGATGGTCAAATACGGTTTTATCTCTGCTGCCGACGGTAATGCTGCCAAAGCAGAAAAGCTTGTCTTCAGCACAACACATAAAACCAATTCCGATCCTCGCTCCTATTTCTTCGATATGATTACCCAAAAGGTTATCGAAGAGGTTGGTGCAGACGCTCTCTATAAGGGCGGTCTTAAGATTTACACCACTTTAGACCCGGATATGCAAAAGGCTGCTGAAAATGCTATGAAGCATCTGCCGGGCTATTATACAGACGGCAAGAAGCTGACTCAGCCGCAAATGGCTCTGGTTGCCGTTGACCCGCATAACGGTTATGTTAAAGCTATGATTGGCGGCCGCGGCCAGGATAAGTTCAACCGTGCTACTCTTGCAGTACGTCAGCCCGGTTCTGCCTTCAAGCCTTTTGTCTACCTCACTGCTATGCAGAACGGTTATTCTCCGGCCAGTGTCATTGAAGATAAGGAAGAAGAATTCTCTCCCGGCTGGAAACCGCAGAACTCCGACAGAGCATGGCATGGTAAGGTAAGCCTGCGTACTGCTCTGGTACGTTCTATGAACGTGCCTACCGTTAAGCTGGCCCAAGAGGTTGGTGTAAGCAAAATTATTAACAATGCCGAAAAAATGGGTATTACTACTCTGGTTGATTCCGGCGCCTACAGCGATGCAAACCTTGCTATGGCACTCGGCGGTCTCAGCAAGGGCGTTAATCCCTTGGAAATGGCTGCAGCCTACGGCGTTCTGGCAAGCAATGGTATGTATTGCAAGCCTATTGCTCTGCTGAAGATTGTTGACCGTGAGGGTAAGGTTCTGTACGAAGCTAAGCCTGAACCCAAACGTGTTATTGATGCCGAAGCTGCTTACCTGACTACTAATATGCTGCAGGATGTTCTTATCAGCGGCACTGCAGGCGGCATGGGAATCGGCCGTCCGGCAGCAGGTAAAACCGGTACTACCGATACCTACATCGATGCCTGGTTTGTTGGTTACACCCCCGACCTCAATACTGCCGTATGGGTTGGCGATGATAACAACAAATCTATGAACCGTATGTACGGCAGCGGCGCTCCGCTTTCTATCTGGCATGATTTCATGGTCAACGCTCTGGCCTCCACTCCGCGCACCGGCTTCAGCAATCCGGGCGTAGCTGTTCCGCCGGAACCGGAAATCAAGCAGGATGATAAAGACAAAGATAAAGACAAGGATAAAGATAAGGACAAAGACAAGCAGGCTCCCGCTACGGTAACAACTGAAGGCAATGCCAACCAGGCACCTGTAGTAAGCAACCAGCCCACTAAAAAGAAACGCAGCATGAAGGACCGCGTTAACGAAATCATGGGCAAGCCTGTTGTCAGCAACCAGCCTACCCCGCGTAACTAATTCACTTTTATGGTGGTCACCAAGTGTGGCCACCATTTTTTATTGCTCGAAACTTAGTATATTGTATACATGAATACAGATTTATGCTATAATAATGACAGCTATAAATCAGCTTTAATTAACGAACTATACTAATAAAAGGAGTACTGCCATGGAGAAGAAACCTGTAAAAATAGTTGAAACCGTCCTGCGTGACGGCCACCAGTCGCTTGCTGCCACCAGAATGCGCATCAGCGACATGCTGCCGGCACTGGAGCAGCTGGATAACGCCGGCTACTATGCTTTGGAGGCTTGGGGCGGCGCCACCTTTGACTCCTGCCTGCGCTTCCTTAACGAGGATCCCTGGCAGCGTCTGCGCACACTCAAAAAGCATCTGCGTAAAACCCCGATTCAAATGCTGCTGCGCGGTCAGAACATTTTGGGCTATAACCATTATGCCGATGATGTTGTACGCGAATTTGTAAACCGTTCTGTTGATAACGGCGTATCTATTATCCGTATTTTCGATGCTCTTAACGATACACGCAACCTGGAATGTGCAATGCGTGCCGCTAAGGAAGCAGGCGCACATGTTCAGGGCTGTATTGTATATACTATCAGCCCCTACCATCAGGACAAAGACTTTGTTCAATTAGGTAAGGAGCTGGCGCAGATGGGCGCAGATTCCATCTGCATTAAGGATATGGCGGGCCTGCTGCGTCCCTACGCTGCCGAAAGCCTTATCCGCAGCCTGAAGGCAGAGCTTGACCTGCCTATCGACCTGCACACCCACTTCACCAGCGGTATGGGCGATATGACTTACCTGAAGGCTGTTGAAGCCGGTGCGGACATGATTGATACCGCGCTTTCTCCGTTCTCCGAATCTACCAGCCAGCCCTGCACCGAAGCTCTGGTAGCAACGCTGGAGGGCACTCCCTACGATACAGGCATCAACCTTGCCGAGCTTAATGCATTGGCTGACTATTTCAAGGATGTACGCAAGAACCTTATCCACGATTTCAACCTGAACGCCAACATCCCCATCGATCCCAAGGTGCTCACCTTCCAGATTCCGGGCGGTATGCTTTCCAACCTGCTGAACCAGATGAAGGAAATGGGCGTTGCCGACAAATACCCGCAGCTGCTTGAGGAAATGCCGCGTGTACGTGCCGAGCTCGGTTATCCGCCGCTGGTTACTCCTACAAGCCAGATTGTAGGCTCTATGTCCGTATTGAACGTTGCACTTGGGCGCTACAAGATGATTCCCCGCGAGGTTAAGGACTTAATCCTTGGCAAATACGGCCGTACTCCGGGACCGATTGACCCTGAGGTAAAACGCCTTGCCATCGGTGACGCGCCGCAAATCGACCACCGTCCTGCCGACGATATTCCGCCGCAGATGAAAAAGCTGCGTGAAAAGCTGGCTGAGGAAGGCTTCCCCAACGCACCGATTGAAGACGTTTTAAGCTACGCCTCCTTCCCTGAGGTAACTCTTAACTTCCTGCGTCACAGCAACATCGGTATGAAATTCCACGATTTATAAGCATGAATGCTAAAGAGCACGCTGAGAAATCAATCTCAGCGTGCTCTCTTTTTATGCAGATATTATTTTACATCCTCCAGGTGTTCTTCCTGAAGCTCCTCGTGAATCTTTTCCGGCTCGTGCAAAAGCTGGATGCCGACACGCACAATACGCATCTTATCAATTTCTTCTACCGTAAAGGCAGCAGCAGGTGTCTGCACCTTCTGCCCCACCTTAGGTGGATAATCAAGCTGAGAGTAAACCCAGCCACCGATAGTATCACAGTTTTCGGTATCCAAGGCCAGCTCGAAGGTATCGTTAACATCCTCCAACAGCATTTTGCCGTCGACAGAATAGGTTTTGCTGCCCTTTTCCTCTACTTCCGGACGTTCCTCGTCAAACTCATCCTGAATCTCGCCTACGATTTCCTCCAGGATATCCTCAACGGTAACCATACCTGCAGTACCGCCGTACTCGTCAACCAGAATTGCCAGCTGGCTGCGATGCTTCTGCAAAATGCGCAGCAGCTTGCTGATAGGCAGAGATTCCGGCACCAGCAGTACCTTACGCGCCAAACTGCGCAAATCAGGACGCTCGCCGGCATTTAAGCTGCGCAGCAAATCCTTGATATGCAAAAAGCCGATAATGTGGTCCTTATCCTCATCACAGATAGGATAACGTGTCATGCGCTCCTCCAGCGCCGTCTTGATATTATCCTCCCAGGAATCCTCCAGATACAGGCAAATCATATCGGTACGCGGAACCATGATGTCGCTAGCGCGACGGTCGGAAAAGTCAAAGACATTGTCCAGATAAGTAAGCTCTGTTTTATCAATATAGCCATGCTTGTGGCTTTCTTCCATCAGTATGCGGATTTCGTCCTCGTTGTGCGCCTCTTCCGCCTCGCTCGCAGCCTCAACGCCCAATTTGTGCAGCACCCAGTTGGCAACGTGATTGAGAAACCACACCGCCGGATACATCAGCTTATCAAACAGAATCAGCGGCGTTGCCACGAACAGAACAATCTGCTCAGTCTTTTGAATAGATAATGATTTAGGCACAAGCTCGCCTAAAACAATATGCAAAGCGGTGATAACACCGAAGCCGACAACAAAAGCTATTGTATGCTCAACCTGCGGCGGCAGCTGCAGCAGATTAAATACCGGATGCATCAGCTTCGCCACCGTCGGCTCGCCAATCCAGCCTAAGCCCAGCGAAGCAATGGTTATACCAAGCTGCGTAACCGAAAGATAGGCATCAAGATGCTCCGTTACCTGCTTAGCGCTTTCCGCCCGCGTATTGCCTTCCTTAATCAGCGCATCAAGACGCGAAGGGCGCACCTTGACGATAGAAAACTCCGAAGCAACGAAAAAGCCGTTCAGCGCCACCAAAAATAAAATCGCTATAACATTAAACAAACATATGAGATAGTCCAAAAATCTCTGTAATCCTGCAGATTGCAGAAAAACAGTTCACCTCCGTAAAATATATAATATTAACAGTATTGTACCATAGTTAGGCCATAAAGCAAAATAATTTTTTGTAAAATTTGTAGCAAAAAAGCCGCCGTATCAGCAAAAATTTACATGATACGACGGCTTTAAGCTTTTATTGGAGGTCGGCTACAGCTTTATGCAAAGATGATGCCTTATACTCAATCTTTAACTGCTTCAGCGCAGCGTTTGCACAGAGTCGGATGCTCAGCGTCCTGACCAACCTCGTCACTGTAAATCCAGCAACGCTCGCACTTGTGGCCTTCGGCAGCAGCAACGGTAACCTTCAGGTCCTCGCGGCCGGTTGCTTCGGCACCTTCGGCAGCGCCTTCAACAATAACTGCCTGAGAAACAATCAGCAGGGTTGCCAGGTCTTTTTCTACGGATTTCAGGATAGCCAGTGCTTCGCCTTCAGCGTGCAGCTCAACCTTAGCGTCCAGGGAGTGACCGATTTGTTTGTTACGACGAGCCAGCTCCAGCACCTTGGTGATTTCGCTGCGGATTTCAATGAAGTTATCCCATTTGGTTTCCAGCTCTTCGTTGATGTATTCTTCCTTAACTTCCGGCCAGGGCAGCATTTGTACGGATTCCGGAGCATTAGCAGGTTTCTTCATGAACTGCCATACTTCTTCCATAGTGAAGCTCAGTACCGGGGACAGCATAACGATGAGGTCCATGAGGATTTCATGCATAGCGGTTTGTGCACTGCGACGCTCTTTGCTGTCAGCCTTGTAAGCATACAGGCGGTCTTTGAGGATATCCAGATAGAAGCTGGACATTTCAACGGTGCAGAAGTTGTGGATTGCATGATACAGTACATGGAAATCATAGCTTTCGTAAGCAGCGGTAACTTCCTTCTTCAGCAGCTGCAGATGCATCAGTGCCCATTGGTCAAGCTCCAGCATTTCGTTGAACGGAACTGCATCGGTTTCATAGTTGAAATCGTTGGTGTTGCCAAGGATGTAACGGATGGTGTTACGGATTTTGCGGTATACCTCAGCCAGCTGCTTCAGGATTTTCGGGGAGATACGGATATCTGCCTTATAATCGGAGGAAGCAGTCCACAGGCGGATGATATCAGCACCGTATTGTTTGATTACGTCCTGCGGAACGATAACGTTACCTACGGATTTGGACATCTTGCGGCCATCGCCGTCAACTACATAACCATGAGTCAGTACGGATTCGTACGGAGCACGGCCTGCAACAGCAACGGAGGTCAGCAGAGAGGACTGGAACCAGCCACGATGCTGGTCACTGCCTTCGAGGTACATAGCAACCGGCCAGGACAGTTCCGGACGTTTTGCAGCAACAGCCATGTGAGAAGAACCGCTGTCGAACCATACGTCCATGATATCGCTTTCCTTGTGGAAGTGCTTGCCGCCGCATTTCGGGCAGACAGTGCCTTCCGGCAGCAGCTCTTCTGCAGTGTGAGCCCACCATGCATCGCTGCCTTCTTTTTCGAACCAGTTAGCAACAGAGTCGATGGTAGCTTCGTTAATCAGATGCTCGCCGCAGTTATCGCAGTAGAATACCGGGATAGGAACACCCCATACACGCTGACGGCTGATGCACCAGTCGTGACGGTCGCTTACCATGTTATGGATACGCTGTTGGCCCCAGGAAGGAATCCACTGTACATCGTCGATAGATTTCAGTGCTTCATCACGGAAGCCGTCGATAGAAGCGAACCATTGAGAGGTTGCGCGGAAGATAATCGGGTTTTTGCAGCGCCAGCAGTGTGCGTATTGGTGCTTAATGTTTTCTTTGCCCAGCAGGCAGTTCAGCTCAGCCAGATATTTCAGTACCGGGATATTAGCGTCGAATACAAACATGCCCTTGAAGCGTTCGCCTGCTTCTTCGGTCAGCTTGCCCTGAGAATCAACCGGGCAGAGAATCGGCAGCTTGTATTTCAGGCCGGTTTCAAAGTCGACATCGCCATGACCGGGAGCGGTATGTACGCAACCGGTACCGGCTTCGGTAGTTACATAATCAGCCATAACTACGAGAGAACGGCGGTTGTTGTATTCAGGGAACGGATGCACGCATTCAGCGTATTCCATATCTTTACCAAGAGTAGTGCCGAGGATATTGCTGAGGTCCTTGTGGCAGACAGCGCCAACCTGAGCCAGCAGGTCTTTAGCCATGAAGAGAACTTCGCCTTCGCATTCAACCCAGGCATATTCCAAAGCAGGGTTCAGAGCAACAGCAACGTTGGCAGGCATGGTCCACGGAGTGGTGGTCCAAATTACCATGTAAGCTTTTTTGCCTTTAGCAGCTTCCGGAGTTTGGCCGTTGTCTTTTACCAGCGGCATTTTTACGAAAATGGTCGGAGTTTTTTGTTCGCCGTATTCGATTTCTGCTTCAGCCAAAGCGGTTTCGCAGTGCGGGCACCAGTAAACGGTCTTTTTGCCTTTGTAGATATAGCCTTTGTTAGCCATAGTACCGAATACACGGATTTGCTCAGCTTCAAAGCTGTGATGCAGAGTGATGTACGGGTTTTCCCAGCCACCCAGAACGCCCAGACGTTTGAAGTCTTCGCGTTGGATATCAACCCATTGCAGAGCGAAGTCATGGCATTTGCGGCGCAGAGTCAGCGGATCCAGCTCATTGCGGTTCAGGCCCAGTTCTTTGATAGCAGCGTGCTCAATCGGCATGCCGTGGGTATCCCAGCCGGGAACATACGGGGTGTCGAAGCCACGAGCATATTTGTATTTCATGATGATATCTTTTAAGATTTTGTTCAGGGCATGACCCATGTGGATTTTGCCGTTTGCATACGGAGGGCCGTCATGCAGAACAAATTTCTTGTGGCCTGCATGCAGAGCCTGCTTTTTGCCATAAATATCGTTTTCTTCCCAGAATTTCAGAAAATCAGGTTCGCGTTGCGGCAGACCGGCACGCATAGGGAACTCTGTTTCTGGCAGATTCAGTGTTTTACCATAGTCCATTACTAATAACCTCCAATTTTATTAAACAAAAAAATTAACAATATAAAAAAAGCTTCGTCCCTCAGATAAGGGACGAAGCTGTAGACTAACAACGATTAATACGCTTGCGTATCATGCATCATTATCAAACGTGTACTCCGTGGTACCACCCTCATGACGACAGCCTTTGCCGCACGCCACTCGTGTGCGCAATATCGGGCGCTCCCGTATGCAGCTACTCAGGTTCGCCGCATCCGCTCCAAAGTGATTTTCACCTGCTTTACTTCGTCCGGGCTTGCACCATACCCCGGCTCGCTTAACCTGCGCTACAGACTACTGTCTTTTTCATCGCGTTAGCAAATATCAATAAACGCTAATATTATACATTAGACAATGTGATAAGTCAAGGAGTGAAGAGCCCTGCACTGCCAAAATTTTATAATACATATCTTCAGACTTCTTACTGCTAAAGTCATATGTTAACAATCCAAATGAACGTAAGCAACGCTACGATAAAAATTCCAAAGGACATTAAGTCCTGAAAACTGAAATATACCATAGACATCACCTCCATTCCTAAGAATTTTGGCAATGCCACCCTGCAACACGGTCGTCTTGCATAGTATTTTATCATACAGAATCTAAACATACAACGAACAAGCTGTGAAGTTTGTGTTGTATGTTTTTTGTTTTTACAAAAAGTTCCCCAGCCTTACGCAAGCATAAAGCTGGGGAAATAAACAAATTTACCCATTTATTCTTTTCACAACAGTTCCATATATCTGCAAATAAAAAAATTGAACCCCATTAGTATCAAGATCTATATCCTGACGCATAGAAACGATAGCATCTCCTCCAAGCACTACTGCTCTTTTCTTTAATTCTTGTACAGCAACAAAAAATGCTTTTTCGAAATCATTCTGCCCGACAGAACGTTGTCCCCACAAACCGCCCCAGTCTATTCTTTCTTTATTTATTAAAGCACTATTTCTCATCTCTTCAATTTCCGCGCTATACTTATTTATGAGTTCACTTAACGTACTGCTAAACAATCCTTTATTAGAAACCTGAAAGAACACCGGACCAATAATTTCATAATCCTCTTTTAAGTCACCAGTTGTAACAATTATGGCATTTACTTTTTGCCGATATTCGACTGCTCTTTGTTTAGCCTCAGCTGCTCTTTCTTCGGCAGCTTCCTTTGCAGCCTTACTTTTCATCATTTCTTTTTTGTAATCAGTATCCCAAAAAGGCATATGGATTCCCCTTTCTCATCGTATCATTAGGTGTTATATAAATTATTTTTTGTCTTTAAATTTTACATTTTTATAAATCTGGTCGACGCAATTTTTTGCTTTTGTATCATTCTTTGAATAACACGTAATCAAAGTCCAAAATTCCTTTTCATTCTTGATAATAAAATAGTGAAACACTTCATCATTATTTTTCTGCATATCCGTAAACGAGCAGTAAATTTCAATACCACTTTTTCCATTTACTATTGCATCTTTTCTTTCTGTTTTTATATTAGATACATTATTCATAGATTTTAGTGGAATCAGCAAAGAGGAAGCATACATTTCATAGTAGTTATTCAAAACTGCTTTTTTGGTATTGCTATCCAAAATATTCAACGTATTATCGTCAAATCTGACTCTGGTCAACTGAGTAAACTTTATACCATAGTCATTTTTGCTAGTATCTAAACGACTATCACATTGTGCAGCAACAGGATCTATCTCCGCAAGCTCATTCATCGGAACATATTTCCACGTATATTCATATGGAGCAGCAATTTCTATTGATGTTACATCCCCATCCACGCTGTTATGCTGCGTCAAAATATTTTCGGCCTTACTCCCACACCCCAAACAAACTAAGTAAACGCTTAACATTAAAAGCATTAAAATTATTCGTTTCATTATAAATCACCACACTTACAACAATGTGTCTTCTTTATCATATAAATCTTTCGGCAACTCCGGATGTTCTCTGTAATAATCAGCTAATACAATATGGCAATACTTGCACACTGTAGAATTTTCTTTTATCCAACTACCACAAGAAGGACATTTTATTCCACTGTGATCAGAAAGCAGTAAACTGTGAATCATCGCTACAATCCATAGTAAAATTCCATAAATATACCAACGCTTAAAATTTCTTCCTTTTCTTTTAGCAATATAAGCTGTGATAAGCGCGGCAATCAAAAGCCAAATCAAATTTTCCAGTAAAATAACGAACAACGAATCTTCATACATAAATTTTACATCTCCTTATAAAATTATTCATGATTAGTATTCATAACTTGAACCTGATAATCTCCCGGTCTGTCTGAGTACTCATATACACTCACATAAACTCTCTTGCCATTTTGACCACGACCAACTAAATGAAGAACGTATTGTGTACGCTTTCCATATGTATTGATTGAAGTTGAAGAACTATCATTATACCATGTATCCAATCTACCTCTTTCAAAGCCAGCAGTAAACATAGGGCAAAAATGCTCTTTGAATTCTTCTGGCGTACATCCTAAATAATTAGCAAATTTTCTCGCTGTTGCTTCTCCTTCCGCTGCTTCAGCGGCTTGTTGAGCTTCCCTAGCCTTAGCTTCTTGTTCAGCCTTGGCATCTGCTAATTTATGTTCAGCCAATTTATCACTATATGTACCAAGAACCTTTCCATTTTCAACTAAATCAAAAGTTCTCATACATTTTTGATTATTATGCGATACATTAACTTTACTAATAGCTCCGTTATCACCAACAAATATCGTAGTAACTCCTTGTTCTCCATCTTGAGATGGAATTCTATAGTAATTTAAATTACTATTTGCATCCGAAAACTCAATCTTATCATCAGCAGGAACTTTTAAACCAATTTTTGTTAAGAATTCCCTATGCTCTTTTGGTATAGAAGTTGTAATTTTCTTATTAACCGTTATCTGTTTGTTAGCCTCTTTCTGTGTATCGCTACTTGTAGCAGTAAAAATTAGACCAATAAATGCTAGAGAAACAATTACACCAATAATAGTTTGCTTTTTTGAAGTTTTTGTTTCTTCTAACTTTACTTTTTGTTTTACAGGTTCTGTACTCTTTTTTATATCAGTCTTAGGAATAGCATCTGTCTCTTTTTTTACTTTCGTTCCGCAATTTTCACAAAATTTAGCATCTGGTTTAAGATTCTCTCCACAAACTTTACAATACATAAACACACTCTCCTATCCAAATAAAATTTCAAGAATAGCTATAACTTTATTATATCATCTTGTCCCCCCCCCGCAACCAAATATCCATTTGGTTGCGAATTAAAAAATAATAGTGCTCTGTCAAAAGCACTCAACCTAAATTATCAGTTTAACTTATGTTCTAACAAGCCACCTCTCTCTCAATCCTCCCCCTTCGTACTCCACTTCCTCCGCGTCACCCGCGTCAGCTCCTGCAGCAAATACTCCGGTCGCATCTCCAGCACAGCAGCAATTCTCAAAAAAGCAACAAAACTCAAAGACTGCCTGCCATTTTCAATCTTAGTCATCGTCCGTCGCGACACCCCGATCATCCTGGCAAACTCTTCCTGATTTATCCCTGATGCCGTTCTATGCGATCCTATAAGCACTCCCAGTTCAACCAGTTCTGGCAAATAATCCGAATCCACCAGCTCTTCAGAATACAAATTTCTAAGTCTTTTTCTCATACTGTCACCTCAAAATATTACTATTTTGCTAACAGATTATTACAAAAAGACTAGTCAAAACGTTTTTGCGCATTATTATGCTCAAATAAGAAACTTGCTAATCTTCTGTGTTATAATAGGCACATCAAGAGCTTGATGTAGTACAGCACAGAATTCTGCCATATGCGGTAAAACTACCGCCACAGAAAGGAACTGGACAACATAACAACAAAAAACTGCCCTGAGCAGGAAAATATCGAACAGGTAATTTGCTGCGTGCCGGAAGGCACCGAACCGCAAGACTGCACGGAGGAAAAAACAACCTTCACTCTCACAGAATTCAAGGAGCTGGTGCACAGCGCCCAAAATGGTGACCGCGAGGCCATCAACACATTATGCAACGCCTTTAAGCCCTTAATCTACAAAGAGGCCTATCGCTACGAAGTACGTGAAGCCTTGGGCGAGGACGCAATCAATACTGCCTGGTTAATCTTTTTAGAGCAAATCAAGAAGTATGACGGACGGGACTTCGGGCATCTGCCGGGACTTTTGCAGTACCATGTCCATTACGGACTGCTGCATAAGTTTACGCGTGGAAAATCTGTCAAGGATTGTTATTATCTGGACGCAGAGGAAGAAGGCGAAGAAACACAGATTGCTGACAAGAAGAATGATATTGACGAGCTGATCCATAATCAGCTATTGTCTGATACGATGCGCAATCTCACTAAAGAGCAATTTACTGCTGTCAATGAGCTTGTTCTGCAGGATGTTGACTACAAAATATTTTGCAATAAGCATAAGTGTAGCGTAAAAACTGCTTACAAGCATCGTGCTAACGGTCTAAAAAAATTAAAAGCAATAATTGCTTAATCCTCTAAGCGTTCTGCCCTACTGTGGGCGGGACGCTTTTTGTTTACGCTCTACTTCTACCGTACTTTACGTCTATCCTCTAGGTAGTACTCTAAAGAACAAGGTTACTACTAGCTTACGCTAGTAGTTTTTATCACAGCCAAAAGAAATAAAGACAGAAAGAAAAAATTATAAAAAAGAAAGAGAGAAAAAAGAAAAGTCATTATACTAATGGCTAAAAACGCTAAAATTTTCACCCCCTAAGCAAAAAAAATTTAAAAAAATTCAGAAGCATTATGCTGATTACAAAAAAAGCATCATCAGGATACACTCAAAATAATCAAAAATATTTTTTATAGGGGGTGAAAAAAACGTAAAAAAAAGCCATTAATAGAGTGAGAGGCAAAAACAACATGCTCCCGCCTCTTGCCCAAAGCAGAATCCGGATATGCAAGTAAGCGCATGGGAGAAAAAATACAAAGGAGCT
>OIFE01001168.1_pt1 | contig 13619 bp, 9 predicted proteins | sample 1581921 | NCBI WGS metagenome assembly OIFE01 (sample SAMN04414075, study PRJEB24778) | human gut metagenome | material: faecal | host: Homo sapiens | reverse complement strand
AGTTGGAAGAGACCATGACATTTCTCTCCACCACCCCGGAAAAGCTGGAATATAAGGCGCCTTTTGACATGGGATTTCAGGTTCTGGATTATGAAGTGGAAGACGGAAAACTTGTGATCAATGTGGATAAGGCATATTCCGAACTTTCGGTCACCACAGAAGTACTGGTGCGGGCGGCCGTTGTAAGGACACTGACGCAGCTGTCCAATGTGAAATATGTGACGATTACCGTGGAAGGCAGTCAGTTATATGACAATGCAGGGGAATTGGTAGGCTGGATGAATGCCGAGCAGTTCATCAATAATGACGGTAACGAGATCAACACCTATGAACTGGTGAAGGTAAAGCTGTATTTTGCCAATGCAGACGGTGATAAGCTGATCGCGGCCTACAGAGAAAAGCATTATTCCACCAATACTCCGTTGGAGCGATTCGTGGTGGAGGAACTGATCGCGGGACCCAGCGGACAGATTGAGGGTCTGTACCCGGTGATCAATCCGGAGACCAAGATCATCAATATCCTGACCAAAGATGGCATCTGCTATGTGAATCTGGATTCCAGCTTCCTGACCGTGGTGAACAATGTTTCCACGGAGGTAGCAGTTTACTCCATCGTGAATTCCCTGGTGGAACTGGATAATATCAATAAAGTACAGATCCTGGTCAACGGCGAAGTGCCATCTACCTTCAGCAATTCCACTTTTGAACGGAATCTGGATTATGTAACGACTTTGGAACAGTAAATTTTGAATTTATGCGGGACAGGACTGTTTTTGCGTTGGACTGTCGGAACAGTCCTGACTGTGGGCAGGCGGGATTGCCTGCGGAAGGGAGCTTAATGAGACGACCGCTTTTTATGGCGTGTCTGTGTCTCGTGATAGTGCTCGCCATAGGAAGAATACTGACGGGGGCAGACACCGGGGATGCCGGCGTACTGCCGCCTGACGGAAGTCCGGTGAGGATCACGGGACGGATAGACACAAGAACTTCTGAAACGATTATTCTGAAATCAATTTCTATTATTCAAAACGATCTAAAATATTCCTATTCTGGAAAATTACAATGTGAGTTGACAAACACACAGGAGGTACAGAGCCTGAGACTGGGCCAGCATATTGTTCTGGAAGGCGTTTTTTCGCACTTCGATGCTGCGACCAATCACGGGGAATTTGACGTGCGGGCCTATTCTGCGGGAAAGGGCATCGGTGGCAGAGTGCGGAAAGCACAGGTTCTGGCAGCGGAGGAGGACTATAGCTTTTTGAGAGAAAAGTTGTTTGCCTTTCGAAGGAGATTACACGACAGACTGGCAAAGGTATTCCCGGAGAAAGAGGCTTCCGTTATGCAGACATTACTGCTGGGGGAGAAGGAAGAACTGGATGCGGAGGTAAAGGCGCTGTACCAGAGGAATGGGATCGCCCATATCTTAAGCATTTCAGGGCTGCATATTACTTTGCTGGGGATGGGATGCTACCGGCTGCTTAAGAGACTGGGGGCTCCGGTCAGAGTGGCAGCAGCGGGAGGTGCCATGACACTGCTTCTGTACGGTATGATGGTGGGCATGAGTGTATCCGCCAGCCGTGCCATAGGAATGTATCTGCTGCAGATGTTGGGGATATTCGTGGGAAGGACTTACGATATACTGACAGGTGTGGGGCTGTTGGCGGCATTGCTGGTGTTGCAGCAACCGGAGCGGCTTGGGGATGTGAGCTTTTTGATGTCTTTTGGGGCGGTGCTGGGGATCTGCTTGTTGACACCGGTGTTTGCCGGGGATGGTAGGGAAGATAATGTCGGTGTGGAAACGGCCAGTGGTGTGGTGGCAGGGCTTGAAGAGAAAAAGAGGGCCGACGGGAAGCGCGGACTTGGTGAGGCATTAGGCTTTGCAGAGAAAAAGAGGACTGATGGGAAGAGCGGATTTGGTGAGAGGTCTGACTTTGACACGGAACAGAGGAGACTGGGAAACGGGGGGAACGGTTTTAGAGTACCGGCATGGCTTCTGACCGTGACAGATATTCTGGGTGATTCCGCTTACGAGAGGAACAAGTACCGGGAAGGCTGGCGGAAGGTGGTGTATGAAAGGCTTTGGCGCATGGTGTCAGCACTTAAAAGCGGTTTTGCCGCCAGTGCCGGAGTTATTCTTTTTACGCTGCCCATACAGCTCTGGTTTTTTTATGAGATCCCTGTCTACTCGGTATTATTGAACCTGCTGGTGTTGCCCTTTATGAGTGTGGTGATGGCAGGGGGAATCCTGTCACTGATCCCGGGACTGGGAATTGCAGGGACGGTGGATTGTCTGATCCTGTGGTGGTATGAATGGATCTGCGAACGGTTCGGAGAACTGCCGGGAGCGGTATGGTGCGTGGGCCGCCCGGCAAAGTGGCAGATGGTCGTTTATTATAGTGGGCTATTTGTATTGATCATTGGCAGGAATTATGCGGAAAAATGGAAGCGACAAAGACTTTATGCAGCTTATGTGGCGGAAAATAATCATGGAGACGGACACCACGTTGAAAGAGAAAGGCAGCGTAGGGAAACACGCGGAGTGGATGATAGCGTTAGGGGTAGAAAAAGAGAGAGCAACAGAAAAAAGATGCAGCATTCTGACAGGTACTCTGAAATATGTCCCACCAGATGGCGGCATGTTTTAGCAAATTTTTGGTATACATGGCAGGGAGTGATGACATATAGGAACGGAGTTATGTGCCGAATTGTAGCCGCAATGATTTTAGTATTAATAGTTGGTTTACTGACCGGCAATTTTGATCGGGGAAGCCGTGTGACTTTTCTGGACGTGGGACAGGGAGACGGTATCGTGGTGGAGACCGGGCAGGGGGCATATCTTTTTGACTGCGGCAGTACCAGTCGGAGGAAAATCGGTGAATATGTGTTGAAGCCTTATCTCAAAAGTCGGGGAATCCAGTCTCTACGCGGTGTGTTTGTATCGCACCCAGATGAAGACCATATGAATGGCATATTGGAACTGCTGGAGAACGGTGGAGAATGGGGAATTACCGTGGAGCAGATGTTTCTGCCTGCGATTACGGAAGCGGAGCGCAGGGAGGCTTTTGAAAAATTGCTTGTTGCCGCGGAATATGCCGGAGTACCGGTAAGTTACATAAAATGTGGCGATGAGATCAGGGATAGTCGACTCCGGCTGCGGTGTCTGCACCCGGAGGAGAATACGACCCTTGCGGATGCCAATGCCTATTCGGAATGCTTCTACGTGGAGGTATTTGCGAAAGCAGTGAAGTGGGGCGCGGCAGAGGGGATAGAAGCAAGTGGAGAGGGCGGAAGAGCTGCTAGCGAAGTTTACGGTGAGAACGGCAGCTTTGCTGTCGGAGTTACTGGTGAGAGAACCGGTCATGGTGATATCGGTGAAAGGAAAAACTTCGGCGTGGGTGCCGGGAAGCTAAGCATTCTCCTGACAGGGGATGTGGAAGGCGAAGGGGAGCAGCAGCTGACACAGGAATTGCAGACGTTGAAGACGTTACAGGAAGCGAAGACGTTACGGGCAGCGCAGGAATCACAGGCTTTGCAGAATGCGCGGAAATTGCAGGAATCGCAGGAACCGCGAGAACAGCAGGAGTTGTGGGAATCACGGAGACAAGGGGGCTTCAAGGTAGACATCCTGAAGGTAGCGCATCACGGCTCAGGCTATTCCACCAGTTCTGAGTTCCTTGCCGCCGCCGGCCCCGCTGCCGCCATTATCTCCTGTGGTCGTAACAATTCCTATGGCCATCCCCATGCCGCGACGCTACAGCGCCTGGAAGATGCTAAGGTCCCCTGGTACCTCACCACCGACTATGGAGCCCTGACAGTAACCGTCGACAGTCACGGAAACCGGTTGCAAGGGTATCTGAGAAGAAAATAAGCCGTTGGGGTTCTAGGTAGTTGGGGCGTGAGAGGAAGAAAAGTAAGAATAAGCCCCGGAGAAGTCAAGAAGCCGGGGCGTAGGAAAAAGAAAAGTAGAAATAAGCCCCGGAGAAGTCAAGAAGCCAGTGTGCAGAAGGAGGAAAAGTGAAAAATACACGCGAAAATATAAAGAACAGAATAGAAGAAATTAATAAGGAATTAGAAAAGATAACAAAATTGGACAAAAAATTTCCGCAAGGAGAATTGCAATGCTTCAAAAATGAAAACCGCTACAAATGGAAAGTAAAAGAGGAAAATGGAATACGCTATCTTCCGAAAACCGAAAGAAATCAGGCAGAAATACTGGCATTGAAGAAATACTATGAGTATAGAAAAAAGGAATTGGAGAGTGAAGCAGCGGGATGGGAAGCCTACTTGAAGAAGACAGACAAGATGAAAATAAACTCCGAACATCTATTAAATCATCCGGAATATGGAAAATTGCTGGCTAAGAATTTCAGACCATTGGATAAGGAACTAGAGCGGTGGCAGGAGGAACCCTATGAAAAATGTACAAAGCATCCGGAAAATTTATTGGTACAAGGAACGCATGGGAAGATGTTGCGGTCTAAATCAGAAGCAATTATTGACAGAATGCTATATCAAAATAAAATACCGTTTCACTATGAAGAAAAACTGGTTTTGGATGGAATAATTTTATATCCAGATTTCGTGATACGACATCCCTTTACGGGACAATATTTCTATTGGGAGCACTTTGGGATGATGGATAATCCGGATTATTGCAATCATGCTTGTGACAAAATAAAGCTATATTGCCGACATGGTATCATTCCTTCGGTAAATCTGATTCTCACCTATGAAACAAAGCAGTGTCCTCTGAATGCAGACAAAGTAGAAATGATCTTGCAGGAATATTTTGGTTGTAGCAAATGGGATGCCGTGGTAGGATAAAACATATCAGTAATAGTAAAATAAGGGGGATATGCAAAATGAAGCACCTGATCATTGTAAAATTTAAAGAGAATATATGGAACCGGGAGGATGCGGCGAGCAGGGAGATGCTTGCGGACATAAAGAAGATCTTCAATCGGACGAAGCAGATAGAAGGCGTTCATACGGTGAACATTTATGAAAATGTGACACCGAGACCGAACCGGCATGATCTGATGATCGAGATGGAAATGGATCCGGAGGCACTGTCTGTGTATGATGCTTCCGCAGATCATCAGGAATGGAAGGCAAAGTACGGGAAGTATATTCAGACTAAGGCCATTTTTGATTACGAATAAAAGAAAATCAGCATGAAAGAATACCAACATCTGATCGGCAGGATAATCATTGTGGCAGCTATTGTGATTGCGGAAGATTGACCGCACATGCACTGGAGCAGCTGAATGGAAGTATTGGTGCAGGTTTTAATACGATTGCAAGTCAGATCCATTAACAGATGACAGAAGGGCTGGAGGCAGCTATGGAAGAATTTGATATCAGAGAAGCTACACCGGAAGATGCGGAGAAGATCATCGCATATTTAGCGCAGGTAGGTGGAGAGACAGATTATCTGTCCTTTGGAAAAGAAGGGCTTCCTATTTCGACAGAAGAGGAAGAGAAATTTATACAGAATATAAATAAGGAGGAACATTCCGTTCTCTATGTAGTATGGAAAAATGGAGAGATCATCGGAGATGCCAGTCTAAGCGGATTTTCCAGAAGGATGAGCCACCGCGCCGAATTCGGAATCTCTGTGGTCAAGTCGGAATGGGGGCAGGGAATTGGCAGTGCTCTATTGCAAAAGATTATTGATTATGCAAAAGAACATACGATAGAACTGATCAATCTGGAAGTTAGAAGCGATAATATACGAGCTATTCATGTCTATGAGAAATATGGCTTCCGGAAAATCGGGACCTCGCCGGCGTATTTTAAGATCGACGGGGAATACTACGATTTTGATCTGATGGTATTAGATCTTAGATAGGAAAGCTACAAAGAAACACAAAGGAGCCATAACACCATGGAATTTTTTGACATCGTAGATGAAAAAGGCATTCCCACAGGGGAGAGCATAGAACGCACACAGGCACATAAAAAGGGTGTCCGCCACAGAACCGCCCATATCTGGATCGTGAGGGAACAGAACGGAAAAGCCCAGCTGTTATTGCAGAAACGCTCTGCAGAAAAAGACAGCTTTCCGGGGCGGTTCGATACTTCTTCCGCCGGACATATTCAGGCGGGGGACGAGCCGGAGGAATCTGCAATACGGGAACTTCACGAAGAACTGGGAATCCAGGCATCTAAAGAGGAATTGCAATTCGCCGGATGCTTTGATATTCAATACGAAAAGGAATTTCATGGAAAAATGTTTCGGGACAACGAGGTTGCATTCGTCTATATGTACACTAAGCCGGTAGATGCTGCGAAGCTTATCCTGCAAAAAGAGGAAGTGGAGAGTGTGGAGTGGTTCGATATGGAGGAACTGGATACCGCATTGCGGCCGCCTGGATATCAGCGATTCTGCGTCCCCACGGAGGGCTTCCGGATTGCTAAACGTTGGTGGGAGAGCAGAAAATAAAAGCTGAACGGCACGCATAAGCAGTAAGTCCCGAGAAAAGAATTGTCGCACAGTTGACGAGGGCGGGGAATTTCGGCAGACAGAGGCCGGGGATGTGCAGGAGTACATGGTAGAAGATAAGCAAAGCATAAGAGTGGACAATAAAAAGAGGGTATGGAAAGAGAAAAATCCGTGTGTATAAAAAATGGATGTACGGATGGATCTGGAGGATCTGTTTACCAGACTGGTGATTAATTACGGGAAATAACAAAAGAGCTGCCCTCATAATGAGGACAACTCTTTTATGTTAATAAGATTTTCACCAGATGAAATTACTTCACAGTTACGGAAGTGATGTGAGGGTTCACACCTTCGTACCAGTACAGGAAGCCTTCCATATCAACAGTGTCACCGATCTTTAAGTTCTTTACTGCGTTGTAAACATCGGTGGTGTTGTCGCACAGATAAGACTCAACGGTGAAGGTATAGGTCTGACCGTTCAGGGATACGTTGAAGTACAGGTCGTTACCGTCTTCACCGGAACCATCCCAGTTGTACAGGAAAGCAACATCGTTGCCGTCAGCATCCTGACCTGCAGCTTCTACAGTCATACCCTTGAAAGCTACGAACTGGTTCTGGTAGTTGATCAGATCATCGGTGCCTAACAGATCGGTCACATCGGTAACGGGAGCGATGTAGCTGCCCTCTTCGATCTCGAAGGTAGCACCTTCAGCAATCTCTACTTCACCGGACCACTCGGTCTTATAACCGGTTACTTTGATCTTGGTACCGGGTACCAGCTTAGCATAATCCTCTTCGGAACATACGGAATTGTAGATGAAGTAAGCACCATCCTGATCCTGGGTGTACAGGGTAGCCTTATCTTCCCACCAGGACTGTTTCGCCTGAACATAAGCCTCGATCACAACTTCGGAATCGAGATCAGCAGCCATGTACTCTTCGTAGGTCATAACACCCTCGGACTTCTCATCAGCAACAGCTTCAGCAGCCTCGGTAGAAGCTTCCGTAGCAGCGACTTCGGTAGTAGCAGCTTCGGTAGTAGCAGCCTCGGTGGTGGCAGCAGCGGTAGATTCAGCAGCAACGTCTGCATTGCTGTTTCCACATGCAGCGAGAGACAGAACCAGAGCCATAGCCATGGTTAATGCAAGTGTCTTCTTTTTCATAATAATCCTCCATTCCTGCGCTTGTGGCGCATATGGGTCTGTGCAGATACACAGACATCTCCTCAATTTATCCGGCGCATTCAGACACCGAACAGTTCCATTATACCTGAAATGCAAGATAAATCAAGATTTTTTGCAAAAAGAGCCCCATGCGCAGGATAATACCACCAGATATTATCTTACGAATGGGGCTGAAAAATTACCTCTTTCTGTTTTTTAAATATTCCCGCCCTACATACAGGAGGATCAGAACCCAGGTGACTGCAAGTGTGCTTAACAGGATCACGGAAGCCCGGGGCATGGCACCCAGTTCCTTTTTGCCGAAGGAGGCATCACTTCCCTGACCGAGACGGTACAGGCTTTCTACATCGCTGTAAAGCTTTTGCATGTAGGTATCATCCACAGTCTCTTTTCTGCGGGTGGACTTCACCACGTTTTCAATCAACTGTCCGGAGGCATCACGTAAGGATGCGGAACCGTTAAATACCGGTGTAACGAAGGTGTTGTCTACGTTGTCAAGCAACAGTTTGGAAGCCTCAATTTTCACCGCATAATGCGTACTGTTATCCGCACCGCATTCGGACAGATAATCCTGATACTCTGCGGAGTTCTGTGCCTTAGAGGTTACAGGTACATAGCCTTCTGTCTCGGAATAAGCAATCTGCACATCGTTGGTGAGCAGATACTGGGCAAACAGCCAGGATGCCAGTACTTCCTGGGAGTCTGATTTATTGAAGACGCAGACGGAAGGACCCTGGGAGATCATTTCGGGATGTTCCGGGTCAAACTGGGGAATCATCCGCACGGCGGTCTTAAACTGCACCAGAGAGTCCTCGCTGATATCCGACAGCGGAGCGTCCGTACCCATCCAGGTGGCTCCGGCAGTGGAATCAATGGCGAAAATACATTGCCCGGCATTCAGGAAGTTCGCAGGATAACCGGAGATCTTGAAGGTGGAAAAGGCACCGCTTTTTACATGTCCGGCAATATCGTACAGGAGATCCGTGGTGGTATCGTTGAAAAGTTCAATGCTGCCGTCAGCGGTGGAATATCCCGCGTTCTTTTGCTTTAACATCTGGATCATCATGTTGTCGGTGGACTTATAGATAAACGGGATCAGTACATTCTGCCCGTTGACCACATAGGTGCCGTCCGCATTTTGGGCGGTGGCAGCCTCGGAGACTTCCCAGATGAAGTCCCAGGTCAGTACATCCGGCAGAGTATATCCAAGATTTTCCACGTAGGTCTTATTCACGTAGCAGGCCTCGGTGGAACGCATGTAAGGAACGGCATAGTAATGACCGTCGATGGAGCATTCATTCAAAAACTGAGGAATGACTTCTTCTCTGGCAGGACCGTCATAGGCAAGCTCCGTGCCGCCCAGACCGTATTTTTCATCGGCAAACAGGTCATCCAGAGGAACTACGGTATTCTGCCCGGTGAGGTAGGTGGCAATGTGATCCGGGTAGGTGATACAGACATTGGGTGTCGTATTGGTGGAAATATTGGTAATGACATCGTTGTAAATTTTGCCGTAATCCGTGTATAGATTCAGGTTCACCGTGATATTGGGATACAGGGCTTCAAAATCCGCAATGGCTTTCTTGTAGATTTCCGTCTGGGTTTTGTTGGTATCATTTTTCGCCCAGAAGGTGATCTCATAGTTCCTGGAAGTATCGAACTCCTCAGGAACAGTGAATTCCGGCAGGCCTTTCGAACCATGGCAGCCGGTCAGGGACAGAGACAGAGTGCCCACGGCACATAATAATGCCAGTTTTTTGCTGAATCGACTCATCCTTTGGTACCTCCTCTGGCAACGCCTGCCATGACTTTTTTACGGAATACGAGGAACAACACCACCAGAGGAACGGAAATCACGACCACCGCAGCCATCATGGCGGGGATGTTCTCTCTGCCGAAACCATTCTCACGGATCTCCTGGATGCCGTTGGATACCAGATAGTAATCCGGATCATCGGTGATCAGTCTGGGCCACACATAGGAGTTCCAGCATTCAATCACCTTTAGGATCACGATGGTGATCAGCGTGGGCTTGCAGATGGGCACCATGACCTTGCGCAGATATCGCAGATCGGAAGTACCGTCTACCTTGGCGGCATAATACAGCTCGTCCGGAATCTGTGCGAAATTCTCCCGCAGCAGATAGATATAAAATACGCTGGTCACGGAAGGCAGGATCAGACCGGTGAAGGTATTGCGCAGATCCAGATTCGTGATGGTGGTGAAATTCGTAATGACCACCAGTTCATTGGGAATCATCATCAGAGATAAAAATAACGTAAAGATCAGATCTTTTCCGGCAAAGTTCAACCTTGCAAAAGCGAAGGCTGCCAGGGTGATGACCACCAGCATGATGGCAGTGGTGACCACGGTGAAAAACAAGGTGTTCCACAGGTATCTTCCCAGAGAAACAGTGGTAAAAGCGTCCACGTAGTTCTGCAAAGTGGGAGACAGGGTGAAAAACTTCGGAATATATTCTGCATTATAGGAGCCGTAGCTTTTTACGGAGGTCAGTACCATCCAGTAAAAAGGGAACAGTACGATCAGTGCCCACAGACACAGAAAAAGGTAGACGATCCCATTGCGGATATTGCCGCGGATCCGGGTGCGTTTCTCGATTTTTTCATAATCAGATGTAACATCAGACATCACAAAGACCTCCTTTCTTATACATAGTGGACATGCTTTTTGCTGACCAGCAGATTGATGCAGGTGATGGTCAGGACGATGGCAAACAGCAGGATCGCCGCTGCGGAAGCATAGGAAGGATAGCCGCCGCTGTCACCGTAGAGCATATCGTAGACGTAGCCGACAATGGTATTCATCTCTGCGGCATTTAAGTTCGTGCCGAACAGCGCCACGGCATCACTGTAGGCTTTGAATGCGCCGATAAAGCCGGTGATGATCAGGTAGAATACCATGGGGGAGATCATGGGCAGTGTGATCTTGGTGAACATTCGGAAACGGGAAGTGCCGTCCACTCTTGCCGCATTGTAGTACATGGGGTTCACACTGGCGAGAGCACTGGTCAGGATCAGAATCTTAAAAGGCATAACGATCCAGATGGTGTAAAAGCACAGCACGAACATTTTCGCCCAGTAGGGTCCGTCGATGAAATCCACGGAGCTGCCGCCGAAAAACTGGATCAGCAGATTGATAAGACCGTCGGAGTAAGGGGTCTTTTTGAAAAGAATCATGAAGACCAGACCGACCGCCAGAGTATTGGTCACATAGGGCAGGAAAAATATGGTCTGGAACAGATCCCGCAGCGGTTTAATGGAGCTTAAGGCAGCGGAGATCAAAAGCGCCAGTCCGGTGGAGACCGGAACGGTGATGATGACCAGAATGAAGGTATTTTTCAATGCCTGTAAAAAGTACGGATCGTGGAGCACATAGGAGTAGTTGTACATTCCTACGCCGTAAAAGGTTTGGGATGCGGAATTGTAACCCTCTTCAAAGGAGTACACGAATACGTCGATCAGAGGATAGATCATAAAAGCACCCAGAAACAGGAATGCCGGCAATAGATAGAGCCAGGCTTTCAGATTTTGTTTTTCCATAAGAAACCTCAATTCTTTCTGCAGCCCATGAATAGCGCCGGACTACAGAATCGGATAAAATATTAAAAGCGGATGCGTTCTTCGGTGTCGGTGCAAAAGAGGAATACTTTTGCGGGTTTTAAGGCGAAATGCACTTTTCCGGTGGGAAGAGATTTCCCTTCGTCGGCATCAATAATGGAACGGATGGTAGCGTTCTGGGACTTTTCATGGGTGGAAACAATGCTCACATCCCGGCCCATGACCTCCAGACGCACCAGATCGCAGGAGAGCGGTCCGTCCTCTTTTAATACAAAACCTTCCGGACGAATGCCGACATGCACAGTCTGATCCGCTACCCCGGGAGCAGGCAGAACAGCTTCGGAGCCGATGTATAACTGTCCGCTCTTCACTTCACCGTCAAAGACATTGATGGGAGGTGTGCCGAGGAACTTCGCAACGAACAGGTTCACGGGATCGTCGTATACGTTCTGGGGCTTGCCAATCTGCTGCACGATACCGTCCCTCATTACGACGATCATATCGGAGATGCTCATGGCTTCGTCCTGATCGTGGGTAACGAAGATGGTGGTAATCTGCGTCTCCTGCTGGATCCGGCGGATCTCTTCTCTGGTCTGGAGACGAAGTCTGGCATCCAGATTGGAAAGAGGCTCGTCCAAAAGAAGAACGCGAGGCAGCTTGACTAAGGCTCTGGCGATGGCAACACGCTGCTGCTGACCGCCGGAGAGCTCGTTGGGCTTGCGCTCTAACAGGTGGTCGATCTGTACCAGCTTTGCTACTTCCAACACGCGCTTGCTCATCTCTTCTTTGGAAAGCTTGTCGGCACCCTTCAGATTCTCTAAGGGGAACTGAATATTTTTCTCCACAGTGAGGTGGGGGTAGAGGGCATAGTTCTGGAACACCATGCCGACACCGCGGTTCTCGGGCGGAAGTCCGGTGACATCATCTTCGCCGAAAAAGATCTTGCCCTCAGTGGGCTTCAGCAGACCGCAGATCAGATTCAGGGCAGTACTTTTGCCACAGCCGGAGGGACCTAAAAGTCCGATCAGCTTGCCGTCGGGGATCTCGAAGTCGAAGTCATTCACGGCAATGACATCCTCACGGTTCTTCCTGCCGCGGACAGGACCGCGGGCGGGGAATTTCTTGGTCAGATGCTGTAATACGATTTTCATGTGTATATTTCCTTTCTTAATTAATGAATCTAAATCCCATAGGAGTCCTTCAAAATCGCAAATGATTTTCAGATTCCATAGGAATCTTTCAAATCGCTGGATATATGATCCAGGTCGGGGTATACGAAGCTCTCGGAGATGCCGAATACCCGCAGACTTTCAATAAAGTATTGTTTCCGCCCGGAGGGAATAATGATCTTATACAGCATATTTTCATCGCAGATATCTTCCAGACGTTCCAGAGAGTTATGTACGGTGAAGTTGGAGTACTGGGAGTACATGCGGAGGTTGTTCTCCGTGGAGCTGCAAGCCAGGATCTTGTTTTTCAATTCCGGATTGTGGTGGTTGTGTTTGAAGGCGGGCAGAAGCATTTCCTGTGTGGTGTCCGCATCAATGGGATAGATGCAGTTGCCGAAGCCTTCCTTCTCGTTCAACAGACCCGGTGTCAGTACCCAGACGCAGGCATCGGTGTCCGGAGTCTCCCGGTAAGTCTCCGTGGCGAAAAATACGGCGATCAGGGGAGACTGGGTCCAGTCTAACATTCTCGTGGGCAGACCGTAGTGCTGCATCAGGGAGACCCAGCTGGCGTAATTGTGTTTGTCGGGAGGATTGTCCAGGATCTGTCTCGCCCGGATATAGAAATCATTGGCAATATAGCGTTCGGAGTCCAGCCTTTTCTGGCTTCGTTGGATGGAAGGGATCAAAGTCAGATCCGCATTCTCTTCCCCGCGGAACCAGAGGCGGACGCCGTGCTTTTGGCGTAACGTACTGACGAACTGCAGGAGTTCATCGATGGTGCTTACTTTTTGTGTTAACATGATAGACCTCGTTCTTATTTTCTTATGCTTCCGTTTTATGCTCATATCGGGGCATCAAGCTACTTTATTATAGATGTTTTTTCGTAGTTGTACAAGTAGCCATTCCGTGGTATGTTAAAAGAAAGTAACGGAAAACGTTTTTACAATAAAAATAAAGCATACAGGAAGGAGTACACTATGGCAAAGTGGCTTGATAATGCAATCTTTTATGAAATTTATCCCCAGTCTTTTCTGGATACTAACGGTGACGGTATCGGCGATTTTCAGGGTATCATAGAAAGACTGGATTATATTAAGAAACTGGGATGCAATGCAATCTGGATGAACCCCTGTTTTGCATCACCCTTCGGAGACGCAGGCTATGATGTGGCGGACTACTATCAGGCAGCTCCCAGATACGGCACCAATGCGGATCTGAAGCGTCTGTTTCACGAAGTACACAA
>OIFE01001146.1_pt1 | contig 14086 bp, 8 predicted proteins | sample 1581921 | NCBI WGS metagenome assembly OIFE01 (sample SAMN04414075, study PRJEB24778) | human gut metagenome | material: faecal | host: Homo sapiens | reverse complement strand
TGCCCTTCCCATTCCTTTCGAATGCCGTCCACCACGGCCTGCTGCTGTTCGTTTGGTTTTCCCGCAGTTGTTCTTCCTGCCGCATCGGATACCGGATTTCTCCAGGTGCTCGTACGGCGGATTTCCAACACGCCCTGCTCTTCCATCACGTGCAGCGTATCTGCCGTGATTTTCAGTTCCTTGCTCACAACCGGCCCTGGAAGAACCGGCTGGGCCAGCAGCGCGTTTAAGAGACGGATTCTCGCTTTATAATTTTTCTTTCTGTAGTTTTCCAGCAGCTCCTCACACTCTGCGGGATCTGCAAGAAGCGCAATTTCGCGGGTTTCTTTCCCGCGCGCCTTTACTTTGACCGGAAGCACCGTCTTTAACGCCTGGATCATCGTCGATCCGTACGTATGACGCATCCACGCGGCGAGCGCGATGAGCTTCGTCTCTACAGTCGCCGCATCCTTTTGTACCGCAAGGATGGCCTTCATCCGGTCCTGCGGATATTTCGGCTCGTTTCCGACGGAAAGCACATAGCCGGTGATCGTACGGTTTCCGTTTCCAAACGGAATCTGTACCGCCGTTCCCGGACCGATCTCCCCTGTCAGTTCCGGCGGAACCTTGTACTGAAAGGTCCGGTCCAGTTTTTCATTTGTGATATCTACGATTACATCAGCGTAAACGCTGCTCATACATTCCCCTTACTTTCTTCCAGTATTTCCCGGATCAGCACGCGCTCATCCATCTCGTACCGTTTCCCCTTCCGGATCTGATACGTTTCGTGGCCTTTTCCCGCGAGCACCACGAGATCGCCCGGCTGCCGGTTTTCGATCACATACCGGATCGCCTCCTTACGGTCTGCAATCTCAACGAAAGCGCCTTCTGTTTTCCCGATTCCCGTCCGGATATCGTCCAGAATCGCCTGTGGTTCCTCATCCCGCGGATTGTCCGAGGTGATGACGGTCAGATCCGCCAGACGCCCCGACACCTCTCCCATCTGGAATCTCCGGTTCCGCGCGCGGTTTCCGCCGCAGCCGAAGAGACAGATCAGGCGCTTCGGATGGTATTTCCGCAGTGTCTTTAACAGGCTTTCGAGGCTCATCGCATTGTGTGCGTAGTCAATGAGAAGCGTCATTTCCGGATACACCGGAACTGCCTCACACCGCCCACGGACGCGGACTGCGGAAAGTGCCTCCTGCATCGCCTTTTCCGGGATTCCCATCTGCGCGCAGACCGCAATGGCGGCAAGCGAGTTGGAAACGGAAAACAGACCCGGCAGATCTACCCGTACCGGAAAATCCGCTGCGCCCTGCACCCGGTATGAGACACCGAGCACGCCGGGCGCCTGATCGAGTGCTGCATCTGCTGCCATAAAATCAGCTTTTTCCCTGCATCCGAATGTCACCAGACGGCAGGTGCTCTGCCTTATGATCTCCGGAAACCTTTTGTCATCCCGGTTTACAATTCCGGTTCTGCAGGTGCGAAGCAGCTTCTTTTTGCAGGACAGATATTCTGCAAACGATGCATGCTCCCCGGCGCCAATGTGGTCGTTTCCAATGTTGGTGAACACACCGTAATCAAACGTAAATCCATCACACCGGTGCTGTTTTTCCGCCTGCGAGGAAACCTCCATCACAACATGGGTGCAGCCCTCCCGCATCATTTCAGAAAACAGCTTCTGCAGCACAACAGGCTCCGGCGTTGTATTTTCTGACGGAATGCTTTTTTCCCCGATCCTCGTCTCGATCGTTCCGATGAGTCCTGCGCGGATCCCTGCTTTTCGCAGGATTTCGTAAATCATATATGCCGTCGTCGTCTTTCCCTTCGTGCCGGTCACTCCGATTGTCACAAGGTGCTGCGCCGGATCGTCCTCCCAGGCACAGGAAAGCTGTGCGAGTGCTTCTCTGCTGTCCTTTACTACGAGTACGGTTACCTTTTCCGGAATCCCTTCCAGTTCCCGCTCCGCAACCAGGACAGCAGCGCCCCTCTCGACTGCTTCTTCTGCATATACGTGCCCGTCCATCCTGTTTCCGCGGATGCAGACAAACACGTTCTGCGGCTGTACTTTTCTGCTGTCGCATGTGATTCCTGTAACTTCCGCATCCAGACTGCCCTGCTGGAGCTGATATGCGATCCGTTTTTGTAACGTGCGCATGTTTTTCATGCCGGGACCTCCCTTTCACGTTTCAAATCCCTACGACTCAGATACTTTTATAGAATACCATAGTCCGAAAAACATTTCAATGTGCGCAATGTCGGTTTCTTCTTGATTTTTGCCCCCATAAACTTTATAATAGTTTTATATTGATGCCTGGTTTTTTCGTATCAAAATCTATGAACTGCAAAGAGAGGTATCTTCCAATGAAAAGAAAAAAAATAGTTGTTGCACTGGGACACAAAGCTCTTGGAACGACGCTGCCGGAACAGAAAGCAGCCGTAAAACGTTCCGCAAAAGTAATCGCAGATCTCGTTGCTGCCGGCGCTGATGTTGTCATCACCCACAGCAATGCGCCGCAGGTCGGCATGATCCACATGGCGATGAATGAATTCGGCAAAATGCACACCGACTACAGCGCAGCCCCGATGTCTGTCTGCTCCGCTATGAGCGAAGGCTACATCGGCTACGACCTGCAGAACGCCATCCGTGCTGAGCTTATCTCCAGAGGGATCTACAAACCGGTCAGCACAGTTCTGACACAGGTTGTTGTCGATCCATATGATGAGGCTTTTTACAAACCAGGTAAGGTGATCGGACGTGTGATGACAGAAGAAGAAGCTGAGGCAGAGGAGAAAAAAGGAAATCATGTCACAGCAGTAGAAGGAGGATTCCGCCGTATTGTTGCGGCTCCAAAGCCAATGGATATCGTTGAAATCGATGCGATCCGTGCATTATCGGATGCAGATCAGGTTGTTGTTGCCTGCGGAGGTGGCGGTATTCCGGTACTTGCACAGGACAATAATTTAAAAGGTGCGAGTGCAGTCATTGAAAAAGACCTTGCAGCAGGAAAATTAGCAGAACTTTTAGATGCTGACATGTTAGTCATTTTAACAAGTGTGGACAATGTATGTCTGAATTACGGCACAGAGAATGAGAAACCTCTTTCGACCATGACTGTTGCAGAAGCAAAACAGTATATGGAAGAAGGTCAGTTCGGAGAGGATGACATGCTGCCAAAGATTCAGGCGGCCATTGATTTTATTGGAGATTCCGCAATCCGTTCCGTACTTATTACAAAGCTGAACAAAGACGGCACCTATGTGAGCGGTGGACCGGGTACGATGATCACGAAATAAACTGCCATTTTTATGGTAATAATAAGACTGAATCGATTGCCGAAAATAAATTTTTTTACGAGGAAAAAAGATGTTTAGAAAAACAAAAATTGTTTGTACTTTAGGACCTTCAACAGATAAGGAAGGTGTATTAAAACGCCTGATCGAAGAGGGAATGAACGTTGCCCGTTTTAATTTTTCCCATGGTGACCATGAGGAGCAGTTAGGACGCCTTCAGATGTTACAGAAACTTCGTAAGGAATTAAAGCGTCCAGTCGCAGCACTGCTTGACACAAAAGGACCGGAGATCCGCCTGAGAGATTTTACGGACGGAAAAGTCGAACTTAAGGATGGACAGACTTTTACCCTGACAACCGATGAGATTATGGGAGATGCAAAACGTGTTTCCATTACTTATAAAAACCTGCCGGAGGATGTAAAACCGGGAGATCGCATTCTGATCGATGATGGTCTGATCGGAATGGAAGTAAAAGAAATCAAGGTGACATCTGGCGCAAAGGCAGATAAAGATGGCAATAAGCCAAAAGATATCATCTGCCAGGTGTTAAATGGCGGTGTGATTTCCAACAGAAAAGGCGTGAACGTTCCGAATGTAGAATTGTCCATGCCATATATCAGCGAAAAAGATTATGGTGATATCGTATTTGCGGTAGAGCATGATTATGATTTTATTGCTGCATCTTTTGTCCGTACCGCAGATGATGTGCTTGCAATCCGCAAGATCCTTGCAGAAAAAGGCGGCGAGGATATCAATATCATTGCAAAAATTGAAAATATGCAGGGTGTACAGAATATTGACGATATTATCCGTGTTTCCGATGGAATCATGGTAGCGCGTGGTGATATGGGTGTTGAGATCCCGTTAGAGGATGTACCGGTGATCCAGAAGATGATAATTAAAAAAGTATACGATGCAGGCAAGAAGGTTATCACAGCGACTCAGATGCTTGATTCCATGATGAAACATCCGCGTCCGACCAGAGCAGAGGCAACTGACGTTGCAAATGCAATCTACGACGGAACCAGTGCGATCATGCTCTCCGGAGAGACAGCTGCAGGTATGTATCCGATCGAGGCTTTAAAGACTATGGTGCGTATTGCAGTCCGTACGGAACAGGATATCAATTACTTACAGCGTTTTAAAATGCGCAAAACCATGAGCAACCCGGATGTGACCAATGCAATCTCCCATGCGACATGTACAATGGCAGGAGATTTGAATGCGGCAGCAATCATCACGGTAACAAAATCAGGACGTACCGCCCGCATGGTTTCCAAATATCGTCCAAACTGTCCGATTATCGGAGGATGTCTGACAGAAAATATTTACCGTCAGCTTGCATTATCCTGGGGTGTGATCCCGCTTATGATCGAGGAAAAGACACAGGCAGAAGAACTGTTTGACTATGCAGTCGATGCAGCAGAAGCAGCAGGAATCATTTCCAAAGGAGATGTTGTTGTCTTAACCGCAGGAGTTCCTCTTGGTGTATCCGGTACGACCAACCTGATCAAGGTGCAGGTGGCAGGACATATCTTAGTGGAGGGACAAGGAATCGGAACACAGAAGATTTCTGCAAATCTCTGCGTTTGTCACAATGAAGAAGATCTTAAAAACTTTAAAGTCGGGGACATTATTGTTGCAAAAGATACCAGCAATGCCATGATGACACAGATGCGTGAGGCATCCGGACTCATCGTGGAAGCATCCGGTGAAAACTGCCACGCAGCAATCGCAGGATTAAGCCTTGATATTCCGGTTCTGATCGGTGCTAAACATGCGCTTGATGTCTTAAAATCCAGTGCATATGTAGAATTGGATTGTGAGAACGGACTTGTGACAGCAAATTAATTTGCAACAAATTTTGTTAACTGGAAATAGAAGATTAAAGTGAAAGAGAAAAGGATATGAAAGGCTCTAGAGAGGGTCTGCATATCCTTTTTTCCATATTCCGGTCCAGTATAGCAGATACAGGATTATGGCAGAGGTTCCATTACTGATTACAACGGAATACCAGACGGATGCCACTCCCATATGAAATACATTTGCGCATATCCAAAGAGACAACAGACGGAATAGCCATATCCGGGAAGCATCTACGAGCATTGTGATCAGTGTATGCCCACATCCCTGGAACAATCCCTGTGATACATTATAAAAAGCGTTTGTAAAGCACCAGAATGCAATAATGGATAAATAGTCTGCAGCCAGAGGGATGACTTTGGCATCTGTTGAAAAGAATGATACCATAGTCTGGGAAACAGGGCGTCTTGAAAAAATGAATCCCAGAATAAGTAAAAATAAGGTGCACATTTTTAATGAATAATGGAAGGTTTTCTTCGCCCGCTCTGTGTTTCCGGCTCCCATATTTTGTCCAACTATAGTAGAAACGGCGGAACCGACACCACTGGCTGGCATTGTGATAAGACTGTTGATTTTGTTGCCAATACCATAGGCGCTGGTTGCAATATAGCCATAAACATTTACATTTCTGGTCATGATCAGCGTACCTAGCTGCATGGTGCTGCCGCCAATCGCAGTTGGCAGACCAATTTTGATAATGGCGCGTATCATTTTCTGGTCAAAGACAAAATTTTTAAAAGAAATCCGTATGAGCTGATCTGATTTTGTAAGAAGGATCAGTCCAATGAGAGCGCAGGGGATTTTTGCTATAAGCGTGGCAAATGCTGCGCCTCCGATTCCAAAGTGGAACACAATGAGGAAAAGAGGATCTAATATCAGATTGATCATGATACCAAGCAGATTGAGAAGCATGGGTTTTACAGTGTCCCCCTGCGCCTGTTTCACGGCTGTGAATAAATTGATCATGAACAGAAATGGCATATCAAGGACCACAATTCTTAAATAAGTAAGACCGTACTCATAGACCACTCCCCTGGCACCGAGCCAGGTGACTAATGCCGGGGATATCAGCCAGCACAGTAATGCACAGATGAGGGAGAAACCAAGGGATGTAATACAGATATGATTTGCCATTTTGTTTGCCTGTTCATCTTTTCTGGCACCAAGGTATTGCGATATAAGAATTGCACCTGCGGTTGTTATGCCGCTACCAAAACTGTTAAGGATATTTTGAAATGGTGATACGAGCGTTATGGCAGACTGGTTTTCAGTTCCGATCCGTCCAAGCCAGAATGTGTCCGTAAGATTATACATCGACTGGATAAAACTATTGATCATGACCGGAACGGCGAGCATAAGGATTGCCTGGGACAGGTTTCCATTTAAAATCATATTTCGTTTATTTTCAGATATTTGTTTTGGCATAGGATCTCCTTGTGGATTTATAAAATATGTTGACAGGTTGTATTCATATGGTTCATAATATGACAAAAAAACAGTATATTCCTTGAAAAAAATGATAAAAACACATAAAAGTACAGAAAAATGGAGAATTATATGTTTCAGGATATGTCAAAAGATTTTGATATTAAGAAGATCAGAAGAAGTAATACGATATCTGAAAGTAACTGCGAGCCACATGTACATCCATTTCATGAAATTTTTTATCTTTCCAGTGGGGAGTGCACCAGCTTTATTGATCACAATATCTATAAGTTTGGAAAAGGTGATCTTGTAATCGTTCCGGGTGGCTGTCTGCATAAGACAGTATATACCGGGAAAGGAATTCATGAAAGGATTGTTATCAGTTTCCGGCAGGAGATTACGGATTGGATCAAAGAACAGATCGGAGCGGAATATCTTAAGAACTGTATGGTTCCGGGGGTAATCAATATACCGGAAAAACGCAGAAACTATGTGGATTCCCTGCTGGATAAGTTAATGTTTGAAAATGATACGCCGGACATATTATCAACGGCATTTATAAAAGCAGGACTTGTTGAACTTTTGCTGTTTATCATAAGATGCAAGGAGTATGAGGACAATGTTATAAAAGAGATTGATGTTGATAACCGAAAAATCCAGGAAGTTGCAACATATATTTTTGAACATTATACGGAAAATATTTTACTGGAAGATGTGGCGGATAAATTTGACATGAATAAGTCATTTTTGTCTAAGAGATTTAAGACAGCGACGGGGTTCGGGTTTAAAGAATATATTATTAATCTCCGGATACAGAATGCATGCAGGCTGCTGCTGGAAACGAATAAATCTATCACAGATATTGCTTTTGAATGTGGATTTAATGACAGTAACTATTTTGGGGATTCGTTTCGAAAGATAAAAGGTATATCACCACGCAAATACAGAAAAAATGAAACATTTTAGTTTGGGATACAAAAGAAGCCTTCATAAAAAGAAGGCTTCTTTTGTCAGGTAAAGACAGGCAGGGAGGTTAGCCCATCGTTACTTCTACATTTACATCTTTCTTCTCAGCCGAGAATGGAATCGTAGTTCCCTCTACCGGCTGTCCATCCACGATCATGGAAACCACACCTTTTTCTACATGATTTGGATTCTTTACGGTGATATGGTAGCTGACACCGCGGAAATCACGTTTTGCGGTAAATCCATCTAATTTGGATGGAATACAAGGATCAACAGTCAGACCATCATAATCCGGGCGGATACCAAGGATAAACTGGGAAACATCAAGGAAGGTCCATGCGGCGGTTCCTGTCAGCCAGCTATTCTTTGCCTCGCCGAAGTTCGGGGCGTCTTTTCCGGCAATCATCTGGGAGTATACATAAGGCTCTGTGCGGTGGATCTCGCTGATATCCTCAATGTATGCAGGACAGGTTCTTGTATATACCTGCCAGGCACGGTTGCCTCTGCCAACTACAGTCTCTGCGATAGAGATCCATGGGTTGTTGTGACAGAAGATACCTGCGTTTTCTTTGTATCCTGGTGGATAAGAAGAAATCTCACCAAGTTCCACATGATATCTGTGGTAAGGCGGCTGTAACAGCACGATACCGTATTTCGTGTCGAGATATTTTTCGACGGATTCCATTGCCTTTAAGCAGCAGCCTTCCTCTAAACCAATCTCGGCCATAACACAGAAGCCCTGTGGCTCAATAAAGATCTTGCCATCTTCGCATTCTTTTGAACCGATCTTATTTTTGTAATGATCGTAAGCACGCAGATACCATTCGCCATCCCAGCCGGCATCCATAACGGTTTTTTTCATCTCTGCGATTGCTTTCTCTGCAATTTCTGCTTCCTCTGTCATACCCTGATGGCGGCAGATTGCAGCATAATCTTTTCCGTAGCGTACAAACATACCTGCGATAAATATGGATTCTGCATTCGGGCCTTCGGAAGGACCAAAAGTCTGGAAAGATTCACCCGGCTCAGTCGAGAAGCAGTTTAAGTTGAGACAGTCGTTCCAGTCGGCACGTCCGATCAGCGGTAAATTGTGCGGTCCCAGATGTTCCATTGTATAATGGAAGGAACGGCGCAAATGCTCCATGAAAGTGGTTGCTTTGGAAGCATCGCTGTCATATGGTGTCATCTCGTCGAGAATTGAGTAATCGCCGGTCTCTTTGATATAAGCTGCAGTTCCGGCGATCAGCCATAACGGATCATCGTTAAAGCCGCTTCCGATGTCAGAGTTGCCTTTTTTGGTGAGCGGCTGATACTGATGATAAGCACTTCCGTCCTCGAACTGGGTAGCTGCGATATCTAAGATACGCTCTCTCGCACGGTCAGGGATCAGATGTACGAAACCGAGCAGATCCTGACAGGAATCACGGAATCCCATGCCACGGCCGATACCGGACTCAAAGTAAGATGCGGAACGGCTCATGTTAAAGGTAACCATACACTGATACTGGTGCCAGATGTTTACCATACGGTCTAATTTCTCCTCACTGGAAGAAATGGTAAAATGGGACAGCAGTTCGTTCCAGTAATCTTTTAATTTGACGAGTGCTGCGTCTGCTTTTTCTGCGGTATCAAAACGGGAGAGAAGTTCATCGGCACGTTTGCGGTTGATGACTCCATCCTCAGCACGTCCAACCCATTTTTCCTCTACCGGATTCTCAACATAACCAAGTACGAAAACGTAGGTCTTTGTCTCGCCCGGAGCAAGGGAAACTTCAAGGTGGTGGGAACCGATCGGTGCCCAGCCGCTTGCAACAGAATTCTTTGAAGTTCCGTTTACAACAACTTCCGGAGCAGAGTTTTCACCGTAAGCGCCTAAGAACGAGTCACGGTCTGTATCAAAACCGGCGATCGGAGCGTTGACAGCGTAAACAGCGTAATGATTTCTGCGCTCTCTGTATTCGGTCTTATGATAAAGAGCAGAACCGTGGATCTCAACCTCACCGGTGGAGAAGTTACGCTGGAAGTTGGTCATATCGTCCATTGCATTCCACAGACAGAACTCTACATATGAGAAAACAGAAAAATTACGGGTTTCATTGCTCTCATTGGTAAGGGAGAGTTTGCCAACTTCACATGTCTCACCGACCGGAACAAAAGAGGTAAGCTCTGCGGTCAGTTTATTTTTGGTTCCTTTAAATACGGAATAACCCATACCGTGACGGCAGCTGTAAGCATCCAGTTCTGTTTTGGAAGGCATCCAGCCCGGATTCCAGATCGTGTCACCATCTTTAACATAGTAGTAATGTCCATTGGAATCGAGCGGTACATTATTATAACGGTATCTGGTCAGGCGGAGTAACTTTGCATCTTTGTAGAAACTGTAACCGCCGCAGGTGTTTGAGATCAGGGAAAAGAAGTTCTCGGAACCAAGGTAGTTGATCCATGGCAGTGGTGTTTTTGGAGATGTGATGACATATTCTTTGTTGGTGTCATCGAAATAACCGAATTTCATAATAAAATCCTCCATATACATAAATATTGATAAGTAACGATTTCGAAAACGATTAAGTTTTCATTCTTTAATAAAAAGTATATATTCAGAAAGAATAAAAATCAATACAAAACATTGAAAAACAGGCAAATATAGCAGATTAAACAAAAAAAATATACTTTTATGGATGAAAGCGACAATAGCTATTTTCTGATGAATAATTAAAATATTTTACGAAAACGTATAAGAAGTAGATACAAAGTACTGAGATTACAGATAATTGGTCTAATATTTAATGTAAAAATGCACAAAAACTACTACAAAAAAGTGTAAAAAGCGACGAATTGCCAAAAATCAGTTGCAATTTGCTTATGGATGACATATAGTAAAAGTACGAAAACGATTAAGAAATATTTCAGAAACAGGATTTCGTTTTCGAAGAGAAGCTGGAGGTTTCCATGGTATCATTAAAAACGATTGCAGAGAAATGTGGAGTATCTACTGCCACCGTAAGCAAGGCTTTAAATGACCAGAGAGATATCAGCGAAGAGACAAAGAGCCGTGTCAGAAAGACAGCAGAAGCACTTGGTTATTTTCCAAATGCGGCGGCGAGAGCACTAAAGACAAACCGTTCTTATAATATAGGAGTTCTCTTTGAAGAAGAGGCGGGAAGCGGTTTGACACATGAGTATTTTTCCGGAGTGTTGAATGGATTAAAAGTTCAGTCGGAGAAACAGGGATATGACATTACATTTATCAATACCTGTTTTGAAAATCGCAAGATGTCCTATTATGAACATTGCAGATACCGGAATTTTGAAGGAGTTGTAATCGTCTGTGCCGATTTCAATGACCCGGATGTCTTAGAACTGATGAATAGTGACCTGCCGGTCGTTACGATTGATTATGTACATCATAACTGTACGGCAGTCAGTTCCAACAATATTCAGGGTATGGAAGATCTTGTAAAATATATATACGGGCAGGGACATCGGAAAATTGCATATATTCATGGGCAGCAGGCTTCTTACGTTACGAAAGACCGGCTGGCAAGTTTCTACCGGACGGTGGATGAACTTGGTCTGAAGATTCCGGATGAATACATCCGGACAGCAGATTACTTAGAGACCAGGGAGGCAGCAAAACAGACAAAAGAGCTGCTCAATTTAGAAGATCCGCCAACCTGTATCATTTATCCGGATGACACCTCTTTAATAGGAGGAAGGAACGTCATCATAGAGATGGGACTTCGGATTCCGCGGGATATTTCGATTGCAGGATATGACGGAACGAGGATGTCGCAGTTGTTACATCCTCAGCTTACGACGATCAGACAGGACACAGAGCTGATCGGGAGTGAGGCAGCCAAGCGGCTGATTGGCTCCATTGAGAAACCGAGAACAACTCTCGTAGAGAGAGTCGTTATAGAAGGGATCTTAGTTGCAGGTAAATCTGTTGGACGCATTTAAATGTAGTTGCAGCTACATGCGGACGATATTTTTACAGAAATGTATACAAAAGATTCCAGACTATCTGCTTTCAAAGCAGAAAAACAACAAAAACAATGGTCAAAAGACCACATATTAAGGAGGAGGGTTTTCTATGAAGAAGAAAATCGTTAGCACATTATTATGTACAGCAATGCTTGTAACCATGATGGCAGGATGCGGCGGTAATAACGCAGCAAACACCAGCACAAACAGTGGAAACAGCAGCTCGGCAGATACGGGCAGCAGTGACGCCGCAGCCACAGATGAGGCAGCTCCGGCTACCGAAGCTGTAGCTTCAGATGCGAGTGCTTCCGATGAAGGAAAAGTACTTAACATCTACTGCTGGAACGAAGAGTTCAAGAGCCGTGTTACAGATCATTATCCTGGATATACAGAGGTGGATGCAACCACAGGTACGATCGGTGATGTAACTGTAAAATGGAACATTACACCGAATGATGACAATGCATATCAGAACAACCTGGACGCAACCTTATTAAAACAGGCCGATGCAGCAGCAGATGACAAGATTGATATCTTTTTAGTAGAAGCTGATTATGCATTAAAATATGTAGATACCGACTACACAATGGCAGTATCAGATCTTGGAATTACTGATTCAGATCTTTCCAAACAGTATCAGTACACCAAAGATGTTGTTACCGATTCCAACGGTGTATTAAAAGGTGTTTCATGGCAGGGCTGTCCTGGCGTATTATTCTATAACAGAGATGCAGCAAAAGCAGTATTAGGATCTGATGATCCTTCAGAAGTTCAGAACTATGTAAAAGACTGGGATACATTCAATGATACAGCAAAGAAGATGAAAGATGCAGGCTACACCATCACATCTTCCGCAAACGATACTTACCGTGTATATTCCAACAACGTTACTTCCAAATGGGTTGTTGATGGCAAGATCAATATTGATGACAACATTATGAAATGGGTTGATGATTCCAAAGAACTTGTAGATGCAGGCGAGACAGGAACATACGAACTGTGGAGTGATGACTGGAAGAAAGGTTTCTATCCGGAAGGAAATGTATTCTGCTACTTTGGACCTGCATGGTTAGTAAACTTTTCAATGGCAGCAGATACCGAAGGCAGTATCGGTTACAACGGTGGCTGGGGCGCAACCGAAGGACCGCAGGGCTTCTTCTGGGGTGGTACATGGATCTGTGCAGCAACAGGAACGGATAACCAGAGTCTTGTAAAAGATATCTTGCTTCAGATGACAACCAATGATGATGTTATGAGAGAGATCATCGAGAAAGATGATGACTTTGTAAACAACCAGGATGTAATCGTTGAGATGGCAGACAGCTCTTACGCAAGTAAAATCTTAGGCGGACAGAATCCGCTTGGTATTTATAATGAGGGTGTATCCAAACTTGATTTAAGTAATCTTTCTTCATACGATCAGGGATGCAACGAAGAATTTCAGCATGCAATGAAGAACTATTTTGAAGGAAGTGCAACGAAAGAAGAGGCATTAGACTTGTTTTACAAATCAGTTTTAGAGAAATATCCGGAATTAACATATTAAGAAGATGAATGATCTAAAAATAACAATGGAAAGCACGCTCTGCGGATATTCTGTTGTTATGAATGAAAAGCTGCGCCTGCCGGAATGCAATAAGGAAGGCAGGTGCGGTTTATTCAGGTTAAAATGCCAAGCGCAGAGCTGACAGCATGTTTACACAGGATAAAGGTGAAGGATGCTGTGAGCTCTGTGGATGAAAATAATACACTCTGAAAAAGGAGGTCAGATTATCATGAAAAAAAGTAGTGGAAAGGTAGTAAGGTACAATAAATGGGGGTATATCTTTTTGATTCCATTTATTGTAGTATACGTTATTTTTCAGCTGATCCCATTAGTCAGCACTATTTACAACAGTTTCTTTGAAAACTATATGTCAGGACTGACACAGGTCGGACCAAAGTTTGTCGGACTTGCAAACTATCAAAAACTCTTTTCTGATGGAGATATCTGGGTTTATACAAAAAATACTATGGTATTATGGATCATGTGTTTCGTGCCGCAGATCATTTTATCACTGGTACTTGGCGCCTGGTTCTCCGATGTACGTCTTAAATTAAAAGGAACCCGTTTCTTTAAAACAGTTGTATATCTGCCGAATCTGATCATGGCATCTGCATTTTCCATGTTGTTCTTTACGTTGTTCTCTGATGGAGGACCCATCAACTCAATGCTGATGCAGATTGGATTGGTTGATACACCGTATAAATTTTTATCGAATGTAGGAAGTGCAAGAGGGTTGATCGCATTGATGAACTGTCTGATGTGGTTTGGTAATACGACGATCCTTCTGATGGCAGGCATGATGGGTATCGATACCTCTCTGTTTGAGGCAGCAGAGGTCGATGGGGCAACTTCTTCGCAGGTATTCTGGCAGATCACACTGCCGCTGTTACGCCCAATCCTTGTATATGTGGTTATCACATCTCTGATCGGTGGTTTACAGTTATTTGATGTGCCACAGATCTTAACCAACGGAACCGGTGACCCGATGCGTTCTACCATGACGCTGATCATGTTCTTAAATAAAC
>OIFE01001144.1_pt1 | contig 14105 bp, 8 predicted proteins | sample 1581921 | NCBI WGS metagenome assembly OIFE01 (sample SAMN04414075, study PRJEB24778) | human gut metagenome | material: faecal | host: Homo sapiens | reverse complement strand
GCACAATTAGAGACGGATGCTTTGGCAAATTACAGGAAAAAGTATTTTTTCCCCTTTTCTACAGTGGCAGCATCTCCGGATGGAAGTGGATGGTATTGCATGCCCAGACCGGGGGATCAGGTAAGGATTTTCTTCCCCACCGCAGATGAGAAGGAAAGCTATGCGATTGCAAATATTCAGGGAGATTCGTCGCCTGCATCTGACAGTCCGATGAGCAGGCCTGATCTGAAGGATATTACCATGCCGGATGGAAAGGCTGTCCGGTTTATAGAAGGCGGAATACAACTGGCCGTTGGCGGAAATAAAGGAACTGTCACTCTGACAAATGATGGAAACGCCGAAATTGTTACCGATGATGACATTGAAATCAGCGCGGCGGAGGCAGTGTGTTTCAGCACGGATGGAATGATGAGTGTGACAGCGGGATCCCGGATACAGTTTATCAATGATGCGGGGGGAAATATTACCGTAACAGACGAAACAGTGAAAATCGATGCTGCTATGATTATCAACAATTAGCGGAGGGATATTATGTACAGTTTGCATGATATAGAAGTAAACGGGCTGGATCTGGCAGAGGTGTTGGAGTGTGAAATAGAATCCCGGGCAGGAGAGCATAGTACGCTGGTGATCCTTGCCCGTGTGACAGAAGAAGAGTTTGTATTTGAAATCTCAGATTGTCAGGATCTTGAAGTACTTCTGCGCGAAGGAGAAGGCAGGAAGATCCTGTTCTCCGGCATCCTGACGGATATTCAGATAACGGAAAGCGGTCAGGTGAAGACTGTACGAATAGAAGGAAAGAGCCGCAGCTGGCTTATGGATCGGGAGAAACATTCCCGTTCTTTCCAGAACGCTAAGATGACTTTTCAGGAGTTAGCACAGGAAATACTGGCAAATTATAAGGATGCTGATCTGATCTATGCTGCTGCGGGAAAGGCGGTTGGAAGTCTGATCGTTCAGTATGAGGAGACGGATTGGGAATTCCTGCAGAGAGTGCTTTCCAGGGAAGGTATTATGATCACTCCGGACTGCCGACAGCCCGGCTTAAAATTATATGCGGGAGTTCCGGAGCTTATGGAGTCAGCATTTCCCTGTCATATTCTGGATATGGAAAAGGATGGACGGATATTATGAGCTGAAGGCAAACGGCAGAGAGGTGCATGCATCGGATTTTACCCGCTATACGGTCGTTTCAGAACAGCTTATGGGAATCTTTGATCCGGTCCGGATACAGGGAAATCCTTTTGTGGTTTATGCATGCAGATATTCCTTTGAAGATCAGGAGATGCAGGGAACTTATAAATTACAAAGTGCAAAGGGGCTTACAAGGCCTGTGATCTATCCCATGCATTTGATCGGGGTAGCGCTGAATGGCAATGTGGTGAACGTATCAGGTACAAAAGTGCAGGTAGCAATGGCAATTGATGGAAACAGCAGGAAACGTGCATTGTACTGGTTCCCCTATTCCACCCTGTCTGCATCCTCAGATGGCAGCGGATGGTATTGCATGCCGGAGGTGGGAGATGATGTGCGGATATATTTTCCTTCCAAGGCAGAATCTGAGGCAATTGCACTGAGTGCTGTAAGTAATTACGATGCACCGCAGAGTGGAGAAGATCGGATGAGCGATCCGGACAACCGGTATCTGCGCACCAAATCCGGGCAGGAGCTTGCACTGGCCCCGGGGTATATAAAGCTTTCCTGTGGAAAAGCAGCATCCGCAGTGACAATTCAGACGGATGGAAAGGTCAAAATACAATCTCAGTCTATGGTGAAGGCAATGGCACAGGAAGAGATTGCGATTCATGCGGAGGAGCAGGTGACGCTTCATGTATCGGAACAATTTATTATGCATAGTCTGAGCGGCGGACAGATTGTATCCAGCAAAGGCAACGTTATTATGCAGGGAACAGAAGTAATCGTGGATTAACATGTTTTGAAGGAGAGACAGATGGACAGAGAAACGGCTTTGCAGAATTACAGAGAAGCGGTATCGAGAAAAATAGCAGCATTCCGCAGCCATATGGGGGATTCTGTTCTGGAACATGCCGAGGATTGGGAGGCTGTGGTAGAAAAAGCCATGAAGCTTCTGGGAGAGCAGATGGAAAAACAGGGAAAGGAGTATGTATGTTTTTTGTATTTTTCTCTGTTGAAGTCAGATACGATCAACAGAAACTATCGGGTTCAGCTTCACGGTCTCGATATGAGCTGGTATATGGATAAGGAACCGGTTGAGGTGTATGTGGATGTAAAGGAATTGCTTACACCTTTGGATGAACTTTGGAATGAGTTAGTTTGTGCCAATCAGGGATATGGTGTCTCTGTCAATGAATATGACATTCAGAATCTGCTGTTTGATGAACTGACCATTATGGACAATATGATCTGTCAGGTGCTTCGCTATCGTCTGCGGGACTGGGAGAAAAAGGGAATCTTTGAGCCTGTTACCCGTTCTCCCTATTGGGTCCTGAGGTGGGGGGAATATCGTGATCAGACCGAAATACTGGTTCAGACGGACCGGGTGGAAAAGGATCCCGGCGTCTGGAAGACCGAACTGTCAAAGGCAGTCAGAGAGCCGGAAAAGATGGTGTTCAGTTATTGGTATAAAGGCACCTATGCAGACAGAACGATCCGGGACATGGATATGCGCTTTATTACGTTTGAGGAAAGCACCGTACAAAACATTGTATTTCAGAACTGCAATCTGGAAGGAAGCCGTTTCCCCGGAACCAGACTGACGGGATGCAGCTTTGAAGGGTGTAATCTGTGGGGGGCAGATTTTCGGGAGTGCACGTTTGAACAGACATCTTTTGCCGGAGCTGAACTTACTGCCGCTGTGTTCCCCGCAGAAAGTGTTCCGTTTCTGGAAATCAGTGCAGAGCAGCTTCAGGTAATCCGTCTGGACAGGGAGGAAGAATCATGAGGTATTTCTTTATTACGCAGGACAAAAATCTGCCGGGATCTATTCAGTATCGTGATTTTGATATCAATGGGAGCCGTCATGTGTTTTCTAAAGAGGACAGCAGCCAGTTGGACAGTGTTGTGGCATTGTATCTGGCAGGGGATGGCAACGAGGCCAGATGGGATTTTCTACAGCATCCGGTAACCATGTTCTCCAGAAGATTCCGGAATATTCTGGATGCGTATGAACCGGGATTGTTCTTCCAGGAGGTAGTTCTAATCCACAAGGAGAGTTCCCGGCAGTACCAGTATGTACATACGTTAATGGATCAGCTGGATGCGGTGGGAAGTCAGACGGAATATTATCCCAACGGGACGGTAAAGCGTCTGGTTTTAGACAGCAGGAAAATTGGACAGCATAACCTGTTCCTGCTGAAAGGGAACCAGAGAAAGGATCCGATTGTCAGTCTGCCTCTGGCAGAGAGCCTGCTGCGGCGCAGGCCGATGGGAATACACTTTGAAGAAGTGGAGGTGCAGTAAATGAGTGAGATACAGCCAAGTCTGGGAGAACTGGAGGATGCACAGAATACTGCCTATGAGAATTTCTTCACAGCGCGGGATGCTGTTACGGCGGCTGGGGAAAGAGTTGCTGCCGCCGATGAAGCGGTATGTCTGGCAGAGAAAAAGTATATGAACGGTGAAATCAGTGCGGAAGAGTGGGAGGCAACGTTACAGGAATTAAGCGATGCACAAGTGGCTGAGACAGCGGCAAATGAGAACTATGAAGCTGCGGCAGCGGGGGCGCAGGCGGCAGCGGAAGCGGTGGAGGCCAAAAAACAGGAACTTCGTGACAGCCGTGTAAATGACACCGCTTATGTGGTACATTGTGCCCGGATCGAGTGCCCTTTTGGTATGCGTGAAAGCTATCTGGCACTGGATGCTACCCATGGGGTACTGACGCACCAGATACCGCAGATGACGGTAAAAGATATGATTCTGAATACAAATATCATTAACTTCGGTGGATGCCACAGCAGGGAGAACCCTGATGTTCAGGCGGAGATTGAAAAAACCAACGCCATCATAGAATCCAAAAAAGACTGGCGGGACGATGTGGTGGGCTATTTCACAAAGAAATGGAATGAGCGTGTAACAATCATAAAAGCAGGGATCGGTCTTGCAAAAAAACTATTAGGGATGAAAAAGAAAGAAAAGACCGAAGAAGAAAAGCTGGAAGAAATGAGTTCAGATTTTGTTGGTGAGTGCAAGGCCCAGTTCCCCGCGGACGGAGAATGGCTGGAAGGGCATGAAAAGGTATTTATTAATGGGGAACCGTTGCTGTTGCGCAGATGCAGTATCATGTGCAGTTACGGAGGATGTGTAACGATCTTGCTTTCGGGACAGCCGGAATAGGAGGAAAAAGGTATGGAGCTTGCTTATCAGGGTCTTTTCATTCGACTTCCCTTTGAAGGTGCGGTTGGAGTAGAAGCATTTGAAATGAATGCGTCATTTAATGACCATGTCACATTAAGGCTGTTACTTCTGGTGGAAGAAGAAAAGATAGAAGCTCTCATTCATGGTATTGGGGATGGGGATGATATAGAGGTATATAAGGCGGAGGCTGATGGGCTTTTATATGCCGGAAAGATTACAGACGCTAAAATGGAGCAGGATCGCAGCCTGCACCTTTTGCAGCTGGAAGCAGCTTCTTATACCATGGAATGGGGGCTTGCACCGGTAAGCCAGAGCTTTCTGAACTTAGACACAACATACAGGCAGGTTATGGACAAGGTCCTTAAGAATCAGAAGGATGCGGAAATTCTGGACTGTGCTACCAAAGGAGCTGTGATTCCTGATTTCCTGCTTCAGTATGAGGAGAGCGACTGGAATTTCCTCGTGCGTCTTGCCAGTCATTTTCATACCTTTATGGTACCGGACTGCCGTGCGGCGCATGGACGGGCCTATTTTGGAATTCCGGATCTGGGGGAAGAATATGTCCTGAGCGATGAAGAGTTTACAGAGATCAAGGATATGGACCAGTATTATCGTCTGGGCAGAGAACAGAAAATCCTTCCGCAGGAAACCCTTAAATGGAAAGTGACTGCCAGGCAGGATTTCTGTCTGGCACAGAAGGTACGCTTCCGGGGGATCAGTGCCATTGTCACAAGGATACAGTATCAGACGGTAGAAGGAGAACTTGTACGGACTTATGAACTGAGCCGGAGGAAGGGGGTACTCTGTGCGCCGGAGAAGAATCCTCATATTTTCGGTATGAGCATCCCCGCTACGGTAAAAGAGCGTTCGGGAAATTGTGTCAGGGTGCATTTCCATATTGATCCGGAATATGATAATTCCCCTAATGTAAAATACTTTACTTATGCGATCGAGAGCAGCTTTATCTACTGTATGCCGGAGGTGGGAAGTCAGGTACATATTTACTTCCCCGGGGATGATGAGAAAGATGCTATTGCAGTTCATGCCATCCGGACATCCGGCGGTTCCTCCGCATCCGGTTATGCACAGATACCGGACAACAAATCTTTTTCCAATGTAAATGGTGCGGAACTTTTGATGACTCCATCTAAGGCTATCGTATCTGCCGATCAGGAAAAGCAGACCTGTGTCTATCTGGATACAGATGGAAATGCCCTTATCACAGGGAGGAAGATTTGTCTCCATGCGGAAAAGAATCTGATTGTGGGTGATCCTGCAGAGGAAGACGGACAGGCTTCCAGACAAATGGTGCTGGAGGCGGAGGAACTTACGCTTCAGGTCGGAGAGAGCGGCTCCCAGATCAACTTAACGGATGAGGCACGGATTATAGCAGCCTTTGTAAAGATGGATGCATCGGACCGGTCGCCTGCTGCAAATCCGTCTCTGGAAGAACTCAGATCATCTGTAACAGCAAATGATGAGACCAACAGAAAAAATATCAATGAAGATGTCAGCAATGAACTGGTGGAGAAATTCGAGGAAGGCAGAACCGGTATTCTGAAAGGGATCGTAAAAGTGGCTGCCACAGTTGCAACTGTGGCGGTAGCGGTAGCACTGACCGCAGCCACCGGCGGTGCTGCGGCAGTTATTATTGCAACCGTGGTGTTGGGAGCAGCTACGGCTGCATATGCTGTAGCAGATGTGGGAGAAGGAATAGACAATTACAAAAAGGCCCAAAGCGGTGATTTAAGTCAGGGACACAATTTCATGCGGGATGACGTATTCGGTGGAAACGAGCTCCTGTATGAACTGGTGAGAGCGGGTACGGAGATTGCCTTCGGTGTTGTATCCGGCTGTGCAATAGGTAGTGCATTTAATAAATTGATGACAGCAAAAAAATTCATACATCTTGCTAAGGAAGCAAAATGTCTGAAGGCAGTCATGCAGATAGGGGGAAATGTCCTGGATGGTATTTTTGATGATCTGGCACGGACAGGAGAGATCAATCCTGCCAGGACACTATGGAATATCGGGATAGGATTTGCACAGGGCAGTACCGGCAGTGGCATCCGTGACGGACTATTGAGTAAATTAGGTATTGAAGGATGTTCCTTCGGAAACCATCTCATTAAGACATTTCTGGGCGGTTTTATTGACACCGGCATAGATGGGGTGGGTTCTGCTCTGAGTGAACAGGACTTTGATCTGAAGAGCAGCCTTATCCAGAATCTTTTCTTTAATGGACTGGACGCTTTTATCAGCGATCCTGTGGACGCAGTCACGGGAATCTATGTCATTCAGGCTACGGATTTCCTGCTGGCCAGCGTGCCCTTTGCCCTGAAACTGGAACGGTCCTATTATTCTACCAATAATACGGTCTCTGTACTGGGGCTGGGATGGAAATTCCCATATGCCAGCAGGATATATCGGGATACAAGGGATGTGGAGCATACCCGGGTTCATCTGGAGACCATCACGGGTCATTCTGTGTGCTACGAGGAGCAGGATGGCCGTTGGGTGAACCAGAGCAAGGGAGCATCCAGATTCCTGATGGAAGTACAGGAGGCAGAGATAACCGGACAGGAGCGGTATGTGCTTACGGATGTGGTGGACCATACCCTGAGTGTTTATGATGCCAGAGGACTGCTTCAGTCTGTGGAATATCCAAATCAGCAGTGCTTAAGCTTTGCCTATGGAGAAGAGGGGCTGGAACGGATCGTTACGCCCCTGGGCAATGTACTTCAGGTAGAGTGCCGGGGTGGGCGTATTCTGCAGATTACGGATGAGATCGGACGCAGGACCCAGTATCGCTATGAGGGCGATCTTCTGGTGGATGTGGTGCATACGGACGAGGGGATTACCCACTACGAATATGATGAAAACGGACATATTTCTTCCGTTACGGATCAGAACGGAAGTTGTTATCTGGAGAATGAGTATGATGTGAAGGGCCGGATCACCCGTCAGAACTTTTCAAGCGGTGTGTACCAGATCTTTACTTATGATGATATTCATCACAGGAATACCATTTATTACAGCGAAACGGGCAAGACGGAGATCTATGAATACAACAACCGGTTCCTGAAGGAACGGGTAATTTATGAGGATGGTACGTCTGAGACCTATCAGTATTCGGATGACAACTTAAAGGTGGGAGAAATCAGCCGCCTGGGCAGCCGGAAAGAGTGGGAGTATGATGCCTATGGAAGAAGCATCCGGGAAAAATTCCCGGATGGCTTTGAAGTGCACCATGAATATAATGAGCACCATGATCTGGTACATACATGGGACAGCGACGGAAGAGAGACCCTCTATACTTATGACCAGGAACACAATCCGGTCAGGACGATGGAAAAGATCAAAGAGGGCAAATGGAAAGAAACGGCCCGGAAGTATGATTTCAGGGGAAGATGCATTCTGGAGCGGGATGCCCTCGGAAACGAAAGCCTTAAGGAATATGAAGCCAACCGGGCATACCCCAGCCGTGTCATTACGCCGAAGGGGGAGGAGACTGCCTACGGCTACGATACCGTAGGCCGCAGACTGTCCATCAGCAATACTTACGGCACGGTGGAGCTGGCTTACAATTCCAGGAACTTTGTCACCAGCCGCATCGACGGGGAAGGCTACACCACCCGTAGATTCTATGACCGCATGGGCAATCTGACCACTTACTATCCACCCGTGCAGTGGGAAAAGAAAGAGAGCGGCTATGAGTACCGCCACGATTTTCTGGAACGTGTGGTAGATACCATATCTCCCCTGCAGGAACATCACCGTGTATTCCGTAACTTTGACGGGGACATCACCAGCCGGATCCATCCGGTCAGCTATGCCCTGAAAGGCGATGAGGGAGAAGGAACCCGCTATGAGTACAATTCTGACGGGAACTGCATCCGTATCCTTTATCCGGACGGAGGCGTGGAGCGGAGATTCTATGATGCGGACGGCAACATGATCAAACAGGTACAGCCGGAATCTTATGATGCAGATTCGGATGACGGCAATGGCTACCGCTATGCCTATGACGCCTGCGGCCGGATGACAGAAGTACAGGATCCCGGGGGGAACATCCTGCACACCTACGAGTACAACGGGCACGGACAGATCCTCCGGGAAGTGGACGGCGAAGGAAAGGAGGTCCTCTATACCTATAATGATCTGGGCTGGAAGATCCGGGAACAGATAAAAGTGCAGGAGACCGATCCTGCGCTGTACCGTGTCATCGCCTATACCTATGACAGTCAGGGCAATAAGGTGGAGGAGGCCTACGGACAACAGGAAGTAGAACGGGACGGAGAGCCGGATGGCTGGCACCGGATCCATTTTTCCTACGATAAAAACAATCATCTGAATGTAGTGAAAGATGACTTTGGGGCAAAAATGCGCTACGATTATGACTGTCTGGGAAATGTAACGCTGGAAGAGCGTGTCATTGCGGACGGTGTTCATAGTGTCATTCATTATGCCTACAATAAAAACGGGTGGCTTGTTCAGCGGACGGAGGAAATCCAGGGCAACGGCCCGGTACAGGCCGCCGTTACAAGATATGCCTACGATGCCAACGGCAACCTGACAAAGATCACCACCCCGAAGGGCTCCGAGATCCACAGAAGCTACGATGCGGATGACCGCCTGACCGAGGAGAGAGTCCTTGACAGAAAGAACGGTATCGACAGACGGGTGCAGTATGCCTATGATGCGGCCGGAAATGTGCTGAAACAGGCCATTCTGGGAGCGGACGGGGAATGTCTGGAGAGCAGCACCCGGTATGACCTGAAAGACCGGGCGACCCACAGAACCAATCCGGCAGGAGGGGTGACCCGCTATCTCTATGACCGGAATGACAGGCTGCGGAAAGAGATCAGTCCCTACGGCTACGAGCCGGAAAACGATGACGGGGCAGGCGCAGCCTACACCTATGACAGCCGCGGCAACCGCCTCCGCACCACCAATGCATTAGGTGAAGTGGTACAGGAGCTTTCTTACAATCTGCGGAATCAGCCGGTTATCCAAGAGGATACGTTTGGAAACCGGACAGAGCTTTCCTACGAACTGGACGGAAAGATCAAGGATATCCGGCGATCAGGGAACCATCAGCGTACCCTTCAGCAGTATGAGTATAATGCCAGAGGGCAGATCACGGGAGTTGTGGACGGCAACCAGAATCCCATTTCCTATGACGTGGACAGCTGGGGACGCATCACAGGCATTGGCTTTGTGGACGGGGGGAAGGAAGGCTATGAATACACCCCCGCCGGGCAGGTCAGCAGGACTATAGACGGCAACGGTAATGCAGTGCAGTACCGCTACAACAGTCTCGGCAAGATCAGCGAGAGAATTGATCAGCTGGGATTCACAGAGACCTTCCGGTATGACGAGGAGGGCAACCTGTCCCTGCACATCGACCGGGACGGAAGACAGCTGCAGCGCGCCTGCAACGTATTCGGACAGCCTGTGTATGAGAAGGCGTCCGATGCAGAGGGAAAACATACCAACATCAGCACCTGGCACTATGACAGCCTGGGCCGGGTGACCCGTGCCGTCTGTGACGGGAAGTCCTATGAATACATCTACGATGCATATGGTAACCTGAAAGAGAAGCGTTCCAACGGGAAACGCTTAGTTTCCTATACCCATGACAGGGCAGGGCAGATCACGGAGATCAGGGATCCCACAGGAGTCAGCACCCGGTATGAGTATGACATTCTGGGCAGACGAAGCCGCATCTTTAATGATGACGGACTGGAAGTGCGCTACGGCTACGATGCTTTGAACCGCATCAGTCGCATCCATTATGGTAACGGTGTGGAGACCGCCTATACCTATGACGGGGACGGAAACGTCCGCACGCTGGAAACCAGAGCAGGTGAAAATGTCCTGATTTCCTTTGCATACCGGTATGACGGCAACGGAAACCGCACAGCGAAGGCAGGTACACAGGCAGCTCTGGGCGGCATCACTTCCGAAATCACCGCAGGGAATAATGCGCTGGATCTCTCCTATGCTTATGATGTCCGGGGACAGCTTCTGGAAGAGCGGCGGAACGGCGCTTCTGTTTGCTATGCCTATGACAAAGCCGGGAACAGAATCCGGAAGACGGATGCACAGGGAGAAATCCGTTATCTTTATAATGAGAAGAACCAGCTGGTCGAAGAGGAAAGCCCTGCCGATAGAAAACAGTTTTCTTATGACCGTCAGGGCGGTATAATAGAGGAGAAAAATGCAGCCGGGATCCGCCTGTTCTCCTATAACAGCCGCCACCAGCAGACAAGGGTGGAAACTGAAACTGGCAACGTGCAGGAGAACCGCTATGACGCGGAAGGACTGCGCTTTGAACTGCTGGAAAACGGCAGGAGAACCAGCTTTGTATACCACGATGGAGAGCTTCTGCATGAGGAGGGAAGAGAAGAGCAGGGCACCAGTTATCATCTCGGGGCAGGGATGGAAGCGTTCCGCAGAGGACAGGAACTGTCCTACTACCACAGGGACGAACAGCTCAGTACGGTATTTGTTACTGATGGACAGGGAGAAATCCGGAACAGCTATCAGTATGATGCCTTTGGCATACCCCTTGAGACCACAGAACAGCTGAATAACCGCATCCGTTATACGGGACAACAGTATGATGAACTGACAGAGCAGTATTACCTGCGGGCGAGGTATTATAATCCGGTTGCCGGGCGGTTCATGCAGGAGGATGTCTATCAGGGGGATGGACTGAATCTGTATGCGTACTGCGGGAACAATCCAGTGGTGTATTATGATCCGAGTGGGTATGCAAGTACGTCAACAGGTAAAGCTTGTCCACCACAGGGGAAAATTAGTGAAAGTGTTGATGAGAGTAGTAGTAATACTACTAGAAGACAAGCATTTAGAGAGGCAAAGGAAGCGGCAGGTATTCCAAAGTCAGCAGAATATAAAACTCACAAATTTGTATTTGATGGAACTTCAGAAAATAGAATTGTGTATGAATTTGATGTATGTGGAGAGAAGAAATACATTATAGAACATCCCTTTGATAAGATGGGACGTGGAAATCATTTTCACGGTGCAGATGACACGAAAGGAAGTCCCTTTAGCAAAGGTAGATATAATCAATACCCAGGACATTTTCCAGAAGATTTTAATGGGTTTAATTAGGAAATGGAGATATAAATGGATAAAGCAAGATTGGATGAAGTTAAAAGAAGAAATAAAATACTACAAGCTTGTAAAGAATGGGAAAATAATGGGATAAAGATTTCTATTAATGATTTTTATGACCTTCATACTACTTTACAACTACAGGAAAAAATAATTGCTAAGTTAGATGAATTAGATAGTCAGAAAAAGTATATTATTTGTAAAAATAAAGAGGAAATAGAAGATTTTTTGAACTATACAAATAAAGTAATATGTAAATCTATGAAATATGCTTTTTTTGTGGCAAATGCAACGAAGCTTGGAGCATTAAAATTGCAGGGAAATATTATTTCCAATAATATTGAATATGTAATAAGTAAATCGGAATTTTTAAATGGTGGATGCAGCATATTTATTTGTTCATGTGGCTTAGAAAATGGTGTATGTTTATGGAGAGGAGAGTATGATAGTAGAGTTTACTTTTGGCAGTAGCAGCTTATTTGTTAATAAACATAATGAAATTAATGACCAGCTATGCCAATTAATGTGTAGTTGGTCTGACACATTATAATAATATAAAGCTGATTCCAAGGGGAGTAGTTTCAGCCCCCACTAAATGTTTTATTTTGATACTTCTAATGGATTAATAGTAAGAAAAAACAATACCGGGATGCCATTTCAGGCAGTATCCATATGGCAGTGACTTCTGCAACCGTCTGACAGAGATAACAGACGGCATCAGACAGGTGAAGCACTATACCTACGATAACAGCGGAAATATGCTCTCAGATGGTGAGATGTCTTATCTCTATGACGGTTTCGGAAGACTGGAACAGGTGACAAAGGCAGACGGAAGCTTCCAAAAGAACCATTATAATGCAGAAGGACTGCGTGCAGAGATGGAGGAAAACGGACAACTGGTGAAATTCCTCTACAATGAGAACAGGGAGGCAGTAGCCGAAGAGGAGTCCGATGGCAATGTAATCCGCTATATCCGCAGACTGGGGCTGATCAGCTCTGACAGTGAGAAGGCGAAGAGAAGGAAAGCGGGGAGCTTCCACAGGAGGATGTACAGTCACGTGTACTCAACCACTATGAATACGATGCATTCGGCAATACCATCAGATGTGAAGAACAGGTGCACAACCGCTTCCGCTATACGGGAGAGCAGTACGATCCTCTGACGGGACAGTATTACCTGAGGGCAAGATATTATAACCCTGTCAGTGCCAGATTCACACAGGAAGATACCTACTATGGTGACGGACTGAACCTGTATGCATACTGTAAGAATAATCCGGTGGTGTACTATGATCCGAGTGGGTACAAGGATAAACGTCAGACCCCATGCAAGGAAGAAACAAGTGTGGGGAAAAGTGGTGCTGGAGAGAGTGGTAGTAAAACAGATGTTACTACAGGACTTGGATATGATGCAGGAGATACTCCAGTAAGAATAGATGGTGATTGGACTGAAAATGATATGAAACAAGCATTGTTAGGACATCCACCTAGAGGTTTAGGAAGTCCCGATATTCATCATGGTGGACAGATGCCAGGAGGTGCCCTGCATGAAGTACTACCAGGACAACACAGAAATAATCCAGCACTACACCCAAATACATACAACCAAGGCGTAACTCCTGAAATGAGAATGGAAGACAGGCAATTACATTGGTGGTATCGAGCAAGAGAACAGGGAGCAGATGAATTACTACCAGACTGGATATATGACTAGAGAGGATAAAATATGGACAGAATTAGTTTTCAAAACAAGGTTAGGGAGATGTCAGAAAAGAAACCCAGATTATTTGCCTTGGAGTCAGATGCCAAAGTAGATATTGAAAAGATTGAAGATGTCGAAAAATATTACGACATAATACTGCCAGACTCTTATAAAGATTTTGCAAGCCAATATGGAGGAGGATATTTTGGATTTATAGTAGTGTATTCATGTGACTGCAATGGCATGTTTTACATCAAGGATAATGTATTAAAAGAATGGGTTATAGAGAAGTCTTTTTTTCCAGTTGTCGATTTAGAAACAGGAGATTTCCTGGGATTTGAAATAGATGCTGGAATATGCAAAAGCAAAGTTACTTTGTATTCACATGAGGAAGAAGCATTACAGGGAATGCAAATGGATTTTTATGAGGCTTTATTAAAATATGGTTTAAAATGTGATGAATAAAATGTAATAATTTTGTAATATTTCTCTTGACGATCCAAAATCGCTCATGTTACAATGGCACTCAACAGGGGGTATAAGAGGGATGAAAAATCCCCTTAATTCCTAAATGGAAACAATCGAGGATGTTCTAATGGTGACAACCGTCATGGAGCATTCTCGATTTTTCTGTTATATGGCAAAACAAATAGAGTCTCATAAAGGCATAACAAATATCCGAACAGTAGAGAAAGTTATGCCACAACAGATTTCTTCCAACGGCTTTGCCGGTGGGTGTTTCCTGACTTATGCTGTCTTTGGCGGCATAAGCCCTTTAACCTGCACTATTTTCGACCCTATTTATTTTGGCACTATCTTAAGAAATCAAATCTCTCACATTTCCCCAACAAGCCTTAAAAAGTTTATCATGGGTAACTACCTCGACTTCGCTCTTAAAATCGCACACAGGGGCAACACAGGC
>OIFE01001143.1_pt1 | contig 14108 bp, 9 predicted proteins | sample 1581921 | NCBI WGS metagenome assembly OIFE01 (sample SAMN04414075, study PRJEB24778) | human gut metagenome | material: faecal | host: Homo sapiens | reverse complement strand
GTGCTGTGCGGCCTACGTTTTCAAGGTCACCAGTACGCATACATTTTTGGCTTGTCGTAATACGATGACAAGGAGGTACCAATTTACCTGTAAAGAAAGGCTTTAAAGGTGCCATACCAGAATTAATAAGTAAAAGACTCTTGTCATTGTGAGGTACTAATGACGCACTTGCCATTCTCAAATGACCTTTACTTTCAAAAAATGAAAGATATGCTTCTCTGATTTCATTTACTCCCATGAATTGCATTTGTAAATCCTCCAAAAAATTAAAATGAAAATTAAAAATAAAGAATAAAAAAAGCCCCTTTCTGAATAACAGAACAGGGGCGTTAATAAACACGGTACCACCCTGATTACGACAAACTGTCGCATCTCAAGTAACTTTTAACGCAAGTCAAACGGTGCAGTATTAATGCACACAGCATATATGGGTAGCTTCAATTTATTTTACGGAAATACTTACACCAACCGTATTCTCTCTTTACCGATATTAAAATCTACTTATCCCGCTGTTAAACCAAAGTTAATTATATAAAATACGCCGACTTTTGTCAACATTATTTTATTATTTTGCCACAAAATAAGCAACTTCATTTGCAATTTTTGCCATTTCATGTTCTTTTAAGTTACTATTGTTTGTAACTGCATAAGTATAAGTCTTGTCTGTCCAAGTAGCCTTTGGATAATTAATCTTATCGCCCTCAAGAGTAGCAAGACAACCATTTACAGTATACTTTGCAAGTGTTGAATATTTCTTATAATCACCGGAAATATCATCTGTACCCTTTGCTATACGAACAGAGAAATCCTTACTGCCATTTGTGTAATCAAGCTGTAAAATCAAGCCTGATACAACATAAACATGCTCAAGAGTATAGCCCTCAATATCTACAGTATTTAAGTTGATTTTAAGTTCTGCCGCAGCCTGTGCAGCAGTATCATATTCTACCATAGGGTTTACAGAGTTTTTGCCACCAACATAACCCTTAGTTGTAGTTTCTGTTGTTGCCTCTTTATTAATAGAAAATGTAGTTGTTTCATTTACAATTTTCTTATCCCTATCTACTTTAGCGTCAGCATTAGCCTGTTTTTTTCCACCGTTATCAATTTTGTTAATTTCTCCACCTCTAAGTGAAAGTGAGTTATCCACAACTGTAGTTTCTTCTGTAACCTCTTCAGCAGTCTTTGGAGAAATTACAACTGTATTATTCTTAATAACAATGTCGTACTGCTGAGAATTAAGCATTCTGAAAAGTTCAAGAGGAACATATGTTGAACCATCTTTTATTACTGGTGCTGTAGCAAGTGAAATTGGAGTACCAGCTTTTAAATCCTTATTCTTAGTAATAGAATAACTATTTACACCACTATTAAAATCAACCTTAACATCATTATTTGAAATTTCAACAGCCTTTAATTCAGAATTCCATTCAACATCATAACCAAGAGCTTCAGCAATACCTCTTAAAGGTACCATTGTATTACCCATATATTCAAAAGTTGAACCGTTCATTACAATGCTATTGCTTTCTTCTCCAACAGCTATAGCACGATGTGCAGAAGTAGTAGTTTCTGTTGTTGCCTCAGCCGTTGTAGCTTCTCTATTAATTTTTGTAATTGAACCAGTTTCAGTTTTAATTGTTGTACTTGTTTCCTGACTTGCCTTTACGCTATCAATGCCATTTTGTATCTTACCTTTACCATAAGTAAGGCTTGACAATACTAACATTGCACCTAAAGTAATGGCTAAAAATCTTTTCATAGTTTTACCTCCATATGGAATAATACTTTTTCTTTTATGTTTGTAACTTATTTATTGCTTGCTGCTGCCTCTTTCTGACTTTTTTCAAGGTTTTTATAAGCAGTTGAAAGCATAAGCTTAATTCTATTAAGCTGGTTTACTTCACTAGCACCTGGGTCATAGTCAATAGCAACAATATTACTGTTTTTATTTCTTCTCTTTAATTCCTTAATAACACCCTTACCTGTAACATGGTTAGGAAGACAAGCAAAAGGCTGAGCACAAATATTGTTTGTAACTCCGGAATGTATAAGCTCTACAAGTTCGCCTGTTAAGAACCAACCCTCGCCTGTTTGGTTGCCAAGACTTACTATATCTTCTGCCATAGCACCAAGTTCCTTAATATCTGTTGGTGGGTCAAATCTCTTACTGGCTTTAAGGGCATCACCCATTACTCGTCTATAACCCTCTATAAACTTAATCGCCCAATTTGTAAGAACTGTTATAGAATGTTTTGCACCAAGATATTCTTCTTTATACTTGTTGTTGTAAAGACTGTATGTAAAGAAGTTGATAAGGTCTGGAACAACAGCCTCAGCACCCTCTTTTTCAAGAAGTGTTACTACATCGTTATTGGCAGTTGGGTGGAACTTAACAAGAATTTCCCCTACTACACCAACCTTTGGCTTAACTATTGTTTCATCTAAAGGAAGTTCATCAAAATCCTTTACTATTCCTCTGACAATCTTATTAAATTCATTCTTCTTTGGAGAACGAACAGCCTTTTTACAAACTTCATTCCACTTGTGATAAAGAGCATTAGCAGAACCCTTTACCTTTTCATAAGGTCTTGTCTTATAAAGGACTCTCATAAATAAATCGCCATAAAGTACAGACTGGAGAAGTGCCATAGCAAATTTATAAGTAATCTTAAATCCAGGGTTCTTTTCAAGTCCACTAGCACTTACAGATACTACTGGAATATGTTCAAGACCGGCATTTTTCAATGCACGCCTTATAAAACCAATGTAGTTAGTAGCACGACAGCCACCACCTGTCTGACTTATTAACACAGATACCTTGTCTAAGTCATAATTTCCAGACTGTAAAGCTCTTAAAATCTGACCTACAACAATAAGTGCTGGATAACAAGCATCGTTATTTACATATTTAAGACCAATATCAATACAATCCTTATCTATTGCCGGCATAACCTCTACATTGTAACCACTAGCTCTGAAAGCCTCTTGAGCAATATCAAAATGTATAGGTGACATCTGTGGCATAAGGAGAGTATGAGTTTTCTTCATTTCCTTTGTAAATACAACTCTACTTTCCTTTTCAACAAGTTTCTTAGGCTTAAATTTCTTATTTCTTCTTTCTTCAAGAGCAGCAAAAAGTGAACGAATTCTTATTCTTGCAGCACCTAAGTTGCTTACTTCATCAATTTTAAGAACTGTATAAATCTTACCATAAGCATCAAGTATATCGTGTACTTCATCAGTTGTTACCGCATCAAGACCACAACCAAAGCTATTAAGCTGTATAAGTTCAATATCTTCCTGTTCACGAACAAAACTTGCTGCTGCGTAAAGTCTTGAATGGTATGCCCATTGGTCACGAACATTTAAAGGTCTTTCAACATTTCCAAGATGTGCAACACTATCTTCTGTAAGAACAGCAACACCGTAACCAGTAATAAGTTCAGGTAAACCATGGTTGATTTCAGGGTCAATATGGTAAGGACGACCAGCTACAACAATACCAGTCATATTATTTTCTTTAATATACTTTACTGTTTCCTCGCCCTTTTTACGCATATCTTCTCTAAATCTCTGTTCTTCTCTCCAAGCAGCCTTTGCAGCCTCTTTAACCTCATTCTTTGGAATATCTCCAAAAATTTCAGCCATTCTGTCTGCAAATATTTCTTCTGAGCTAAGAGCTATAAACGGATTTCTAAAATCTATGTTGTAATCTCTGATTTCTTCAACATTATTTTTAATATTTTCTGGATAACTTGTTACAATAGGACAGTTATAATGGTTATCTGCACCACTTATTTCCTTATGTTCATAAGCTACACAAGGGTAGAATATAAACTTAACGCCGTCATTTATAAGTGACATAATATGTCCATGTACTATTTTAGCTGGGTAACAAGCTGACTCACTAGGTATAGACTCTATACCCATTTCGTAAACCTTTCTGCTACTCTTTGGACTAAGTTTTACACTATATCCCAATTTTGTAAAGAAAGTGAACCAAAGTGGGAAATCCTCATACATATTGAGAACTCTAGGAATACCTACTACACCTCGTTTAGCCTCATTTTCTGGAATAGGCTCATAATCAAAAAGTCTGTCATATTTATACTGGAAAAGATTAGGTACGCAACTGTCTGATTTTTCCTTACCTAAACCTCTTTCACATCTATTACCAGAAATAAAGCGTCTACCACCACTAAACTTGTTTATTGTAAGCAAGCAGTTATTACTACAACCCTTACAACGAGTAAGTGATGACTGTATTTCAAGATTTTCCAAATCTTCTGCATTAAGAATTGTAGACTCTTCCCCTGCTACATACTTGTCACGAGAAATAACAGCTGCACCAAAAGCACCCATTATACCACTTATATCCGGGCGAATAGCTTCTCTAGTTGAAATCTTTTCAAAAGCTCTTAAAACAGCCTCATTGTAGAATGTACCCCCCTGAACAACAATATGTTTACCTAAATCAGTTGGGTCAGTAACCTTAATAACCTTTTGAAGTGCATTTTTAATAACACTATATGCAAGACCTGCTGAAATATCGGCAACTTCTGCACCCTCTTTTTGAGCCTGTTTTACTCTTGAGTTCATAAATACTGTACAACGTGAACCTAAATCAATTGGTGCTGTTGATTGTAAAGCAAGATTAGCGAAATCAGCAACATTATACCCTAATGATTTTGCAAATGTTTCAATAAATGAGCCACATCCTGATGAACAAGCTTCATTTAATAAAATATCTTGAATAATACCATCTTCGATCTTGATAGCTTTCATATCTTGTCCACCGATGTCTAAGATAAATGAAACATCATCTTTAAAATATTTAGCGGCTGTAAAGTGAGAAATTGTTTCTACTTCACTGACATCCATTTTAAATGCAGATTTAATTAAAGCTTCACCATATCCAGTTGACCCAGCATGAACAAGTTCAACTCCTTTAGGTAAGATTTCATAGATTTCTTTTAAAATCTTACGAACAACTTCAATTGGATTACCTTCATTAGATGAATAGAATGTATATAATACAGAACCATCTTCATCAACTAATACAGCTTTAGATGTTGTCGAACCAACATCTACACCTAAGAAAGCTTTTCCTTGATATGTATTTAAATCTCTTTTCTTTACTTTTGTACGGTAGTGTCTATTTCTAAATTCAATACGATCTTCTTCTGTTTCAAATAATGGTTTCAAAGTATCTGTTTCATCAGAAATACCATCTTTTAATGAATCTAAAATATATACAAGTTCATCAATTGTTGTTTTATTCACTTTATCTTCTCTAGCAAGTAAACATGCTCCCATAGCTACGAATAATTGTGAGTTTTGAGGAAAGATAACATCTTCATCTTTTAAGTTTAATGAATCAATAAAACGTGCACGTAATTGATCTAAGAAATAAAGAGGTCCACCTAGAAAAGCAACTTTACCACGAATAGGTTTACCACAAGCAAGACCACTAATTGTTTGATTAACAACTGCTTGGAAAATAGAAATAGCGATATCTTCTCTAGCTGCCCCTTCATTGATTAATGGTTGGATATCTGTTTTTGCGAAAACACCACAACGAGAAGCAATTGGATAAATTGTTTCATAGTTTTTAGCAAGTTCATTTAATCCAGCAGCATCTGTTTGTAATAAGGAAGCCATTTGGTCAATAAATGCTCCTGTACCACCTGCACAAGTTCCGTTCATTCTTTGTTCAAGAGTTGATTCAAAATAAGTGATTTTTGCATCTTCTCCACCTAATTCGATTGCAACATCGCATTCAGGAATATATGTTTCTACTGTCTTTGTACAAGCAATCACTTCTTGAACGAATTCTACATTTAAGTGTTTTGATAAAGAAAGCCCACCTGATCCTGTCATAACTACTTTAACTGGTAAGTTTCCATAGTGTTCTTGAACTTCTTTAATTAGACTTTCTATTGCTGGTTTAACATCAGAATAGTGTCTTTGATATTTTGAATAGATACATTGATGTTCTTGATCTTCCACATATAATTTTACTGTTGTTGATCCAACATCAATTCCCATGTAATATAATTTATCCATTTTTTGACTCCTTTACTAAATTAAGTGTCATTTTAGAAATCGTATTTCTAAATTGTTTCACTTCTTTTTCATCAATTCCATCTAACATAATTTTTTCTAATTGAATAACATGATTATCAATCTTTTCTACTGTACTATACGCATGTTCAGTTGCTTTGATTTTTTTCATACGCTTATCATTTTCAACAGGTTCTTTTGTGATATATCCGTTCTTTTCTAAAGAATTTAAAAGACCTGTTGCAGTTGATCTTCTAATATTAAAATATTTTTCTATGTCTTTTTGATAAACTTCTTCATCATTTTCACATAAATAAATAAGAATTAGCCCCTGCGGTCCTGATAACATACAATCAATACCATGAATATCATCTAAATAACGTCCCATATATTTAGACAAAACACGTATTTCCATTCCTATTCGATGTTCCATAAATGTCTCCTTTTTTGTTCGGCTGCTAACATTATACGCTTTTGTCACACTATGTCAAACTATTTGAAATTAATTACTAAAACAAAAAAATAGATATTTTTATATCTATTTAAATAATGCACTTCCTATACGAATCATTGTAGAGCCATGATTTAAAGCCTCATGATAATCATTAGACATTCCCATGGATAACTGATCTAATTGATACATTGGGTATTCTTTTTGAAGTCTTTGTAAGAGTTCTTGTGTCATCTTAAAATACTTTTCAGTTTCACTACTTTCAATATGTGGTGCCATCATCATAAGTCCTCTTACTTTCACATGAGGATAATCTTTAAGATTACTAAACACTTCATCAATTTCTTCCACTTCAAAACCATGTTTACTTTCTTCTTTAGCGATATTTACTTGAATTAAAACAGGCATTTCTAAATCTCTTTTAGCGGCTTGTTTTTCAATTTCTTTTAATAAAGAATAACGATCTACTGCATGAATTAAAGTTACTTTATCAATAATATATTTTACTTTATTTGGTTGAAGTGTTCCAATAAATTGAAACTCACCATTACCATGATAATTTTCATACTTTTCTAAAAAAGCTTGTACTCTATTTTCTCCAAAACATGTAACTCCTAATTTTTCTAGTTTTTCAATTTCTTTTACATCTACATATTTTGTAGCGGCTACTAATTTTGCAGGCTTTACTTCTTCTAATATTTTCTTTACTGCTTCTTCATTTACAATCATAAAATCTTCCTTTCATGATAAATTTCTTATTTCATTATACTCTATTTTATTGAATAAAAAAGAAAAAACAAGAACTTAATCTTGTTTTAATTTCATTCTTTCAGATTCTTTTTTAAATACCTTAATAAGAATAGGTGCACATATCAAATAAAAACAAAAATTACCTACAGCATGGAATGTATCAAATAACAATCCAGCCATATAATAAACAATATATAAAGATGGTCCACCTAACATTAATTGTTCTAGAGAAACAACAATACCAAAGACATATCCCATAAAAAAGGAAAAGATAGCCATTGGAAATAACTTAGGTTCTTTGCCTATTTTCTTTAAGAAATCCATTAAAAATTGAGTAATTAAACAAATAACAACCCAAGCAAGTATTTGAAAAAACGTCCACGTTCCCATTCCTAAAAACAAATTAGAAACAACAGTCGTTACAACACTTAACTTCACACCAAAAGCTAAACCAAATAACATAACAGAAATAATAATAATTGATGTTACAGGTTTAATATTTGGTAAAGCTTGTAAATAAATACGTGAAGCGATATTAACTGCAGCCAGTATTCCTATTAAACTTATTTCTTTAACTTTGTTTGATTTCATTAATCCTTTAATCGTAATTAACATAATACCAAACAACTGAATCTCCATCATTCAAGGTATAATAACATGCAGCCTTATTAGGTGCTACGCCATTAACACTATACATCCATCCAGACATTGGCCCATGTTGTTTTTCATGCAGATTTCCAATACCACTCACATAAATTTTTGATCCTGCTAACTCAATACTATTTTGATCCGCTAATTGTTTAAGCACACTATAACCTGTTGCACCTTTTTCCACATTAAGCGTACCACTCATCATTGTATTACCCATCCCATTAACTTTAACATTAACTGTTATTTTATTGTTATCTTGACTTTGTGAGGTATTTGTATTACTTGATGGGTTGTTGCTTGGTGTATTTGATGATTGATTTGAGTTTGATGATTCCTGTATACTTTCTTTTGATTCTGTTGTAGAAGATGAAGTTGAAATACTTTGATTGGTACTCTTCGCTATTTCACTCTTTTTTTCTTGTTTTGATGATTCATCTTTTTTTATTTTATCTTCTTGAGTATTATTTTCCTCTTTCTTTGTACTTTCTTCTTGTTGAGTAGATTCCTCTTGTTGAGTATTTGTATCTTCTTTATTTTCTTGTTTTTCTTCTTTATTCTTCTTAGTATTTTTTTCTTTCGTTTCTTTTATTTGAGTAACTTGTGCAGTATTTCCATTTTGATAATTTCCAAAAATTCCATTATAGAAAGAAAATCCTGCTATAAAAACAAAAGAAATTGTAATAAATAATATTACAATTCTTTTTGCTTGATCTAATTTTTTAAACTTATTAATGAGCTCTTTCATATTCTTTCTTTAATACTAAGAATAATCCTGCAGACATCATCGATAAAGAAACATAAACAACAACATTTGTGTTATCTCCTGTTTTTACCGCAGTTGCTTTTTTATCAGTTTGTGCAGGAGTAGTTGTTTGTGTTGGAGTTGTATCTTTTTTAGTTTCAACTGAAGTAGTTGGTTCAGTTTTTGGTTCTTCTTTTACAATTTTATAATCTGGATTTCCAGAACCTTTTGCTTTATAAATAACACTCCCATTAACAATTGTACCTAAAGCTCTTGCAGCATCTTGAGTTGCATAAGCTGAAGAATCATTATCTTCTCCAGGTTCATTATACCAAAATGATCCTTTATCGCTATTTTGGAATGCAAGTAATACATCTATAGGATTTTTATTATTTTTATTGTAATTCCCATTTAATAACGATTCTCTATTGTATACAGATAATCCTTCTACTACACAAGCTTGTGTATCAGGGTTAGCAGAACCATAAGAAAGATATCCATTTTCATCATCTTGATTATTATTTAAATATTGAATTGCTTTTTGAATTGTTGAAGCATATTTTTCTTTTCCTGCAATACTTAATGCTTCAATTCCCCATCCTGTAACATCACATGATGATACCTTTACGTTATAGTCAATATTCCAATTTGCATCATAACCAAAATTCCAAAATCCACCATCTACATTAATTTCAGAAGCAATGTGATTTGCGACTAATTCTGTCTTTGATGATGAAACTGCTTCTAAAGCAAGTAATCCCCAAATTTCATAATTAATTCCTGTTTGTTCACCAAAACATCCATTAGCATCTACCATTGATTCAACTTGTTCAACTAAGTTAACTGTTGTACCATTAATTGTCAATTGTGTTGGATCTTTTTGTAATAATTTTGCAACGATAACACCTTTTGCCATTGATCCCAAATATCCAACAGTGATTTTACTTTCAAATTGAGAAATATCTAGATCATTTTCTGCTTCTCCGCCAAGAGCTTCATAAGCAATGATATCATCAAAATAATTTTTGCTTGATAAACCTTTTTCCTTATAGTAAGTTTTTGCTTTATCTGTTGCATCTAATAATTTAGCTGTATCATATGTATTTGCTGCTGATACACCAGATATTGCAGTCATGAAACATAATACTGAAATCATAAGACTACAAATAATTTTTTTCATTTTCATATTCTTTCCCCTGGTATATTGTAATTGACCCATCTAAGTAGTCATCTACAATATACATTCCTTTCTATCAATCTTATTTATCCGTGATTGATTACGGTCTCGCTATTTTGTAATATTGAAATATGTGAATGTGGATTTGTATTTTTCTCCTTGTGGCTCGACTACTTTTGAAAGGATCTTACCACACCTTATTCCTAAACAGTGATTAGTTAGATGAGTCTTTGAATTCCTATTTTGAACCAGGTTTTGTGGTTTAAGTGTTGTGGACACCATTTCACATAATTTACTTTGAAAGGATTTTTTACATATGAAATTAATTGGCATCGACATTGGAAAAAACAAACATTTCTTTTGTATCATGGATCAACAAACTGGTGAGATTATCTCTCAGCCTGTTTCTTTTTCTAATGACAAAGAAGGTTTTGATTTCCTAATACAAAAAATCAATTCTTATCCAAAAGATTCTGTACTTATTGGTATGGAAGATACGGGACATTATCATTTTGCTTTGTTGAAATACCTTCTAGACTTACAATATACTGTTGCTTTAATTAATCCTAAAACAACTGATTTCAATCGTAAGATGCAAGGTGGTATTACTAAAAATGATAAGCTCGATACAATCAATATCTGTGATGTTCTTGATACTCCTGAGCGTAAAAAACAATATCGTATCACTAAAGTCAACAGCTTTGATCTTTATGAACAAAAACAGCTGACAAGACATCATCATAATTTGAAAGAAGAGGAAAATGTCTATAAGAATCGTCTTCAAAAATGTATCGATATCGTGTTTCCTGAATTCAATAAACTGTTCAATTCTAAATATGGTACTGTTTATATGAATATTCTTAAAACGTTTGGCAGTGCTGAAAATATCGCCAATACGGATATCAGAACCATCCGTAAATGCTTTGAAATCGAAGGTAGAGGCAATCGTATTTCTTTAACTCCTGAAAGACTTAAAGAATGTGCCAGATCTTCTATTGGTATTTCTTCATCAGCAGAAGTTATTCAAATAAAACATTTAACCGCTCAAGTAGAACTTATTGAAGAACAGTTAACTGAAATAGATAAAAAAATAGAAGAGTTCTCCATCCAAAATAACTCTCCTATCCTATCCATACCAGGAATATCTCACTTCTCTGGTACTTCTATTTTAGCGGAATTAGGAGATATAAGCAACTATTCTAAGCCTTCTCAAATTATTAAATTTGCAGGAGTTGCTCCTTTACACTATGAATCAAGTCAGTTCAATGCACAACATACATCTATTACCAAGAAAGGATCCAAATATTTAAGGAAGACCTTATATCAGATAATACTTCCTGTAATAAAACACAATCAAGTGTTCTATAAGTATTATCAGTTAAAGATTTTTCAGGGCAAAGGTCATCGTTGTGCTCAAGGACACTGTGTAAGAAAGCTGCTTAGAATCATCTATCATCTTTTAAAAACGAATCAACAGTTCGATCCTCAACTGTTAAGATAACACTTGAAAATTTTAAAAAATGGCCTTTTGAGGTCTTTTTCAGCATGTCCAAAATTACAAATCACTATTCACTTTTCAATGTTCTCTTACATTTCTAACTGAAAATTCAAATTTTTAAATATTTTCAAACTTTTTCATAAAATCGCTTGAATTTTATATAGTTAGCTTTCAAATTAAATAACTTCTAAATAAAAACTAGGCATAGTTGCCCTAGTTCATCTAGAAGAACTACTTTATACTCCGTAAAGTGTATCCTTAGATATAGGCAAGTATTCCGACTCTGTTTCTTTGTTTAAGCGTCTTCCCTGTTTCCCAGTGACTTTATGCTTATCCTCCACATTACGGCGGCGGGACCGTTCAGGTTTTACACCTGATTCCTTTTTAATTTAAATATAAAATATTCAAAACCTATAAATATTATTCAATTTTACTTTGTACTTGGTTATTATATTATAGATGTTAAAAAAAATATAGATGAAATAGAAAAAATCGCATGAAATCATGCGATTTTAGATTATCTGATTGTTGTACCTACTGGTAATTCTCCTGCATCTACAACACCTAATACTTTTTTATCTCCACCAGCAAGAACCATACCTTGAGACTCTACACCTCTTAATTTAGCTGGTTTTAAGTTTGTTACAACAATTACTTTTTTACCAACAAATTCTTCTGGTTTATAGACATCAGCAATACCACTAACAATTTGTCTTGGTGTTTCTTCACCTACATCAATTTGACTTACTAATAACTTATCAGCATTTGGATGTTTTTCACATTTAATAACTTTTCCAACTTTTAATTCAATTTTAGAGAAATCATCAATTGTAATTTCTTGTTTAGCTTCTGTTTCTTGTTTTTCTTTAACTGCCTTAATTGATGCTTTTTGTTTTGCTTCAATAACTTCTACTTTTTTAGCAATTTCTTTTGGATCTAATCTAGCAAATAACATTTCTGGTTTTTCAACAACTTTTGTACCACTTGCATATTTACCAAATTCTTTTAAACTTTCAAAATCACGTTGATCTGTATTGATTTGATCTAATATTTTTGTAGCTGTTGAAGGCATATATGGATATAACATAACAGCAGAGAAACGAATTGATTCAATTAAGTTATATAATACTGTAGCTAAACGATCTTTTTTAGTTTCATCTTTAGCTAATACCCATGGCATTGTTTCATCAATATATTTATTTGTTCTTCTTAATAAGTTAAAGATTTCATCTAAAGCATTTGATGCTTTCAATTCATCCATTTTAGCGATAGCTTTACCTGGCATTGTAAGAGCTAAATCTTTTAATTCTTGATCTACATCTTCACATATATTTTTGTTTTCTACAATACCACCAAAGTATTTATTAGACATTGCAATTGTTCTATTAACTAAGTTTCCTAAAACATTGGCAAGATCACTATTAATTCTTTCTACTAATAAATCCCATGTGATACTTCCATCATTATCATAAGGAATTTCATGTAATACGAAATATCTTACTGCATCTACACCAAAGATATCTACTAAATCATCTGCGTAAATAACATTTCCTTTTGATTTAGACATTTTGCTTTCACCTTGTAATAACCAAGGATGTCCAAATACTTGTTTTGGTAATGGAATATCTAAAGCCATTAACATAATTGGCCAATAGATAGTATGGAATCTAACAATATCTTTTCCAATTAAATGTAAATCAGCAGGCCAGAATTTTTTATATAACTCACCATGATTTCCATCCGCATCATATCCTAAACCTGTAATATAGTTTGTTAAAGCATCAATCCATACATAAACAACATGTTTAGGATCAAAATCAACTGGGATAGACCATTTAAATGATGTTCTAGATACACATAAATCTTGTAATCCTGGTTTTAAGAAGTTATTCATCATTTCATTTTTTCTTGAAACTGGTTGAATAAATTCAGGATGATCTTCGATATGTTTAATTAAACGATCTTGATATTTAGATAATTTAAAGAAGTATGCTTCTTCTTTAGCATCATGAACATCTCCCCCACAATCAGGACATTTACCATCTACTAATTGTGATTCAGTAAAGAATGATTCACATGCTGTACAATATTTACCTTCATAATGACCTAAGTAAATATCACCTTTGTCATATAATTTTTTAAAGATTTTTTGTACTTGTTTTTCATGGTATTCATCTGTCGTTCTCATGAATCGGTCATAGGATGTATCCATCATATCCCAAATATTTTTTACAACGCCAGCAACTTGATCAACGTATTGTTTTGGTTCAATTCCAGCTTCTTTTGCTTTAATTTCAATTTTTTGACCATGTTCATCTGTTCCTGTTTGGAAACGTACATTATAGCCTTCTTGTCTTTTAAATCTTGCAATTGCATCAGCTAAAATAATTTCATAAGTATTACCAATATGAGGTTTACCTGATGTATAAGTAATTGCAGTTGTAAGATAATAATCTTTTTCGTTTTTCATCTTTTAATCTCCTTTACAAAATAAAAAAACGCCCTATAAAAGGACGAATAATCGCGGTACCACCTTTTTTACACATTGCTGTGTCACTCAAAACTTTAACGCAGTTAACGATTATTTCTAACTATTCGAAATAACTACTCCTGGACCATCCCTTAAAGTTCAATATACTGATTTTCACCATCCATCAGCTCTCTAAATATCTTCCTTTAACATCTTCCAATCTTCGTATTTTTGTATCCTTAATAACTTTATCAAACCCTTAATCTATTGTCAATGTGTTTCAAGAAAAAGAAAATGTTTCAC